>Ga0268261_10004768_pt1 | contig 10206 bp, 4 predicted proteins | sample TergutNc150P1_FD_190353 | JGI IMG/M metagenome (GOLD analysis project Ga0268261, IMG submission 190353) | Nasutitermes corniger P1 segment gut microbial community from laboratory colony in Florida, USA - Nc150 P1 (SPAdes) (version 2) | ecosystem: Host-associated > Arthropoda: Insects > Digestive... | reverse complement strand
TACAGCATAAACTGATTGGTTTTTATAACCGAGATGAAAAGTGTTTACAGCGCGGTACGGACTGGGTCTTTAAATACAGCAGTCTGCGCTTCGTCTTTAAAGGGTTAAAGCAACTATCTTGAACAGCAATTGTCAATCAACGAAACACTTCCAAATGTTCGGTTATCAGACACTGAAGCTCAGTTCCTGTTGAGGAGGCGCATGTTATAGTTGTGTCTTCTTTGGTTAGCAGTTCGCGCATGAAGAATGAAAGAAAAAGTAACTCGGAGAAGTGCCAAAGGTCTTACTAAGGTCGGATTATAAATGTAAATAAGAATGTAAAGGGTGAGAAAAATCTCTCTCGTATTTCGTGAGGGCAGGTAGGAACAAAGACGATATATGGCTGTCACAGCTGTCAGCACAAAGTCTACACCGCTGAAGACTCGATTATAAGCTAATGTTGCAAATTTATGGGCCAAAATAATGTCACAGCTAAAAGAGCCGAAGTGTGAGGTCCTGACTAGTAGAACACGCCTTTAACGTAACGCCATTAGCCCATATGCCTATACAATACCAGGGTCAAACTTGTCTGTGGATATGAGAAATTAATTCTCACGAGAGTGCTTGATTCGCATGCAAACTGTAGCACGTAAGGGCACAAATTTCAGGCGACAGACAGTGTTGCTACTGCTGCTGCTGAATATGCCTGTAAGTATATATTTCTGCCCAACATAAATGAACACTAACGTGCAAGTCGTGATTGGAATTCGAAACCGCGAATCCAACGAAGGCAGAAGGGCAAGACTGTTAGGCCGCAAGAACTGGGAGAACAGTGAATTCCATCATTCACTTTTATTTGTACTCTAGTTAATTACGCCGTGTAGTCTCGTAGGTGTAAACCAACGCGTCTTCAAATCTGAAAAACTCAGTATGTTCCTCCGAAAGGCTGAAAACTACATTACAGACTACACTGTAAATTTCCAGGTCCGTAAAAAAAACCAGATCTTACCATTTTTTGATGAATGACATTCCACTGTTTTATAACTGTCGATTAAGGAGAACACTGTAAAACACAACTGTATTTTACCGTGAAGTGCTCTCTTAACAATAAGGTACATTTTGGTACCCAAAAGTTCCATCATCAGGCTTTATAAATACACACCCTAAAAAGAAGTAAATTTGGTTTTATCGCGTATTTATCTTTAGTGTAAAATCTCACATTTGCATAATCGTATAGAATCAATAATTGCCAGAGAAATATTTATCGTAGCTTAAAATTTTGGTTGCGTTATTTGGAATGCTGAACTATTCATCTTTGTAACACTTCTGTGATTGTGAAATTTTCCCAGAGATACCTAAAAGAGCTCTAAAATTAATAGTTAAAAAACAAAAATGTTTTCTTAATATTTCATTTGGTGTGAAAATTATTCGAACAGGCCAAAGAGAAAAGTCTTTACAGTACCAAGAAAAATTCAAAACAGTTTTCAAAAAAACTAAAATGTTGGGACAAATAATATTCTTGTCAGCAAAAATCGATAAATCTTCTACAATATGAAAACAGGACAGCAAAACGAACAGATAGTAAGATTAGTATTACGTAATAAATTTCAGAATAACCCACCAGCAGCGAAGGAAATTTTTAAGTTATTTTAACTTTAACTTAATTTTACGCATATTTGGAAAATTTCCATAGAAAATAAAATAATACCAAGATAAAACGGTAACAATCCCAAAAGAACAAACACAAATTTAAGCTACGACAAGGAGAAGGAAGTTTGAATAATATTAATAATTACATATGACAAATCTAATGGTGAAATCTCACACTAAAATATGTAGTAAATATTACTTGCCTTTACACTCCTAGAAAATGTGGAATCTTTTAAATATTTGGGTAGCATTTTAACAAACGATGGAAGATGTACTTGTGAAATTAAGTGTAGGATTGCTATGGCTAAAACTGCATTCAACAAGAACAGGTCTCTTTTTACTAGCGCATTGGACTTGGAATTGAGGAAGAAGCTAGTGAAGTGCTACATTTTCAGCATAGCTTTATATGGTGCTGAAACTTGGACGCTTCGAGCAGTAGATCAGAAACACCTGGAAAGTTTTAAAATGTGGTGCTGGAAAAGGATAGAAAAGATCAGCTGGACTGATCATGTGAGAAATGAAGAAGTATTGCTTAGAGTCAAGGAGCAGTGAAATATCCTACATGAAATACGGAAACGGAAGGCGAACAAGATTGGTCACATTTTGCATAGAAACTGCCTTCTACAACGGGTTATTGAAGGAAAGATACAAGGGGGGATAGAGGTGACAGGAAGACAAGGAAGAAGACGTAGGAAGCTACTGGATGACCTTAAGGAAAGGAGAGGGTACTCTCATTTGAAGGAGAAAGGTCTGGGTGGCACTATGTGGAGAGCTCGCTTTGGAAGAGGCTTCGGACCTGTCGTAAGACAGACTGCTAAATGAAAATGAATATTGTCGGCTAAAGGATCTTTTGCAGAAAACATTCAGCTTACTGTTAACAACACAATGTTTCACATTAGAACGTAGTTTTGTTGAATAGTGTTCTTGTTATTCGATACATAACATTATTCACATAGCCTACGGCACTAAAATGAAATAACTTCTTTCACATAAAACCAGGTCCACCTCAACGGGACAAGAAATGGTTTGAGCACGAAACCTAACGTTCTGGGACACACAGTCAGGATTATTTTCACAAATCCATTACAAACACGACGTACTTTATTTTAAATTGCCTTTCTTTAAAGGAATGAGCTATCGCAACACATAAGCCTTCATAGCAGGATTTTTAAGCCCACATATGACTAAATAATCTGGCTCTGAATATGATTAAAATGCGGAGTTGGATACAATGATAAACTTCTGGTTTAAAAACACCTGGAATTTTTCTTCATAAAAAGTGAGTTTTTAGTATGGAATTTATTTCTTTAGTTTGCTATCAGTCGCGACGAACCAACATATCTGATCCGACCCTAATCAAAGCTGTTCGGCAATAAGAGATAAAATACTGCTCTTCGAAATTTGTGTGTTCAACTATACTCACCGTAGGGCAAGGGTGGCCGTTTACATATTTCACTTTACTGCTGCTTCCTTGTGTTGTATTCCCTTCACCACAACACACAAAATTCAATCACAAAGGCAACTCACCAAAAAAACCTCAAAAAAGCAGAAAAGCAGTAGGGCTGTTCCGCAAAATGCGCACACCCTTTCAAAACGAGCGCTGGTTCTAGTAACAAGAATTTCCTTTATCCAGCTCCGTGAGTAAATTATGTCCTCTTTCAGCCCACAAGTATGGCCCCGACATGCGGTAGTGTTTCCAGAAATGTCAAACGGCAACACACTGTTGAAAAATTGACAGCATGATGTTTTATGTTGCCACAAATTTAGCTTACATTAACCTTTTAAAGCCCGCTGGTCACGTGATGCACCTACAGTTTAACATTCAACAACTGTAGGCTCTGCCCACATTGTATTTATGTTTTTTGTATTTATCTAAGAACAAACAGCGACTTGTGCCACTTACATCATAAAATGATTGGTTTTTATAACCGAGATGAAAAGTGTTTACTGCGCGGTACGGACTGGGTCTTTAAATAAAGCGGTCTGTGCTTAGTCTCTAAAGGATTAATCACAGTAACGAGACCTACCACTGTTATTAAATATACACAAAATATTTTCCAGCGTCCTCCTGTCAAGTTTAATTTCATTTTCACAGAAAAGTATTGAGAAATAAAAGTGTGGATTTGCATGTAAGAGATCAGCTAATGATCAGACATTCTGCATTTGTCAAATACGAACACATGTTTGATAATGTAATTTAAGTATTTTTATTGTTATGACTATGTATTCTCATTTTATGTTTCTCTATGGCTACCCTGACAGATTTTTCCGTGCTTTTTCCTCAGTTATAAGCCAAATGCCAGGGTAAAACCCGAAAAGACGGGGCACGGCCCGCACTCTTCCTAATTTTGTTTTCTTCTATGTATTTTATGTGTTGTTCTATGTCTTGTTTCTTTTGTGACGTTCTCTGTATTGTTTGTGTGTATATGTGTACTGAACTACTGCCAACGGGTGGCTACCCAATTGCAGTTAAATATATCATATCAAATATACAAAGAAAAGAGGGAATGGGAGAGTCCATCGGCTATTTATAGACTTCAAGCCAACGTACGACTCAGTTAATACAAAGGTTCTGTATAATATTCTAAGAGACTGATACACCAACAATTCTCGTTAGGTATTAAAAATAAATTTTAACTAAATCTGCAGGAAAGTCCGGATACGCAAACAACTGTCTGATACATTTCCCATTAACAATGGTCTGAACCACGGAGGAGGTTTGTTACCGTTGCTTCTAACTTTGAATTAGCATATGCCATTAGGAGGATTCAGGCAAACCAACAAGGCTTGAAATTAAATGGTATATATCAGTTTCTGGTTTATGTCGACGAAGTTAACTGAATAGGTGAAAGCATGCATACTACAACAAGAACACAGCAGCTTTATTGGGCGCTAGTCCAAAGACAGGTCTACAAACAAATGCTGAGAAAACTAAATATACATTAATGTCACGTAAACAAAATTCAGGACAAAATCACAATATAAAAAGAGGTGATAAATTCTTTGAAAGTATGGCGAATTTAAAATATTTGGGAAGCCTAGCTAATAAAAACTGCATTCATGAAGAAATTAAGAGCAGACTGAACAACGGAAATGACTGTTACCATTCGATCCAGAATCGTCTGTCTTCCCGTTTCATTAAAAAAAATATTAAGTTCAAAATATACAGAACAATAACTATGACTGTTGTTTCGTATGGGTGTGAAATTGGTCTCTCTCACATTGAGGGAGGAACATAGGCTGTGGCTGTTCAAGAACAGGTAAAGGTAAATATGAAGCAATCCCATTACAAGCCTGAACAGGACCTGAGGTTTCCATGAGGTTGAGGTTCCCAGATTTTAAGACAATTGGCACATGAAGGTGGTAAGGTTATCAGCCCTACGCACCGGCCGCCTTTACCTCCAGGAAACATTCCTGGTACTCATTTCTTTTAGAGGCTGAGTCGACCCCAGAGACATAGTGCGGCCGGAAGGATTGTGTCAATTAAAAAATCTAATGACACCATCGGAAATCGAACCCGCGACCTTCCGGCTTGTAGCGCAGTCACTCAATCAACCGCGCCAACGCGTGTCCCGTTCAAGAAAAGGTTGCGGCCTAAAAGGGACGACATAAACAGGGGAACTGCAAGAAAATGCAAAATGAAGAGCTTCTTGTTTTTGGTTTGTATTACGCACCAAATATTATTCGGATGATCAAAGCAAGAGCAATGAAATGGGCAGAGCACGATGCAGAGAAGAGAGAAGTGTAAATAGGGTTCCACTTGGGAAATCTGACGGAAAAAACCGCGCTGAATACCTAAACCGTAGATTGGAGGATAATACTAAAACGGGCCTTCAAGAAATCGGTTGGGAGGGCGTGGGCTGGATCAATGTGGCTCAGGATATGGAAGAATGACAGGTTCTTGTGAAGACGGCAATGAATCTTCGGGATCCATAAAATTTAGGGAAATTTTAGACTAACCGAAAAAGCTTCCCAAGAAGGTATCTGCTCCATGGCGTTAGTTTGTTGGTTGGTTTGTTGGATGGTCAGTCAGTCAGTCAGTCAGTCAGTCAGTCAGTCAGTCAATTCGTTAACTAGTTAGTCAAGTAACATTAAGTTAATCACAGAATAAAAAGAATACAAATACTTTGAACAGAATCTGTTGTGTTCATAACACTTAGCCATAAAACTGTCACATTACGAGTTACAATATGGGGCGGACAGCTCTCTCAGTATAGTTGCTAGGCTAAGGAATGTTTCGAACTTCGGGGTTTGATTCAAAGCATGGGAGATTCTTCTCTTCCTCACCATATCGAGGATGTCTCAAGGGTCCACCGGTCTTCCTGTGCAATGGGCAACGAGTGGAGTGTGGCTAACCACTCAGTTCTACATAGGTCTAGTGTTGAAGTTTCAGAAAGGCTGGAGTTTCGCCTTCACCACCCGCCTATACACATACAACTGCTGTCACTGAAATGTTACGCTAAAAGCACCTTGAACTTTACACTGATTCATAAAACACTGTGGCCTGGTCAAACGTTTTCCTCAGAAAGTGCACTAGCATAACATACACTTCTATAAACAAACAGTTATCACATAACTACATTATACTGCTGGACTCTACTCTTGTTCACACTGTACTGACGCTGTGAATAACAGAATTCACAGTACTAACGCTGCAAGATTTGAGACTCCCACAGCGGTGTTCCTTGGACGTTGCGCCTTACTGAATTGCAAACAGTTCCCGATGTTTAGAAGGGGCGCAGCATCTTCATTACAAATTCGACGGCCGCACAAAATGTGGTAAGACACTTCCAGTCATCCAATATTTTATTAGGCCAAATAACGCACAATTAGCTTTGAAATATTAAATTTACATTAAAATACACAATATCCGCTCCCAGTGGCCGCGCGGTCTAAGGTGTAGGTCTGCGGCCGCTCGCCTGCTGAGATTGTGGGTTGGAATCCCACCGGGGGCATGGATGTTTGTCTGTTGTGAGTGTTGTGTGTTGTCAGATAGAGGTCTCTGCGACGAGCTGATCACTCGTCCAGAGGAGTCCTACCGACTGGTGCGTCGTTGTGTGTGATCTAGAAAACCTCAAGAATGGGGAGGCCATGACCCGCGTTGGGTCGCAGCGCCACAGCAAGGAAAGAAATATATATACAATAAATGCTCCTACATGTTTCGGTTTAACTAAACCATCATCAGAGAGCTTGCAGTCTGTGCTTCGCTAAGTTAGTATATTGGTGTCAGTTAATATACTTCGTTATTAACTGACACCAATATTGTAACTTTAGCGAAGCACACACTGCAAGCTCCCTGATGATGGTTTAGTTAAACCGAAACATGTAGGAGCATTTATTGTACATTTTAATTTAAATTTTAATACTTTAAAGCAAACTAATTGTGCATTGGTTGGACTGATAAAAGATTGGATAACATCAGAATGCACGCTACAACTGCGAAAACACTTTCAGTTCTTGGAATGCTTGCCCCTGAAGATGAAGCATTACGCTCCTTTTAAGCGCCGCTAACTACCATTTCACACGACGTTACATCCCAGAAGACTTCAATCTTCAACAACGATGCTTCAACTGCAAAATTTGTTGGAACAAAGCTTTGAAAAACAGAAAACGATTTTCTTGAATGACCGGACGGAATTCGTAACGATTAGCTGTGGCTATTTCAAGATCCAAATGCAATAATAGCTTTCACGAGACTCAAACGAACCACAAAACATTAGCCAGGACATCTGCAACGTGACCAAGATTCGAACAGGACATCACACTAAAGAGCACTGTAGAGCACGAGGCACTGCAATAGCCTGTTACGCTGAAGTACCATGATAGTGTGGATTCGAGGGGAGGGGTCAAAGAGGAGGCGCGGTCCGCCAGCGTTCACTTTATACTGCCCTCTCACTAACCTGGTTACAATTAAAGACAGTTGCCCGGCTAAGTGTTGAAGAATTTTTTGCAATTAAATTATTACTCTCAATGGCCGGAAGACTCAAAATGGTTCGCTATTCATGGACGGTAACGTAAACACAGGTCAGAAAAGAAAGAGAGACAGAGAGAGACAGAGAGAGAGAGAGAAAACTATGAAAAAACACTAACTCAATTATATAATCAGAAATATGTATTAACTATATGGTCAGAACACAACTATGTTTCATATAGAATGGTACAGTGGATATACAACTACATGTTTCGGCCCTGTATATTGGCCATCATCAGGTTGTACAATAACTTAACAAGCAGCTGTGCGTGGGGTACTCTGGGGGGGACGAGATCCCGTCTTACAATGGTGGGTGGCATGGCCCTGGACTATTATGGACAGGTGTTAATATAATATAGTAATATAATATACTATTTCAAACATGTTGTGAATCAAGTTAATGTTCGTAAGTTAAGGTAAGTTACAGGTGGTAATAATTACATTTCGATTTTGTTATTCAAAATATGGATTACCGTTAATGGTGTGCTTCATTTTAACAGCAACACCTATTTTACTGCATAAATTGATGCGCGGCCGCTTAGCCGGAGTATGATTTGAATTTCAAGACACCTGCTTTAGGCCAAATCTCCAAATTTCGGGACATGCCCTATTTCATGATATGACAGTACAGTTCTTTAGAAAATCAGACAGACCCTATGTATTCCTAGTTATTAAGCGCGCTACATGTAACTAATTTAATGACGGTTCAAGTCGTAGACTGCGTTTGAAATGTGATGGCACACGCGCAGAAATCAGATTTCATCTTTCCGCGAAACGGAAGAGTCCATTTAAATCGGCAGGGGCGTCAGTTAAGTCGACTACTGGCAGCCGAGGTGTGTGCATCAGAGGTAGTGATGATGGACACACCAAGTTCCGAAGTAGTGTGAGGGGTACTGGCTACCCACTCTATTCGCCAGTTTCCCCTTCACTTCCCCTCCCTTGCGACACCGCATGCCATCACGTTTCAACTGGACTCTACAACGAAATTCCTTACACAATACCCACGCTTGTGACTGTCAGGTCGCAAAGCATTGGATGAGAAGTTCCATTTTGCTCGGATCTTGTAAATTTAGAAAACATACGCACTGCGTATAAGTTCTGTTACTGACTCTACCGAGTCACTCTGTGAATAAACACTGTTTTAGCTGCTGTATTAACGGCGATGTAAGTCGAACGGTTTTACAGTTTTGTTGAATTATCTCGGAAGCGAGCCAACGGCCATACCACGCTGAATACACCGGTTCTCGTCTGATCACCTCAGTTAAGCAACGTTGGGCATGGTTGGTACTTGGATGGGTGACCCCAAGAAGGTGTCCCTAATTTGACGTAGTGGTGGGGCTTGTGTGGTCACATGATCCTGAGAGCTATGCTGGCAGTAGCATAGCTACTGGTAGGGCCTCCCATGGCAGACAGGTCAAGGTGATGACCCAGACTAAATGGGATACCCTGGTCCTCCAGGTTGGGGGTTTGTTGTGGGGCTAACAACCCCACACAGTAAAAAACTTATTGTTACGAAAGTCTAGCAAAGGAAGTATTGTTCGACAGGCCAAAGCCCACAGCGAGCTGTAGCGCCAAAGGAAGAAGAAGAAAAATCTCGAAAACGACAAGACTTCTACAGGATAAGCGTACTGAACTCAAAGTGTCTGCCTTGTTTTCTTCCATAAATTCTGATCTAAACCTTTAGTCAGTAACGCTTGACACGAGTGCAAACAGAAAATTGAGTCTTTTCGTGCAGTGTCAGATTTTAATTAAAACTGTAAGACGGTACCAAAATTAAGCAAAATAGGCCTTCAACATACATGCGAACCCGTTCAGCAAGTCTCAAGTTGCTGAGGGCAGACACAACAATAATGTGAATAGGCGCCTCCCCTCCCACCCAAAAAACAGATAATTTGTATGAAATGAGCAATGTCCATTGACGGCGTGACCTGGCCAGACGCAGGTTACTGAGCTACAACCACACCCACTACGGAAAGGCAGAGATTACAGAGCGGCGACGTATATCACGATTCCTCATTTAGTTTTGTACCGAAATGTCATGTACATGCACCGGAACATTGACGGGTGTCCGCAGCTCTGGTGTCGCGACGAAGAGGTGATGTCACCTGTAAAACTGGATTCATTATATTTTCTAAAACTCTATATACAGTTGAAAGCCCCCTCCCATTTCCCATAGCTCCACGCCGCGAGCACAGTTCACATGCCGTGGCCTATCGTTTATCATCGTCCGTCCTGCAACAGTGAACCTTTGGCGGGTGGAAGGTGGGTCAAAGAATCAAAACCCGGCTGACACAAGCATACATTTCTTGTTTCCCTCCAGACTGTTTGCTTCTCAACATAGAACTTCCCCTACCAAAACCGTTTTTCATCCTCTCACGCTTACAGACGTCTAAAATAACCACCTGCATTGCAATAAGGTAAAGGTAAAGGTCACCCTTGTACAGGCACTGAGACTCTGTATAGGCCATACTGCCCATAGGGGGAGCAGAGGTATAGCTCTACTCTTTCATGACCACGGCATTAGAAGGGGATGAGGGGTAAGCGTCACGCCCTGGCCGCTCTTTACCCCCACGAAAGACCCGATACCCATTGTACAGGAGGCTGGT
>Ga0268261_10004767_pt1 | contig 10206 bp, 6 predicted proteins | sample TergutNc150P1_FD_190353 | JGI IMG/M metagenome (GOLD analysis project Ga0268261, IMG submission 190353) | Nasutitermes corniger P1 segment gut microbial community from laboratory colony in Florida, USA - Nc150 P1 (SPAdes) (version 2) | ecosystem: Host-associated > Arthropoda: Insects > Digestive... | reverse complement strand
TATATATATATATATATATATATATATATATATATATATATATATATAGTACAAATGATTAACTTTGCGTTTAGCGGTGGAAGCTTCTATTCATGTGGCACTGTATGTCCAGTTCTCTAGTGTATACATCAATCCAATTTTTGTGTTGTTCTATTATTTTTGTGTTGTTCTATGTATTTTTTGTGTTTTTCTATGTATTTTTGTGTTGTTCTATGTACTGTTTGTTTTGTGTCGTTCTCTGTGTTGTTTGTGTGTATATGTGTACTGAACTACTGCCACCGGGTGGCTACCCAATTGTAGTTAAATATATCATATCATTATTATGATAAAACCTAAAGTATATCATATCATATCAAAGTGGACTGGGTCGTGTAAGCATGTTGCAGATGCTCTTTCAGTCTTTTTATTAATTAAGGCTGTGCATTTAGTTGGTTTATTACACAGTGTAGTTTGATACAAATATGCACGGAATGGACAACTATATATTTGGCGAAGAGAAAAGTTACGCACATCCTCATTAAATATACCTCATTTTCTCCACCCAGCTGTCAGTTCCTCCTTGCTATGTCCACATATTTTCCTCAGAACCTTGTTTTCGAAGACAATATCGAGACCAGCATTTATAACTTATTAATAACTACCCATTCAACATTCAAGACTTACAGTTCTCCCTGTGTTTCCAGCACGATCCCAAGATCTTCACGAAGGTACGTACAAAGTTCCAACCACATAATTTACACCAATGGCCGAAACCAGTGCGTCTTTATTGCTGTCACCTTTTAACTTGATTTTTCAAACTTGGCATAAGAATTTAAGAGCGTGTAGAATATTAAGCCGTGTTAATCCTACACAAACGGGTAACAATCTCTGCAATCTGGGCTTGGAGAATGTTACGAGGGGGAAATGATTAGGCAAGATATAATGGAAATGACAGTAGGGACTGGGTATAAAGACAATATATGCTAGTACAATGCGGCCACGGAAAGAAGTCTCAAGGATCACAGAGATGATAGTACTCGAGGCTACCATATTTTTGCATTGTTGTACTAGCCTATATCCAGTGTGGCCTACGTCAGGGAGCCCAGAAGCGCGTGTCGCTGTAGAAAGTCATCCCTACCAACAAATGTGTGAACAGAATGGCCGGATGAGCAGAGATGAACAAAAAATAAAGCGATGGAGGGAGAAGTGTAACAACCCGATTGTGATGTGGAGAGGGTCGAACCCTAGGACGTATTTCCGTGACTTCAGTATAGCGATATTTCATCTCAGGATACATTAAATTTTAATGTCTGTGTGATAGAGCGACATGCTGTTAATGTAGAAATGTTGCTTAAACTGTGGATGGTGTTAGTATTCTACACCTCGGACTCAATGTACAGACGCTGGGGAAACTGATGCCAAAACGGAACTTTATCATTTTCATGCAAGACCTCCCCTTGGGTATTGACCTAATAATTAACAGAGTTATATATTATCTTCTAACACAACAAGTTGTGTTAGAAGATAATATACCACTTTATTATTAGCCTAAGCGGACTTTAACTCTTTTTCTCTAAAGTAAATAACAGTTTCGATAACCTACGTTGTCACAGCACTTGCAAATTTAATCAACATAGCGGGATGCAACAACAAAACTAAACAAACGCTGTCTTACAGACAACTGTCTTCAAAATCTGGCTTCCCTCTAAAACAGCACGATGAAATAGGGCGACTTGTAACACCAGAAAGGGATAAGAAATATATACAGAGTTTTAATCGGTAAACCTAAACGAAAGAGTCAGATCTGAGACTCTCACTACCGTGACCTTAAAAAGACCGTCATCTGGCATTTTCTCGTTAACCACAGTTGTACACGTAAAATGTATTGTTACATTTCTCTCTACAATTCCAGTCCGAGACATCCCCCCCGATTAATATTTAACGAGTAACTCTCGAGATGCAAACAAAAACGTTAAGGTAGGTCTTCTTGTGAAGTGTCCATTATTGTTGTAGATTTTAACCTTTTAAGGCCTAGCGGTTTCTCTAACTATCTCCAGATTAAACACTCAAAAATTATACATGATGCTCGCTTGGCGTTGTGTGTTTTGTACGTATCTCAGGAAAGACAGAGACTTTTGCTTTATACATCACAACCGTGTCGAAAAGTGTTTACTGCGCGGTACAAAAAGCAATTTACGTTTGGTTTTTACAAGGTTAACTGACATCGGAATACGTCAACAAATTACTAAATCTCTACAATATCAATTTTTGCGAATATATGTTCAGTTGCTATCAAGGTTTTACATGCGAACAAACGGACAGCCAGACGTGGATTAGGTATAGAATGTTTTTCATGTCTGTTCGTTCGGAAAGAGCCACAGGCACAGCAAACTGTGTACAGTAAGGATCTTGCAGGCCTAATCGTGTTTAACAGCACCTAGCTTACGGTTTGACATAAATCCATCTTGAGCATCGTGCCGAGATTTTGTCTGTAAGAAGGAGGGAAGTCCGACATTTTTCCTACAAACCTACGTTCAAGTTATGTTATAATATTTCGACGGTTCGTCCAAGGGGCTTGTGCACCTCTGTATTAAAATATATTGAATCTGACTAGATTTAAAATAGGTAATAATATCAATATTAGTACATTTCCTGCTGTTTCTTCCAGTTTTTCAATTTCAAATTTTCTCCATGATCAAGTGAGACTGATGCCCAGCTACCCATCCACATCCAACACCATTATTCATTTACATATAAGTTTTGAAGCTTTCGTGGCGACAGAATACAACAAGATCTTCGTGTCAAGGTGTGAAAGTTGTCCAACATTTCAGGGACTGACTCCATCCCCACCCTGAAGATGGGAACGGAATTGGAGATCTTTAACACTTTGACGCGGCCGATTGCCCGAGAAGATTTTATTGTATTCATTTATTTCTTTGTTTAATCGAAATCTGGTTACCAACGTTAGAATGAAATTGAACAAAACACGCACTGACTCCATCTAAAGTTTCATGGCTATAGTTCTAACGGAAAGTGAGTGAGATCCTGCAAGTGGCAAGGGGCTGAGAGAAAGTGAGATAACGCAAGACTCTAATAAAAGAACTGACAGTAATTTCCCTGCACGAGTCGTGAAGAGTCTGTGGATAGGGAGAATAGAACAGATTCAAAGCAGCCAATCACGTCTGCATAAAATTCCCATTTCCAACCACTGATAAGAGGGAAGGAGGACCCTTTCAAAGCCCGAGTGGGTGGGATATGGTGACATGGGCACTGCAAAGTGTAAAACCTCAATTACATGCTTGATGTAACCCTACTGCTGTTCTCTCACGAAGTGAGCGCCAAATGGCCATTCATTAATTTTTTTTAAATCACAGTGCTTAATACATTCACCGCCGGCTGTAACATTCAGAAGTCATGTATTTGCTCTACTCAGTGAATTTATATGCTTCTTTCGGTTCTCACATCAAAAAGCAATTATTTCTCTAAGCAGCATTAACAGGTTGGTCTTTCTAATTGACACGCAGTGTGTGTATGTGAGATATAGATTGAATTTTTATATGTTATATAGATATATTTCAGGCCTCAAATGTGTTACAATAGAACTATCATAATCAATCGTAGCTTATCATTATTTATGGTTTATTTATGCCGCTGTCAGTAGCTTAGGTTAGCCTATATAGCATCTAATTTTAGAATCATTTATGAATAACGAACTGCAAGGACTGTACGAAAGATGTGGTAGTGCAATTTCAGATTGGACCTACTATGCAAGAAGCTGCCTGTTAGGAGGGAATGATTCAAGACTACAATCTGGGACCTCCCGAATAGGAAGCAGGAGTGCTGTTTCCTCTGTCGTGATGTTTTGTCCTTCTTTCACTTGATCAGCTTACCTTTAATCAGTAAGAACCCAAATTAGCTTATGTAATTTTATAAGCCATCCCATTTTCTACTTTAACCAGACAAAAATTCTTACACAAGTACGGAACACGGTAGGCATATTGCATCATCCTGCATAAATATGTGAGTGGTTTATGGCGCGACATGAAGACATTGTCTGTGAAGTTAAAGCGCAAACCTAAGAGAAGACGCCCAAACTTTGTCAAGTCTTCACACGATGACATTGCCCGCACACATTACTGCTTCGAAACACGCCTCATTTCTAAAGAAGCTGGACTGCTGATACATAAGCATTCACTTAACACTACAATAATTATTGCAACCAGAGACGAAAAGTCTCCATTTACTCTGGTAATGGAATTAGTGGAATTCCCTTATACGTCAGTGAACTTCTACCACACTACACGGCGTCACATCCCAGAGTCAGGATTGCCAATCACGAGGCCAAATCTTGAACATGACGTCACTCAAATACGAAGCAGGTGTGTCAGCCACACGACAATTCTATAAGAACCGCATACAAACCGTCACGCTTACTGAACTGAACATTTACGGAAGTTAAATGTAACAAGGTAAAGGTAAAGCTTTCCCGTGACAAGTCTTGACGACATAAGAGGGGGGATTAAATGAAAATTTGTCTTCTGTCCTTACTTCGACACTAGGCACAACGAGGGCGGCACCGTTCTCAGTTCAACGCGCCGGCCGCACTTCAACCCCGAGGAAATTCCGTGGTACGCATTTCTGTTGGAGGCTGAGTGGACACCGGGAACACTGAATGCGGCAGAAAGAATGGGTTCCGACCGGGAATCGAACCCGGAAACTCCCGTCTTGTGGCGCAGTGTCTCAACCAGCTGTGCTGTCACTCGAAATATTAGAAGGGTCCATTGAAAACCGTGTGGAATGAACTAAAAAATGAATAACTTGTAATTTATCCGTAGAGATCTATACACGCATAACGGCCAAAAAAAACATATTGGCCCGCGATATGTGTGTAAGCGCTCAATGAAATTACTACACCAGAAATGTGCGTAACATTAGTGTTTACGTTTGAGCCAATGTAAATGACATTTTGCTCCCGGTGTGAACGCGGTCACAGACATCCTGTGTCACAGCAACAAAGACATCACTTCCGCCCGATAAAACAGACGAATGCACTTTTCTAAAGCTAGGTACAGTCTGTTTCAGATAGGCCTACTGATTTACAAGATACTTACTCTCCAGCAATATACCATGTAAAACCAACATGTGTTCTGATCCTAATACTTTTTTCCCAGGACTGCATTTGACACATGTATATCCAAACGAAACTCAAAGCCTAATTTAACGTAGCACAGATTTTTAGTTCTACGTATAAGAGGTGCAGCCAGAAAAAAATTCCTACTTTTTTCCTCCTTATGTTTTTTAATGCAAATAATCACTACTTTAGTGTAACTCTTGAATATTCCCCATCATTTGCAGTAGGCGCCACTGATCCACTCGAAAGACGGTAGCACCAATACCTTATTGCAAAATGACAGATAATTATTTGCGTTAAAACAACGAGCAGCAATATGTTCTTGGTTGCTGACAGTGAGATGACCACTTGCCTTTAAGAAGGCTTAATCATATTTTACAAAAAAGCAACTCTGGGCATGACTGCTGTTCGACAATGGATCAGACGGATCCAAGAAACTGAAGCAGGAGGAGCAGCACTTCATCAGAGAGACGGCCTGGTTTCCCCTCTACTGTAGCAAGCCCTGACATCCGCCAGGGTGACTAGTTACATGCAGCGATCGTGGCGTAAACACAAAAGATTTAATTCACATCCGATCCGTCGGTAAAGACCGTGTAGTTGCGACCAGTGCAGGGTTTGGAATTTCCGGTACCTGTGATCGATGGGTGCCATGAGCGTGCAGAGATCACATAAAGAAGCAAAACAAGCAATCGCCACTGAAGGTCTTGATAGTACTCAGAGAAAGGCTTGAGAATTGATTTCGCACCCTAGTCCGACTGCTAAGACCAGGCTAATGTCCATTAACAAGACACAATCCAGGGTCGTTACCGACCTCCTTACTGGACATAACACGAATGGGGTCAGCCAATAGTCCCTTATGTAGGAGGTGTGGAGCAGATGATGAAACCTCCACCCATATTTTCTGTGAGTGTGAAGCTTTGGCTTCACTCGGACATATACAGCTGGATTCCTCTTTCTTGGATCCAGAGGACATTAAGAGTTTAAGTGTGGGGGCCATTTGGAACTTTAGCAAAGGAACAGGGCTTCCCTGAACCGGTAATGGCACAAAGGACCCTTTTTAAGGTCTAGGTGCATCGGGACCGAAAGGGCTGGAACCCAGCTGCTAATCAATCGCCACCGAAACGCTGCCCCATTACAGTACTTTATTTGAGGGTCTCCTGTTGCTAACTCTCATAGGGGATGAAACCCAGGTCCAAAATTTTGAGCCCCAATCTAAGTGGCAATCGAGGGAATGACGCCACGCGACATCCGCAAGAAATAAGAAATTCAAGAGTGGAAAAACCATGGCTAAATTCCTCTGGGAATCGGAAGGTGTTCTAGTAAACTTCTTGCCTATAGGGACAAAAGTAAACTTTGACTTATACTGAAAGTTCTTGTCACAAGTAAAATGCCAGAAGCGTTATTTATCTACAACAAATCCAGGCCACTTACAAGTGTGCATACCACAAAGGCCATTAGGAAATTCTGCAGGACGATTTTGCCGCAACTACCCTACGATGCTTATTTCACACTTGCAGATTTTCACCTGTTTGTTCGCGCAGAAGACAGCACACGAGGACAATATTATGCGGTACAGGAGGCACTTTAGAAGGCCGTTCGTTGTTGTTGCAAAGGAATGAGTGCAGCTTTTACCGGGCCGGGTTCAAGGATGGAAGAAAACGCGAAAAAAAATGGGGAAGTATTGAAAAATAACCAGCTCTTCAAAGGAGTTGAGGGAAGTTCAGTGAAACTGTCATGTTTCTGACAAGAAAATAGCCTGCAATAAAGAACTGCAGGCATTACTTTTTCTTACTCGACTCACTAGGGGCTGTACGGTCCAGGGATCCAATCCTTGTGGGGGCGAGATTTTCGGCAGCTGTCCACATCCGCCCTGGGGCCCACCTAGCCTCCTGTACAATGGGTACCGGGTCTCTTTCCCGGGGGTAGAGCTGCCAGGGCGTGGCGTTGACAACCCACCACCATCTAGGGCCGAGTTTGAAGAAAGAGTAGAGCTATACCTCTACTCCCCCTCTGGGCCTACATGGTTTATTTTAGGGTGAAATTTACTCCCTTACTAGCATACGTATTTTTATTGATATTGTTGTTTTGTGTGAAAAGTTTGACTTAGGTTTAAGTATCTCTCTGTACACATTAAATTTGTCGGATATATATATATATATATATATATATATATATATATATATATATATATATACACGTGTATATAAAATTTTCGCATGGGCACCAAATTTGCAACTGTTCACTTACGCACAACATTTCATACACAGTGTAACCTATATGTAAATTTATCACATAACTCTGTATCTACTTCCATACTTCAAAATCCTCCAGTTAATTAGATGTCGCCACCAAACCAACGACTAATAAAAGTTTTAAGAGGACGTTATGTTTTACTTTCTAAACAATACAGTGGCCGATCCCGATGGCCGTACTGTTTAAAGCGCATGTTTGCGACCACTTGATTGTTGGTATCTCGGGTTCGAATCCCGCTGGCGGCATGGATGTTCGTCTGTTGTGTTTATTGTGTTGCGTGGTAGCGCCCTTTGCGATGGGCTGATCACCCGTTCAGAGGAGTCCCACCGCGTGTGGGTGTGTCTAATTGTGCGTGATCCCGAAACCTCAAAAGGAAGCGGCCAAAGCCCCATTTGGGCTGCAGTGCCATAGAAAAACGTATTTAAAAAAGCTGTGTGTTTTTATAGATCTGTAACCATACACAACTACAGGTCTCTAGTGTAAGTGGCGCTAGTGATGTCAGCCGTATTGTTACCAACACAGTTAGGGTGGCATACATTGAAAACCGTCACACGAAAATTAATAAAAATTGGTTGTTTCAAAAGTTTAAACAGAAGGGCACACAGACGGGCAATATACTAGATTCAAAAGCAAACAGTTGGGCGCAAACTAAAATTGTGCCATCTGTCATCCGTCTGTTTGTATGCATGTTACAACCGGAGGACCACTGCGATAATATTCAAGGAAGGTTTACAGGAGAAATATAAAGGAAATTGGCGAGATGTCTTAATTCTTGTTGTTGAAGTCAGACAGTTTTAAAATACTACTTTACGCCCATATATGTCCAACATACATTTCTGCTCGCATCTCCAGCATAAACTACATGTCTAACCACTCAGTGTAGATAGAAAGTTTCAAACAGGAGATAAGGGCTCATATACTTATTTGCAATATGTTTTTTTCATAACTCCTTCGATTTTCATGATATTTAACGAAAAAGGACAAGAGGATTAATTAATCTACATTTCTTAAATTGGAGCCTGCACAGAAAACCAACAGCAATGATATTCCGAGCCTGACTTACCCATCCCTCCATACGTGTTAATTATATAATTGACTCTTACAGTTTAGAGTTCTATCACAAAATGACTTGGTGAACACAAAAGGTAAAAATAAAAAGGTAAAGCAATCCCATTACATTCCTGGACAGACCCAAAGGGTTCCAGGAGGTTGAGGCTTCCAGATTTCAAGACAGTCGGCATATGAAAGTGGTAAGGTTGTCAGCCTTACGCACCGGCCGCCTCTACCCCTAGGAAATATTCCTGGTACTCATTTCTGTCAGAGGCTGAGTCGACCCCAGGGCCATAGTGCGGCTGGAAGGATTATGTCAATGAAAAATTCCAATAACATAATCGGGAATCGAACCCGCGACCTTCTGGCTCGTAGCGCAGTGCCTCAACCAGCTGCGCTACCGCGTACCCCACTTGGTAAACATACAAGCATAAAATTTATATAGGTAATACCGATTTTATTTTAATTTATGTAACAATACAGGAGCATGAAACCTGATTACTTATCAATTATTCATTCAATACATTTGATGTTTGGGTTTTCTGTTCATCTGAACAGCTGAAAATATCATCTAAGACTGAGCACTGTTTCTGAGTTTAATGTAATTACGTTAAAGACAAACGCAGCCGATCACCTTACTGTCAATTCCTCAGTTCACTTTACAGCTTCTCTTCCAGGGACCGTCTTGAAGAGAAAAGGTTTCGTGTCAGTTACACAACATCGAATTTCTATTTCACTATCGTTTAATTTGAAGAAAACGAACGTTGGCATGCCATTCATAATTACGACTGTGGACTGCCCCTGTTAAGTGCACGTTGACGACGTTCATTCCACTCATGAAATGACAACAGGATAAATGTAAAGCTTAATTTACTCTCCGGGTATTTTTCACTCTAATGCTTAGTTACCCGTGTTTCTTTCATATTTAAGAGTGAAATTATATATTAGGCCTTTACTGTAAGTGACTACATGAAACTGATTTTTCATTGAGAATTCAACAGTCGCCCATTTGCTCAAGAATATTCTGCCAAATATGAAATCCGAATATTTATTACCGTCTTTACAAGGGCACGCTATTGGTTCCTGGCCTGATCCACATAAATCCACCAGCAGCCTCTTTAATATTTCTTTAGTCTGTAGGTACTTGATTAATATTTGTTGTCGAACCTCATCACATCAAGTACCCTTCAGTAAGCCCAGTTCTTCAAATTTAAGATCAGAAGTGAGGAGTGAAGGTAATCTTACCCTCCAGGAAATCAACAATCAAACATATCAAATTACACCTACTTTTATGTCTTCCGTGTGATCTCCTTGTTTTTCAGATTAAATTTGTTAGTGCTCCAATTCATTCTGCATGCTCTACCAATCTTATCTACCATAGTTTCACCTCCCTTATCATATTTTATGAAGATTACATGGTATTAAACTCAACATTATGCAGTTTTTTCCATACTTCTGTTGACACCATCTTCGAAGTACCAAACTGTATCAAGACCCTTTTAGCAGCATGGAAGACGAAATATTTGAATAGACAGATAAAAGAGGCTTACAAGACGTCTCCGTTGAGCAAAATTTATTTATTTGTGAATGCTTTACGTAACAGACTGATAAGATGATCAGTGAATAATGAACAGTAAAAGTGTGGCAGGAAGTGGCCGTGGTTTAACCCTTTAAAACCCGAATTAAATTCCATCTGCTATTTGCTGGCATTATTAGGAGCTCACCATTTTCTCCACGTTAGTAGGATAAGGGTTAAATTATTAACCTTTAGGCTACTAATGTCATATATATAT
>Ga0268261_10004766_pt1 | contig 10207 bp, 4 predicted proteins | sample TergutNc150P1_FD_190353 | JGI IMG/M metagenome (GOLD analysis project Ga0268261, IMG submission 190353) | Nasutitermes corniger P1 segment gut microbial community from laboratory colony in Florida, USA - Nc150 P1 (SPAdes) (version 2) | ecosystem: Host-associated > Arthropoda: Insects > Digestive... | reverse complement strand
TATATATATATATATATGACATTAGTCGCCTAAAGGTTAATAATTTAACCCTTATCCTGCTAACGTGGAGAAAATGGTGAGCTCCTAATTATGCCAGCAAATAGCAGATGGGATTTAATTAGGGGTTTAAAGGGTTAAATAAAAGAAAATGTTGAAAGTATATACGTCACAGAACTCAAATAATGCTGTAGAGACTTTTCACCAGGTGCTTCCAAGTAAATCTTTTGTGAAGTTGTGTTTTTCATGCTAGCACATACACATGTATTTACAGTAATGATTTAGTCTGAAGGAAAACAAGACAGCTGTAAACACTGATTCGCGTTTCTTGAACACATAATTTTTTATCCTAAAGTGTCAAAGGTTTCGAATTCATTGCCAAAGGCTCTCTCCTCTTTTTACTTATATTCATATATCTGCCCAGTAAACTGCACCCGATTCTGGCTCCCCATATTAACTGTCTCACAGTTCCGCTCATACATGCCTAGGGTCACGTTACTTAACCTCGCGGCATAAAAATTGCGAAGATATTTATTACATACTCATTTTCGCTCTCTAATTTGCAAAACTAATTTTGTTAAACCACCAATCCCAGTGGCCGCGCGGTCTAAGGCGTGGGTCTGCGGCCGCTCGCTTGTTGGGATTGTGGGTTCGAATCCCGCTAGTGGCATGAATGTTTGTCTTTCGTGAATGTTGTTTGTTGTCAGGTAGAGGTCTCTGCGTAGTGCTGGTCACTCGCCCAGACGAGTCTTAGATAGTGTGGTTATATGAGTGTAATCGTGAATTCTCGACAATGAGGAGACCTTGGCCAAACGGGGCTGTTGCCCCATGGTAAAAAAAACTAATTTTGTTAAACCAGCATTTCTGCACAAAGGACAGGTCTGACTTGAATTTGAAAGCACATATTTCTGGCGCTCAATGAACGTTACGGTGTAGGGATGTCTTACAGTTTGTAGGGATGTCTTACACTTTGTAGGGACGTCTTACACTTTGTAGGGGTGTCTTAAACTTTGTGGGGACGTCTTACACTTTGTAGGGATGTCTTACAGTTTGTAGGGATGTCTTACAGTTTGTAGGGGTGTCTTACACTTTGTAGGGACGTCTTACACTTTGTAGGGATGTCTTACACTTTGTAGGGACATCTTACACTTTGTAGGGATGTCTTACACTTTGTAGGGACGTCTTACACTTTGTAGGGATTTCGTACACTTTGTAGGGACGTCTTACACTTTGTAGGGATGTCTTACACTTTGTAGGGACGTCTTACACTTTGTAGGGATGTCTTACACTTTGTAGGGACGTCTTACACTTTGTAGGGATGTCTTACACTTTGTAGGGACGTCTTACACTTTGTAGGGATTTCTTACACTTTGTAGGGACGTCTTACACTTTGTAGGGATGTCTTACACTTTGTAGGGACGTCTTACACTTTGTAGGGATGTCTTACACTTTGTAGGGATCTCTTACACTTTGTAGGGATGTCTTACACTTTGTAGGGATGTCTTACACTTTGTAGGGATGTCTTACACTTTGTAGGGATGTCTTACACTTTGTAGGGATCTCTTACACTTTGTAGGGATTTCTTAAACTTTGTAGGGATGTCTTACACTTTGTAGGGATGTCTTACACTTTGTAGGGATCTCTTACACTTTGTAGGGATGTCTTACACTTTGTAGGGATGCCTTACACTTTGTAGGGATGTCTTACACTTTGTACCTTTTAGAAAATTTGCAGGGAAGGGGGGAGGGGAGGTGCATAGAGAGATTTGGTGGGAAAACCTGAGGAAAATAGGTCACTTGGAAGATCTAGGTGTATTTAGAATTTGGATGGCTAGAATGGGCTGGATTGATCTGTCTCAGGATAGGGACAGGTGGTCAGTCCTTGTAAATGCGGTAATAAACACCAGTTCCGTAAAATTCAGAGCAGTTCTTGATTAGCTGAGAAATTATTAGCTTCTCAAGAAGGACAAGCTGTAAAAATAGTGTAAACATTGTTAAAGTTAAAATAGCATTCATAACCAAAATTGTAGCTAAAAATAAATAACACGTAACTAAACACCGTTTACAAATTTTCTTAGCGCTTCCATATGACCGGATTTGAAATTAAAATTTAATATTACAGATCTTTGGCACTATGCCTGTGGCTGCCCGTCATCTTTCAGTCATCTGGACTCGACGAAAGATATGGCTTCTGTTTGTGTTGATCAGGTCTACAGTCTATTGTAATCATAATGAAATACCCTTCCAGCAACGCACAAAATCAATCTTCCTGGATCAACGACCTTAAGTAGCTCAGCGTGTTCCCTGCATTTGACTGTACACAAGGAAACAGAACATATATATACAGGCTGATAAAAAAGTCTCTGTGCACCTGACGATTACAGTATAGTAAAATTGATGATTTGAAGATGTCCATCACAGAATACATTCGGAATGTGGACCATGCTATACTGAACACGTTCTTCGAGAGCGCATTTCGGCCTGTCAATAAATATCTGGAGACTGGCGGGGGACACTTTGAACATTATTTGTAAATTTCTGTACTGTAATCATCAGGTGCACAGAGACTTTTTAATTACCCTGTGTAAGAGTAGTGCTTCATTACGTTAAAGGTTCTGTTTTGCTTTAAAGAGCTAAAATTTTCTGTTTCTTAATTTTTGTGTTGTTCTATGTATTTTGTGTTGTTCTATGTATTTTTGTGTTGTTCTATGCATTTTTGTGTTGTTCTATGTATTTTTGTGTTGTTCTATGTATTTTTTGTGATGTTCTATGCATTTTTGTGTTGTTCTATGTATTTTTGTGTTTTTCTATGTATTTTTGCTGTTGTTCCGTTTATTTTTTGAGTTGTTCTATGTATTTTGTGTTGTTTTATGTTTTTTGTGTTGTTCTATACGTTTTTGTGTTGTTCTATGTATTTTGTGTTGTTCTATGTATTTTTTGTTTTGCGTCGTTCTCTGTATTGTTTGTGTGTATATGTGTACTGAACTACTGTCACTGGGTGGCTACCCAATTGCAGTTAAATATATCATATCATATATTTTACGTGAACTTGAAAATTAGGAGGTCTGAGTTTCTGGCGGAAGTGGCTAGGAAGATCAGCGGCTTTTGTCATCTAATACTTGTTATCAATATACTGACATCGGTAGGAGCGTATTGCCAGCTACGACATCTTCAAAAAATTATCAAATTCAAATTTATTTTACCTTATAGGAAGTTCAATTTTGACTTAAAGTTTGTGCCTGAAATCGCTTGAAATATAATAATAAGCAAAGACGTTTCACGTTGCATCGTAATTATGATTTGTCTGCTTTTTGCTGATTCTATGCATGGATTTTCTGTCTGGATTTCACTACGTTTTTGTACATAAATATATTTCATATTTCAAAACTTGTCTTATTTTTTAGTGCTCTTTTCATGTTAATTACATCACACTTGTCCAGAACACAAACTTTGTAAAACCCGCTTATCTGTATTATTCCTGACTTTTCATGTATTGCTGATCAGAATAAGTGTAAATTTACAACGCACAACATCTGCTGATAAAAATTACTTTTTTGTGAAAGCGTACCTACGTGTTTTTGTTGTGTAATAAAGCTATTATCTTGTTATTTTTTAAATAAATAAGCAGAAGGAAATATTACAATGTTCTAATTGGTTATCTGTCGAGGGGAATTTTATCGTAAATTTTAAATTTTTAGGAAATTGTTATCCACTCAGGACCCATAATATTACAATATTAACGACATTTTTTGCAGTACTTATTATGGTTTAGGTATTTGTTTACTGTTTTATAAATGAATTTACCGACTCAAAAAACTTAAAACTGATTTCCCAATAGACATTAAAATTTTTGTTACAATTTATGCTCTTTATTTCGTCTCCCTTTTCTTGGTGTGATGAACTGATTTTGTAAAACAAACTGACTTGTTTTATCAGTCAGTTTTCTAAAAAAGCGCCCATTTTTGGTACTGTGTTTTTAACACAAAGTTATATTTCATATTAACGTTTCTGCACTCTAATTTAACGTGCATATTAAATGTAAATAATAAGGTCAAAAACTCCAAATGTTTAACACTAATGCCAACACATTTATTGTGTGCATTCCATAATATTGCTGAACGAGAACCAGTAAAGTAGACGAACTTTTTGGACTTCTACTATGTGACGTTATGTCGTTAGGCAAATAGTTTCCGACGTTTCGGAGGAGAAAGGATCATTAGAAACTTCAGGAACTATTGCTCAAAGACACTTCTTTATATCCCAGAAGTCTGGATGAGCTGTGAGCAATGAAAGACGGTCTTCTGAAAACAACTCTTGAAATTAAAAAAAAAAACCTAAGTAACGGATTGTAATAATTTTTAATTATAGCATTGTCTCAGAACGTCTAATTAATTTAATTGCACGTAATAAGATTATTCAGAAGTTAAGAGTTGGCCATCAAGACACGGAACGTTCCAATTTACCGAACCCGCAGATTCAGTGTCATATTTCACAGTAACCGGATATTGGTCTTAATTCCGAGCCAGTTTAAGCCACTTATTACGCCCCAACCCATTACTTTAAACCATTTGCAAAAAAACATCCTACCCACCCAACGCCCATTCTTTTAGACGTCTTTGCCTCACGTTACCAAACCAGAATTCAGAAGATATTTTTTCCTGCTATGGAAACCGCTTGTTCCTTCCACCTCAACCTTCTCGATTTCGTCACTTGTTTAGAAGTAAACGTTATTTATACCATCTTTGTACAAATTTTGTCCCGGTTACTGTTGATTCCTGAGTCTTCCGTCCTAATATTTCTCTCGTTATCTCTTCTCTGAAATACTTAGTTTAGATTATTCCTTTAATATTATGGACTAAGTTTCGCACTCTTCTTCTTCTTCTTCTTCTTCTTCTTCTTCTTCTTCTTCTTCTTCTTCTTCTTCTTCTTCTTCTTATAAAGCGCTACAACCTATTTAAGGTTCTGGCTTGCTCAACGACTTTCTTCCAACCGTCTCTATTCTGTGCTACTTTCCTCCAATTGTATACATTCACGTTCTTTATATCCTCCCTAACGTCATCTTTCCAACGTGTTTTAGGTCTTCCAATTGGTCTTTTAAACATGGGTTTCCATCTCTTAATCCTCTGCACAATATTATCCCCAACCATGCGTTCAACATGGCCTAAACAATTTAGTCTTTGTTTTTTAATAAACCCAATTATATTTTTCCTTTTAATATATCGTTGATTTCCTGATTAGTTTTAATCCTCCAGTAGCCATCTTCTGTTCTTGTAGGACCATATATTTTCCTCATAATCTTTCAAGTTTCACACCCAAATAATAAAAACAACATTCACATTTACTGCAAATCTAATAATATCACATAAATCACAACGACAAAAAAATTAATCTAAAATATTGAACCACGTATTTCATTCTGTAAGCGACTTATGTGCGATGCTAGGAAGCTTATCTATTGAAATATAGGGAAAGGCGATTAACACATTGTGGACGGGTGACGCAAATTTGCGTTTTTAACACGGTTAAACTCGGTACATCTGCAAGTTCTCCTTAGTGCCACTCCGCAAGGGGGAATGTTTCCAGAGGTATCACACCCTCAAGCACTATTAGGGTCTTTGGTGAGTATTTCCTGAAAATTTCAATTTACAAAAGTAGTTAGCGAATTTGTTATAAATTTTTAAAGAAACACAGTATAAATTTGATTAACCCTCAGGCTACTAGTGTCGTATATATATATATATATATATGTGTGTGTGTGTGTGTGTGTGAGCGGCCGCAGGCCGCTCACCTGCTGAGATCGTGGGTTCGAAACCCACCGGGGGCATGGATATTTGTCTGTTGTGAGTGTCGTGTGTTGTCAGGTACAGGTCTCTGCGACAAGCTGATCACTCATCCAGAGAAGTCCTACCGACTGTGCTGCGTCGTTGTGTGTGATCTAGAAACATCAAGAATAGGTGCTCCATATATATATGACATTAGAAGCCTAAGGGTTAATGATGAAAGCCTTATCCTATTAACGTGGAGAAAATGGTGAGCTAATAATGCCAGCAAATAGCAGATGGGATTTAATTCAGCGTTTAAAGGGTTAAAATTGTTAAAAACCCCGGGAACAGGCGTTTAAACAATTTAAACAATTGAAATGACCCCATCCTCAATGTGTTAATTAGTAGCCGAAATTTGTTTTGTAAAGAACATGATATGAGTAAAAGTTGTCCTAACTCAACATTACGTTCATTGCGCAAAGTTGTGGCACACAAATATTACGTCTATTATTCTTTAGTTTTAAAAAAGACGCGCAAAATGCTATAAGGTAACATAAGGTTTCTTCGCACAACAATTGTAACCATGCAAAACGATAAGTATTACACATTCTGAATGTGTGTCTGTATTCTTGACCCATTTATCTGGCATGCAAACAGCATGAGCCGTGTTATAACGTCATCTGTGACCTCTTAGTCTCTACAGTATTTTCCAATGTTATATAATAAATGGCACGATTTTCGGAAAATTATTTTGAAAATAGTGTGTATTATGTTTTTCTTTATAAACTGTAACTAAAACATTTTCCTTTTTAATAAGTATTCAGCGAGATATCATTTGCATAGTTATTCACGTTAAGTACCGTTACTCTCATTATATTTCAAACAGACTTGATATTTCTCGACAGATTTTCGAAAATTTTCAAATATCAAATTTCATGAAAATTCTTCCATTGGGAGCCGAGTAGCTCCTTGCAGACCAGGGGACTGATAGACGGGCGGACAGACAGACATACGTGACGAAGCCAACAGTCTCTTTGCGTGATTTTTTGAAAGCGTCTAAAACAGTATGTGGTGCAAATTAATTTCTGAACATTTTATGCAAAGAAATCTTTATTAAATTGGCCTCGTTAATATGTGTTTAATAATACTAATTAAGTCAATTAAATTAAAGTTTATAATAAAATGAATGGGGTTATGGCAGGAATATCAATTTTGAAAATTATTGAAATATTTAATTTTAACACCTACAAGTGAGAAACAAATTGAGATGTTTACATTTAGAAAGCGTGATACTATTAAAAGTGAGATAGGATATGGATTTGTGTATTTGATTTATTTGTCTATGCACAGTGTGTAAAACGTCATTGTGACTGGAGCCGTAGATTCTATAAAACCCATTTGATGCTTTAATCTTCTGAGAAACAACTAAATTGCGAGAGGAGTTTATCAGAGTGGTGTTGACGAAGAGTCTAGTCTTCAGGGATGTGACCCTGATAGACAGGATGTGGAATGAAACGATTACCTCTTAATTTAAAGTACGGTCCCTGTCCTTTAACTTTTGGCACCGTAATTTTACATTTAATTCAAATAAATCACCAACATGATGCAACAGTTTTTCAGTTTATTATTCTGACGTTTGTTTACAGCTCAACATGTTTCGGGCGTTTTCCAGCCCATCATCAGGAGCTCAATGACTGCAGTGGCAGCCTCTGGTTTTACCTTCGTATCGTGGTGAAAGTCTTGCTGTGTTCGAGGTTGGGCCTGCCGGCCGGTCGGCCCGACCACGAACACAGCACGACTATCACCACGATACGGATGTAAAACCAGAGATTGCCACTGCAGTCATTGAGCTCCTGATGATGGGCGGGAAAACGTCCGAAACATGTTGAGCTGTAAACAAAGGTCAGAATAATAAACTGAAAAATTGTTGCATCAGGTGGGTAATTTATTTGAATTGTACGATGATGTACGGACTTACAAACCTTAAATTTTACATTTAAATTTTAGCACACCCTGTATATAAAATGTGAATAATACAGAAACCAAAAAAGGTAGCATTATGAAGTAAGCGGCATTTTGAAGAGAAAAACGGAAAGTGTGCAGCACGTTTAAAATACTCAGTACTTATATACGTTAAAAAAATATATAAAATGCAAAATTTGGAGGGTAGCGATACGCCCGTCCTATATATAGGACGCACGGTTCTTAAAGGTTAAATGTATATACTAAGGAAGTCGTGATACTCGTAAGTGGGTCTCTGTCAGCACGGCATGGCGCGTCCTTAAGTTCCGGATGGAGGAACGACCCCCAGTATGGAGGTTAGATGGAATATATTGCATAAGCAGTTGCAAACAACTGAAAGAGCATAGTCCTCCAGCTTGGAGGTTGGGCGACTTGCTAACAACTCCTAACCTTTAAAACGTATTTTATTACGAAATATTCAGACAGAAAGCCTCAAAACTGGACTGGGCATAGAGAAATATAATTTTGCCCATTGTTTTGTATAGGTGTGAAACTTGGTCTCTCACATTAAGGGAGGAACTTACGTTGAGATTGTCTGAGAATAGGGTGGTGAGGATACTATTTGGGCCTAAGAGGGACGAGTTAACAGGGGTTTGGAGAAAACTACATAATGAGGAATTGAATAATCTCTACCACTCACTCAATATTTTTCCGTTGATAAAATCGAGAAGAATGAAATGGGCGGGGCATGTAGCGAGTAAGGAGGAGAGTAGAGACATATATAGGGTTTTGGTGGGGAAATCTGAAGGAAAGAGACCACATGGAAGACCCAGGAGTAATTGGGAGGATAATATTAGGAAGTAGGATGTTGGGGTAATGACTGGATGGAGCTGGCTCAGGATTGGGACAAGTGGCGGGCACTTATGAATGCGGTGGTTTCCATAAAATGCGGGGAATTCCTTGACTAGCTAAAATTCGCTTAGCTTCTCAAGCAGGACTCGGCTCCATGAAGTAAGTAAGTGAGTAATTACTAAAGGAAGGATTAAGCTGGTTTGGCCATTTATATAGAATGCCAGAAGACAGAATAGTAAAAAAATAGTATACAAGTGGAAATCGATATTAACGCGGCCACTAGGGAGACCAAAGAACAGATGGGAAGATGACATAAGAAATTACATGAAGAAACTGAAAATAAAGATTTGGACTAGCTGCATCCAGGAGAGCAATAAGTGAAAATTATACGTTGAGAAGGCGAAAAAGTTCAAAGAATGAAGTTGTAGAGCCTACAGAAGAAGAAGAAGTACTAAGGAAAACCACGAAAGAAACCTGGGTCAGAACATTCTGTGATTCTGAAATTCGAACTGTAGAACTTCAGCAATGCAAGTTAGTGCTACAGCCAGATCACCCCGTTATCTTAATTTTCCGTTGAATAAATTCGGAACAGACAATGCTGTTACTTCAGGACATAAAGCCAGTATGCATGTCCTCGAATATAATGTAAAGCTTAGGGTGCTATTACTCCAGTTAGGAAACTGATGAAAGGTTAATAAGTTTCCTACTGATCAATATCGATGCTGACTGACCTAAATGAGCATGGACAGGCAGCTTCCTGTTTTTCTCACTTTGACCTTTAATAAAGATTCCCGCTGCTGAATTTTATTTCGGTTTACAAAGCTTTTGTTTCGGTCCATTACTAAACTTTCCGTCAGATCGCACATTAATCTATTGTAGTGGAAAGCTGTCTGTTCTAACCAACACAGTAACAGCTGTCTGCCAGTGCAAGAGGTCTAAATACTATGATGTGACACTGAGGTCACAGTTTGAAGACCAAATGAGAGTTTATGTTAAGAATTTGATTTTAAAAATTTATAATTTACTCTTCTGAGAAAGTTTTGAAACACTGAGTGTCATGGAAGTGATTCTGTGCCATTTTGTAGATAAATAACAACGGTAATGGTAGACATTCTGACTAGACTTGATGACTGAAGGGGGAATCATCGTGTTTCAGCGAAACATTTGCATTTAGCTACCAAAGTGCACGGTGTCGTATTACAGAAGACCTCAATCTGAGGTTTTCTCATTTATTCACTCTCCAACAATACTTGCATCAATCGTGTCACAATTTCTAAAAATGGTGACTACTTAACTGTCATAAATAAGTTTCTTTTCCAAAACATTAATCATGATTTTCGAATAAACGTGACTCTTGCCATGTGTTTTATATGGTTATAGAAAGCGTCACTTATATGAGCAGGTCAAAATTTATGTCGTCGACTTCAAATACTTTTTGTTGCATTGTGTTTGCTTTTATATGTTTCTCGGAATATGAAAAAGTTCCTCGTGAAAAAAAATTGGGAATTACTGCCTATGCACATACAATAATTAACCCTTAAAAGCCCGAATTAAATCCCATCTGCTATTTGCTGGCATTATTAGGAGCTCACCATTTTCTCCACGTTAGCAGGATAAGGGTTAAATTATTAACCT
>Ga0268261_10004765_pt1 | contig 10208 bp, 7 predicted proteins | sample TergutNc150P1_FD_190353 | JGI IMG/M metagenome (GOLD analysis project Ga0268261, IMG submission 190353) | Nasutitermes corniger P1 segment gut microbial community from laboratory colony in Florida, USA - Nc150 P1 (SPAdes) (version 2) | ecosystem: Host-associated > Arthropoda: Insects > Digestive... | reverse complement strand
TGAGATTGTGGGTTCGAATCCCACCGGGGGCATGGATATTTGTCTGTTGTGAGTGTCGTGTGTTGTCAGGTAGAGGTCTCTGCGACGAGCTGATCACTCGTCCAGAGGAGTCATACCGACTGTGGTGTGTCGTGTGTGATCTAGAAACATCAAGAATTTGCACTCCATATATATATATGACATTAGTAGCCTAAGGGTTAAAATGCACTATCCTTCCTCTTGTGCCTGTCTTAAAACTGTCTTCTTTCATGATGAGTCCCCACTAAAACCTTCGTGCAACTACTGGTGCTCTTGCACACTACATGCCCTTTGCAGCCCAATTGTTTAGTCGCAAACATAAAGAATATTCTGCCTACCCAAACCTGAGTATACATAATTCTTTGGCTATGTAGCAGTCTTTTTAGTCACATTATTAAACTGCATTTCAAAACACTGATTGCAAACTTGATCCAAGAAGTAGTTTTACATTAAATAAAATTTTCATGGTTCAGAATCATGACTTACAGGTCTATAGCAAAACTGGCTGAAGTACCCTTTCCATGCTGAAGTTTATATTGAAAAAAAATGGCGGAGAAATAATGTAACTAATATTTACTATATTACATATCTTCAAGAAACTCTTGCTTAATGCTGGTAACTATGTGGAAATGCAGGTCAGTAAATTTTATAACACTAAAAAAAGGAGGACACTTTGATGTCTTACAAGGAAAAAACGCTCAATTATTCTTACTTTAATGAAACACAGGCTCTTGACAAGCAAGTTCAAATCAAAAAGTTGCAGGAATGCATGTAACATATTGGGTTCACCATATTTCAACTGTCTGTCTCTGAATGTAATAACCTGAGATCACTGAAATCAGTTTCGTGTAACGCAGAATTAAACAGCCTTACAAACACCTCTCAACCTATTAAAACGGACAGTAATAATAAGCATCTTAAACAAAAACCCACCACATGGGTATCAGCATGCATCTCAAATATAAGACGCACCTAACTCACTAAATATTTAAAACAGTGAAAAATGTTTCCTACATAAGTTGTCAATAAAAGTGAAATCCTTATGGTTTTGAAGACAAAATGGAATTTTATGACTGATTCTTTTATTTTGATCAGATTTCATATTTAATTATCCCTGCTTGTCTGTCGCCCATTTTATGCTACTTATAAAACAGCAGGAAAAGTCAGTGTCACAAAATCAAAATCTAGAGGCAATAGTACAGCAAACACACTAGAATTTTTAACTGTGTTTACATTTTATAAATTCTCATTACACGAGAATTCCTTTAATTTGGTACCCATAGAACTGTACAAGTACTGGATTACAAAATATTCCAGAGAGATCATGTTATACTATGTAAGGTAAAATAAGTCAATATATATTAAACACCAACTCACCAAGAGAAAAACAGAATCCAGGCTGTTATCCTGGCAGATATGTAACAATGATATAGTAGCTCTAACAAAAGTAATACCAATTTGCAGGCCTGTAGTTAAACTAACAAAAATTATATCTCCACAGTCTGTTCCCATAATTGCCACGTGATGGCACTCCAATAGGCTCTGCCACCATACTATTGACGTGGGGTGGGAACGCAGAATATTGGTGTCACCAGAATTTGAAGAATTGGCATGAAATAATGGAGATGGGATATATGTTAAATCAGTAGTAGACCACTGTTGATCCAACAGTGCATTTGGGTCAACCAGGGACAGTGCTGGTATGATAAAAATTGAGCCATCATTACCTGAAAATTAAATTGAATACAATATACATCTTGTCTGAAGTTACTGTATCAATTAAATTTGTAAGACAAAGTGTGTTCAAATACTAGAAACTAGATACAATGAAATTTTGAGTCCATGATAATGTATCAGTCAGGAATATACTGAAGAAACACACACAAAATGAATATACATATTTGTGTCATGCAAGTATATGTATGTGCCCATGTAAACACATAACTCTAAGCCATGTTTGAAACAAACCTATCCATAGGAATTAAGGTTATTATTATGATTGGTCATACCACTACACAGTTTTCTGGGTACAGCACCAAGTCAAAATGTCACTAATGTTTTAAAACCTTCAGCAGTGTAGAGAGAAGGAGAAATTCTTCCAAATTGTCAGTCATCACTACCATTACAACACGGTGCTACATCTAGAAGATTCACACTGAAAGTTTCCTCTAGTCAATACCTCTAGTTTCACTCAAAAGATATGTCAGATTTAAATACACTTATATTTTGTTCCTGCCAGTATCTGTTTACTGATTAAATTACTTATAGTTTCTAAGTTAATCTAATCCCATGCAGTAAATGCAAACTGTAAAAATATGGTTCCACAAAATCAAAATCTTTAATCAGTTTTTGGAAAAAAAAATTTTGACCACATCACAACTGATATGATAACATAACGCACAGCAGAAATGCAGTTTTCTTAACCTCAGTAATAAAGGTCAGCCTCACAGCCTGGCACCTTAGTCCCTATGGATTGTGCTAACTGGTATCCATTAAATAACAAACTAGGTATGCCCCAGAACTGATATGGATGTGGTACCTAAGAGAAATACCCATTTCCTTGCCAGGAATAAAACACATACTCATTCAATACAGCAGTTGTGCATAATTCATTGTAATTTAGGATTAACACCAAAAAAATGCTTGATAAAAAAATAATTAGAAATGGAAAAACAACAAAACTTTCAACTCACCAGCAACTAGAAGCCAAGAACCTGAAGGATCAAAACACAATGCTGTTATTCTCCTGTTGCTGTCAGCAAACCATGGTATCCACCTCATCACAGGATGCTTATTCATCTCTCCTGACAAATAGTAGATGGTTATATCACCAGACCTGGAAAGAAGAACATACAAAGGGAATTATATTTTTATATGTTTATCCTATTTTGGGGCGAAGGCACCATGAAGAAGTGGTCTGAATAACCACAGTGTTGGAGATCCTTGCCCTCTCCATCAAGGCAAAGTGACTACCATATGGCTTGTGCCGGTATATACAGCACACTTCCACCATTTACACGTTCAGCACTGAGTGACAGCCACCTGGCCACTACTCAGCACCCAAATGAGGTGTAAGCATTCTATAGGAAACAGGCTAATCACTTCAGCTTGATGATGAAGAAGAGAGCACTTTATCTCCAAAGTTTTGGCAACACAGACCAATTCTACATGGTGCCACCACCCAACAAAAGGAGCAACATTACCATAAAAATGCCATCTTACTTACTTACTTACTCCATGGAGCAGAGTCCTTCTTGAGAAGCTAACCAGTAAACTTTGTTATAAAAATGCCATCACAGATAGAAATCATTAATAATGAAAAATGTTAGTGATTTGTGAGTGTAAAAAGACGGGTGCAAATTCGCTCTCAGTCTACCCAGTGCTCGTTTATTTGACACCTTCAACATTAAAACATCTAACCCCATGTCATCACAGACGTTTGTTCGCCAATGTAAAAAGCAAAAGAACATATATTCAATGCAGCTAATATAAACAGAAAAACAAATATTCAACAATTTCACAAAGCATACAGATGCTCCTACCACACCCCATGTAAAGAACTTAATGCACACATTTTAAGCATCCTGGTAAGTAATGGTATCCAGTTCTGTTTACTCCATGACTAGTGCAAGCATGTCTATCTACAATTTGAATGTGTGCTGAAAGTCTAACATCCTTTACTAAGACAAGGCAGGTAATGTAAACAGAAGAACAAATACACAACAATTTCACACAGAAGCTCCTACCATGCCCCACCAATGGAAATTCCTGCATACACTTTAAGCATCCTAAGTAATGGTATCAGTTCTACTTACCCTACGACTAGTGCAAGCAACAGTCTGTTTCCAATTTCACTGTGTGCTGAAAGTATAACATCCTTTGCTGAGACAAGGCATGTCATCTGGAACAAATGTTCATCTGGTGACACACCTGTTTCGATTTCTGACATTGTGGGTTTTAAGCCAGTGACAGCTAGTGTTAATCTAGCTACTGGCTTACTCCTGCTCTCAGTCCATCACAGCGGCAACTACAAAACAGACAGTTTTGTCAGTCAGTACAGTGATTATAAATCTATTTTATAACATAAACACTAACTCATCTTCACGCAATTATAAAGTTTTGCCGGTAGAGATTAACATAATATTTCCCTTTCGTAAAAACCTAACAAGTTCTTGTTACGTATACATACTACACACAAGAATACCTAACAGCATCAACTTATGACGAGTGTAACTTATAAAACTACAGTGTCAATGAGTAACAAAATTATTGTGGCACCTAGATTTTTTATATAAATGGATATGGCTGTTACTATCCCTGTGAATCTTGCAGTTTGAAGGGTGGGTTGAAGGTCAGAGGTTTCAAAGAACACTCTGCAGGCAAAATGTCCCAACCAAAGAAAATATACATACCCAACGGCTAATCAAAATTACAGCAACACTGTTTCGTCCATTACACTCATGTCTGGTATCTTACAGAATTAGATTTGTTGGAAACTCTATACTAATAAATACGTAACTCAACTACGTGTTTATAGTTCTATTACAATGACATGCACAGACACAAGCAACCCATCCCAGCTAAGCAACATTTGCAAGCGCTGACGGAAATAACAAGCGCTACGCATATGTCAGAAGCGACTGGTGTATTTTTCATACCTACCGACGGTAGTTAAGTAAATTGTCATGATGTCTACACAAGTTGCCATGTTGGTTAAAAATGGCTTCTGTCAGAGGCTTTAGCAAGAATATACCGTTCATTAGACAACAATTCCTTGCACTGTTAGGAAATACTAGTGCATCTGTGAAATTTATTTGTATTGTTGTATTGTGTAGTTATTTTCTGTCTTTCTCTGACGAGGCAATCCGTGTACTGAGTGTAACACCAGGTTATCTGTTGCCACCTGTATTTTGGATTTGGACTGCTTTTACATACTGCTTTCTTGAAATTCATTTTTGGGAAGTATGTGTGGATATTATAACAGTTGGTTTGTGTGGAAAACTTATTGAGCCATTGTGGGGGGCATTAGAAATGATGACATTTTTTGCAGTTGTCAACATGGGCGTTGCAGTTCTTAGTGCGTTTTTCTACCTCATTCTGTACGTGTGTACTTTCAATACAGATCTTTTATTCTCTGTACACATTCATGGTTTAGCTGGTTACATTGCTGGTGTTTCTGTAGCAGTGAAACAAATTATGCCCGATCACATGCTTGTGAAAACTCCTCTGGGTAAACTAACGAACCGAAATATTCCATTAAGTGTGTTTTTTATGTCCCTTGTCTTCTGGTTGATTGGTCTGCTGGAAGGAACGTATCCAACAATGTTTCTCTCGGGATTACTAATCAGCTGGAACTATCTGAGGTTCTATCAATACCACAGTAACGGAACAAGAGGTGACATGGCAGACAACTTTACGTTTGCTAGGTGTGACTTTTTTTATGTATTTCATACCCTTTTCTCCACGACCATACTTCTGTGTGTTATTGGTGTAATATATATTTTCATATTTACAATTCTGGTGCTTGTGTATGAATTTGACTTTAGGTAACTTATGTTAGTATATGGTACTGATTGCTTCATATCTCATTCAGAGGGCGGTAGATATTGCAACAGAATAAAGTACACCAAACGGAAGTCAGTACGTCCACTTAGAAGAATTTTCATGAGAATAATGCTCTTCATCTGCAGTGACAGATGTTGCACATACAATGTACATAGTATATAGTGGGAAATAGTTGCAGGTCAATGGCAATTATGCCACTGGAAAGTAAAGGGGAATTCCATAAGCCTGGGTCAACAGTAATGCAATGCCAACAAGTAAAATGCTGTCTTAGTATGGCATATTGAATGTAACATTGACACATTTTTAAACCAGATGATTTGCCTGGTGTTAGAATTGGGAAATAAACACACAAGATGGCAGCAGTGTAGTTATCTCACTCTGATTCATTCTGTTTCAGTTTCTTCCCAAATGTACTACAGCCTCCTATTGCCCTTGTTGGTAACACAGTACATGAATTTTTGGTCCGCATTGGTATCTGTCACCGTACTGTACGCAAATTTGATATGGCAGCAGCCCCAACGGGAATCACAATCAGTTTACCTGGCATTGATCCACATGACATGGAAAGGAGAAGGTTAGAGTACTATTGCTTCTGACTGGGGATATTTTAAAGAGTTCATTCTTTCAGAATAAAACTTTGTGTTCCACAGCCAGTTGTATTACTTCACAGTCTTACAAGATTATGCTTGTTCTGTCCTTTTTTCCAGACAAATTGCACTTAAGGCATTGAGTGAGAGACTCAGCAAAGTGGAGCCTCAACCAACAATGCCAGTTTCTTGGGAACAAGATCAGAACAAACTTCCTGCTGCTCCATCAACAAGCCAAGCTGTTGCAATCACAATGCCTTCAGAGGATACACCAGCAAAACCTGCTGTTACTTCACCTGTCCCAGCAAATAAAATGATCACTGTGGAAGATGATTTGGCAAAAACATGATGATGGAAAATCAAAATGTAATGTGTTGGAACCATCTACAGAGAACTGTGTACTGTACTATGATATATATTTTATAACTTGTTCAGCCATTAAATTCTTCTACATAGTAGGGCAAAGAAGATATGTCCATCTTTTCAAATATCAGACAAACTTTCTCATATTTAAACCTGTAGTAAGAAAACAGTACCGTTTGTATATTCGTTTGTTCCAGGTAGTGTTGCATATTTTTTAAATTAAATTAAATGATGGAACTCAAGCAGGTGTATGGTACAGCACCATTATCCATGTTAGAATTATGCTAATAAATAGAGTAATATTTATAAGCAGGCAAGGACATCCATCGGTTGAAATGTAGTGTATCAAGTACGAGGATCACGCTATGAAGAAATAATGAATGGAAGGACTGAAGTGTTACTTTGTGATGTGTATACCGCAAAAGATAGGTATTTTTTATTCTTGTCTATGAGCACCACACTGTCATGGAAGTGTTACTGCATAGGAAGCCTACGTATGTGAGGCATTTGAAGTCTGTTTCCCCTACATTTCAACTTTATTTTTTAGAAAAGTGTCAAATTGATGACCTCTTGCTTTTAAGCAGACTTAACGCTGTCTGAAAATGTTGTTCAACATGCAATAGAGCTCATCTTGAAATATTACCAGTCCCTCTTCAAATAGTCTTGTAATGTTAAAGTATGGACTATACACAGTCTGAATTTTAGTTTCCCTGCAAATAATAATTGGAAGGATTCAAATCTGGAGATCCCAGAGGCCACGACATGTGTGTTATCAAACGTTCACTCAAAACATCTCATACTAGTCATTATGTGCTGTGAGAATAGCAACACTCTTCTGCATAAAATAACCATATATCTTCACTTACTCTCAGAAGAATGGTGTCAGAATGAAGCATAATGGTCAAAATTTTTCTCTTCAAGAAATACATGCCATATGATAATGTACGCACTCATTGCACCTTTGATTTATAGATAAAGCTAAGGAACGTGATAAACTGCATGCTGATTTTCGGAACACAAGTATCTGATATTTTGGCTGTTGTCATGCCCACCTAATATAAATCATAACTCATCTGAGAAAAACACGAGTTTCAGATCAAAGATCAAGAAGTACAATGGGTACCAGTTCTTGAAAGTATTGGCAGTACTGGCTTCTTGCTTCCCAGATGGGAGGAAAGAAATGTGTGTGGCTGTAAGTTTGATGCCATATGAGCTGAGACTTCACATTCCACTTTGAAGAACCAGCAACTGTAACGAATTCACCATTGATGTGTCTGCATCCCCAGTTTCTCAGTTAAAACATGCAATTTTCATATTTTCTGTTTGTCCACTACTAAACATGTCATTTAAAATATTTTCACTGTTGTGTAGATTGTCTTATGTGGGCTTATTAAGGTAGGGTATTTGTTACAGGCCTTTCAGAAACATTTCCCCATGATGCACATTTTACTTAAATACTGCATTTGGAGACATTCTTTGTTCAACTGAATACATGTCACAAATACATTAAGGTCACTTGCAGTCTGTGTCTAATAAAAGATGACTTAAGTACCTGTAGCTTGGCACAGACAGCAGCTATGATAACTGAGCAATTTTATCTGCTGGGAAGCATAAACAAGCTGAGACAAAAACTCACAGACATTCCAAATAAATCTACCTCCCTATACTTGAAAACAGGAACAATCCTGTAACAATTTTAAGTTTGAAATTTTATGGGTAAATTACTTCTTTTGTAACTGTCCCTTATCACAGTGCTGTCTCAGATATTCAGGTTATGTCTGGAATGTGCTCATAAGTGACCTGAGACTTATAATGCAGGGAATACTTACACAAGTGTTGCACTCACAGATCCTTGTACCAAAGGATATGCCAGCAATGAACACATACACTGTTGCTGCAGCAGGCTCAGTTATTTACCAATGCAATGCAGTTTATAATTGATGACACAGTGCTCACATATTGTACCTTGCTGCAAAGTAACTTAACTGGATTCGACACTGATCAGAAAAAAGCATCTGAAGATCAGTGCCAGTCACAACACCAGAATGTATCTTCATGGATGACACACTGTAGTTAACAGTACCTGAATTGTCTGTATACTGTGAAGTTTGAGACTGACAGATGCAAGACATGAATTTGAAGAATACAAGACTGAACCATGCTTTGACATAGACTTGCATGTACAGTATTTTTTAATTTAATTTTGTGACTGGTTCATTACATGGAAGTTGTCAAACCTTGAATCTCCATACACACACACACACACAAAAAGCTCCAATCCAATCTGGCTGGTTCTCAGGTATGTAAATAGGCAGCCTTTGTCTTCTTTAAGCATGATGTGTTTCTACTTAAGTTTTGCCAAGTACACCATCATTTATGAGCACATGTTCTTTACAACAGTCACATCTCTCATCCCAAGACAAACACATGGACAACTTGGTCTTCCAGCTTTCTCTGTATTTCATGTTCCATACAATACAATTGTAACATTGATCAATGAATAATGGAGCAAAGTAATCAGACCTTAACTGCACCTTTACACAACTGCATTAACAGCCAAAATCTCTGGTTTAGAGTCTCATCTCTATAAGCACCATCTGAGGCTTGAACCCTGGATGGACACTACTGAAGGAAGGAGCAAAGTAATCAGACCCTAACTGCACCTTCCTCTTAATTTACATGAACTGGATTAACAGCTGAAATCTTTGGTTTAGTCTCATCTGTGTAAGTGCCATCTAAGGCTTGAATTGGACCTTCGAAAGACACTACTTTTACACTGTGGGAAAATTATATACTGTTGGTTATTATACAGGAAATATTAATGGTATGATGGGCTCTGACAGAATATTTCTATACTGGTGAATTAATCCTCCATATGTTGTGATTAGCATTAAGAGCAGTGCATTACCTGTTGTGATACTGTATGACCTCAGATCATTCTGAATTAGTAGCTTCTCTTCCAATTTACTAGCAGAACATAACAGCTATTACAGTTATAATATGCATACAGACACATAGTATATGAATATAGCAATGAATGCCACTATGTGCAAGTTTTTAAGGCTTCCACAGTATGTATTCAAGGTTTCCAATCTTCTAATATGTGGCACCACATCAGTGGGTAATCTGTACCCAACATTTTGAGACAACCTAGTGATCTCATCTTGTAGAAACTTTCAGGCCTTGGAAGATGAGACCACTTGGTTGTCTCAGAAATGTCATTAACCCATTGATGCAGCACCACATCCGATAAGAAGGGAGACCTCAAAGCCAAAGATATTAATATGACAAGTGAACTACATTTCAAGAAAATGTCATTTTCAGAATTGCTGTAAGAAATATTTAGAATAAGACTATATTAGTGAAATGGATGATAATGAATCAGATACAAATATTTACCTCTAAACTCATTCTACAGCCACTTTTACTGCAAAAAGTGGAAGATGAAACACTTTTTTTTTTGGGGGGGGGGATTGTGAGTGCACATGAAAGGGGTGAAGTCAGCAATTACAAAAAAAATTGTCTACACAGTTACGTGATTTTAAACAGAGCAGAAAATTCTCTATGATTTAACCATTAGGCTACTAATGTCATATATATATATGGAGCGCCTATTCTTGATGTTTCTAGATCACACGCAACGACGCAGCACAGTCGGTAGGACTCCTCTGGACG
>Ga0268261_10004764_pt1 | contig 10209 bp, 6 predicted proteins | sample TergutNc150P1_FD_190353 | JGI IMG/M metagenome (GOLD analysis project Ga0268261, IMG submission 190353) | Nasutitermes corniger P1 segment gut microbial community from laboratory colony in Florida, USA - Nc150 P1 (SPAdes) (version 2) | ecosystem: Host-associated > Arthropoda: Insects > Digestive... | reverse complement strand
TGTCATTCCCCACCCAACGTACTCCCCTGATTTGGCACCCTGTGACTTCTTCCTATTTCCAAAAATAGAATTGAAGCTGAAAGGACGCCGGTTTGATACCACTGAGGAGATACAGGCCGAATCACAGAGAATGCTTGACACTATGATAGAAAAAGACTTCCAGGAAGCGTTCCAAAAATGAAAGATTTGGTATGACCGGTGTCTATATACGTGAGGGACCTACTTCGAGGGTGACGGCGGCCGATAGGCCTTATGGTGAGTTTTACGATTTTTACAGCGTCAGTCCGGAAACTTTGGATACCACCTTGTATACGTCAAATCAGCATGCAACATGTGTTTAGCGGTCAGCAATTTGGACACTACGAATACAAACCTAGGCTATACGTTAGAGAACCTTAATTACATGCTTCCACATTTTAATCATAACACTAAAGAAAGAAGACAACACCAGTTCTCATAACCTAGCACGCGTTGGTGCAGTTGGTTGAGGCACTGCGCTACAAGTCAGAAGATTGCAGGTTCGTTTCTGGATGGTGTCATTGGAATTTTTCAATGGCATAATCCTTCCGGCCGCACTATGAACCTGGGGTTGACTCATCCTCTAACAGAAATGAGTACCAGGAATATTTCCTGGAGGTAAAGGCGGCCGGTGCTTAAGGCTGACAAACTTAACACCTTCATATGGCGATTGTCTTGAAATCTGGGAGCCTCAACCTCCTGGAACCCTCAGGGTCTGACCAGGCCTGTCATGGGATTGCTTTACCTTAAGCTTTACCTTTACCTTTACATTTACCTTTACTTTTAACTTCTCATTAACTACTTCCAAAGCTTTACACATATTTCTGCATCACGTCAAAAGTTGGAAAAAAATGTAGTTACAAATTTATAAGCGTTCTCTTTAAAAGTGATAAGAGGTGAGTTAAGCTTAGGAGGCCTTGAGTTCAGACGATGTGCAAAGAGCGATGATGTAAAAATACGACAGTCTATTACTGCGTAAATTATATTATCTTTCCAATGACAGAAATGTTTTGCATGGGTCTGTCACAAATGTAAAGTAATAATAATAATAATAATAATAATAATAATAATAATAATAATAATAATAATAATAATAAAAGCCTTAACGATTTGGCTGTCATTTGACGAATTCGCAATATTACGAAGGGTGACTATTAGCTTCGTCACGTCTGTCTGTCTGTCCGCATGAAAAAACGCGGCTACCTTTGGACGGATTTTCTCGAAATTTGACATTTGAGTATTTCTCAAAAATCTTCCCACGAAATTTAGTTCTGATTAAAATCTGACAAGTATAACTGCTACCATAGGTGAAGACTGTGGGCCTGATAGCTCAGTCAGTATAGCGACTGGCTACGGGTTTGACGGTCCGGGGATCGAATACCAGTGGGGGCGAGAATTTCCGCACCTGTCCAGACCGGCTCTGGGTCCCACCCACCCTCCTGTACAATGGGTACCGGGTCTTTTCCGGTAATAAATAGCGGCCGGGTCATGACGCTGACCTCTCTCGACCTTCTGGTACCGTTATGACCCGTACGGACTCTACAGAGGCTCAGTGCCTGTACAAGGGTGACCTTTACCTTTACCATTATTTACGTGAAGACCAATCTACATATATGATAAGGTATGGCTGAGTTTTTCTTAAAGTGAGGAATATTTCCTTCAACTATTGTAGAAAAAATCAACGCACATATTTTATCTTCAATATTATTTTAAATTTACCTCTTAAAAAATAATGTCGAAAATTCTGGTATAATGAGACAGACCACAGATGACAATATAATACGGCGCATGCGCTTTGCATGCGAGATAATTGGGGGGACGCCAAATGGTAACGCCCACGCGCATCGGTGTTACGTTGCAAGTACAACGTCTGTCCTGCTTTTGTAATAATTTCACCTCTTTTATTCAGTGCCAGCATCTCTTTAATTGCCGTCAGAAAACTATAAACCTTCTTGTGCTGTAATCTGTCTTTACTCCATATAGTGTGAGTAATGTCTACTGTAACTACGACATACAGCTTGCACCCGTCTTACCTTTATATTAACTAGAATAGCATATATCATCATCATCATATATCTGTCATGGAGTTGGGCCACTTGTTGACCCGTTCCGGTCTCACGTATCCAGAATTCTCTTCAAATTTCTGCCATGATTCCTTCTGCCAGTTGGGGAATAGTGTTTCATTACCCCGGATAATCAATTACGGGGCATTCTATTTATATGTTGTATCCAGTTTCTATTGTATTCCAGTAATTTCTCTAAAATTGGTGTTATTTTTAATTCCTTTGCAATTTGTGCATTTGTTTTTTTTAATCAGTCCAAATGTATCATGCTTTTCTTCTCATGTATTTCATCTCCACTGCTGTTATTCTTCTGGCATCCCTTGCGTTAATAGTCCAAGTTTCGCTACCATATAACAACACTGGGAGGGCTAGTGTGTTGTATAATTTTATTCTTGTTTTCTTAAGAGCTTTTGTGGCCTAAAAACATAATTTAAAATACCTGTAATTTTCAAATAGTTATGTAATTTGTTGTCAATATTCAATTCTTTTTCATGAGATGTCATATTTCCTAAATATTTAAATATATACGTGAGGTCCCGGCGTTCCAATAAATTTTGAGGTCGTGTTGAGAATTCGCGGCGACATTTCAGTTCGTCGACATTGCTCTCAACCTGATAATTTTATAAATTTATATTTCAGTTTTGTAAACATACATTCTTTTGAAGCCTAAATAAGGGCCTAAAAACTTGTGGCTTTTTTCCAGATACTTGACTAAAACCTGACCCCTTTTTACACAAATTTCACATTCGCATCATCTTAGTCTATCTTACTAAACATCCGTAAATTTTTCCGAGAAACCAACATTAATAATACAGTTCTGGCGTTGGCAAGTCCGTGCATCATCATACAATTCATATAAATTAAACAAATAGATGCAACAACATTTTTATTATTACCAACTTGATACATAAATTTCTTGTTCATTCACACAGTCCTGCATTAGCGGTTGCACAAGACGGTCACTTGCAGAGAGTGACGATAGCAGAGGCTGCATATGTACAATTTGCGTCGTTGACATCTTGATGATGAGCGGATTGCTCTCGAAACGTGTAGAGGAATTTAATTTAATGTAATTTGTGTGAATGAACAATAAATCTGTGTATGAAGTTCGTAATAATAAAAAAGTTATGCTATGAAGCACGGCCAACCAAATATCTAGATGCAACAGTTTCACAAATTTCTTACTTGACGTTTACGGGCTCAACATGTTTCGGGCGCATACTCGTCCATCATCAGGAGCTTACAACTGCATTAACAGCCTCTGTTTTTACCGTTGAAGCGTGGTGGTAGCAGCGTTGTTGGTCTTGTTCTCAGACCAAAACCAACGCAGCTCATACCACCACGCTCCAGCGGTAAAATCAGAGGCTGCTAATGCAGTTGTAAGCTCCTTATGATGGGAGTCGAGACGCCCGAAACATGTTCAGCCACTAAATATCAAGTAATAAATCTGTATAACTGTTGCATCTGGTTGGTTAATTTATTTGATTAGTGATAACATAATTCCTTTCCTTGTACCTAAACAGTAGCCCTTTTTTTGTATTGTTACAGGTAATCATGACAGCTGACAGCAACCTGTGCTTGGCACGATTTGGTATAAACGTAATAAATCTTTCAATCAAGCTGCACAATAATCCCTATTAATATATGTAAATAACTTGACGCTTTTATTATTTTTTTTATTTTAAAGCGTCCTACCGACTGTGGTGCGTCGTTATGTGTGATGTAGAAACCTCAAGAATGAAGAGGCCATGACCCGCGTTGGGTCGCAGCGCCCCCCAAAAAAATACCTTGCATCTTTTATTATTTTGTACAATGAACCAACAAATGCACAATTATTTCACAAATTATCACACTCCTCCTACATGTTTCGACACTACTGTGTCATCCTCACGGAGTCCGCAGTCAGCACCTTGCTAAGTTACACAAGTATGTCAAATGCAGCTGTTGGTAATATAATTTAAAATTTAAATTTATTTCACATATGTTTTATGCTGTTGAAATTTCAGTGTTTAAAATCATTAAAATATTAATATTGTCTTACTTATAATAAAATGGACTTAAATCATTTTCTTCTTATAATTCTCATTAAGGTCGTCTGTGTGGTGGCTGTATATACAGTCTGTATGTTGATGCTCTTGTCGTCTGACCCTGTATGCAAACGGTGTGTGTAAAAAACCTCAATACACTTTGTCAATATATCATGTACAGAGCAGCATCTCTTGCTTTCGAAGTTCGGATAAATTCATAAGTAATTCATCCAAATATAAATTTACTAGTCTACCCCCGAGCTTATCTGTCATGTGGTCTCCAACCAAGGATTATCGGTAAGAGAATGATGACTTATCTTACTGCACTAAACATGAACACCACATTATGAACAGCCCTGTATTTTTGGATAGTATTACAGTAATTTTCGCAATTTTATCCCAACGAATTGGGAAGATTTCCTTTTATACTATTTGCCTTGTTTTTCAACGTGAATTAACGTCATTGGTCTTGCATTCATCATTGAAAATGAGTTGCGTTATCAATATGAATATGGAGGCAGCAACAACAATGTATGACGTATTTAACAGGACGCTCCGTAACTCAGATCAGATAGTGCAAAATGTTTGGATAGTTAGTAAATAAATGTTGTTGAAAACAACTTGACAGGAAATTTTCGTGGCCTAATACAAGGTGCTGTCACTGGATTTATATGGAGTAACTGAAAAAAATATTAGAATACCTTGAATCAGAATGCGAGATGTGAATCCCGAACGTCACACTTAAGGAGCAGGATTTAACCACTCGGTGGAAATATTGGTGTGAACTGCTGTAGACGGAAATGTCGAGAGGTTAAACGGCATTCTGGATATTTTACAGGAGAAATCAAGGTTAAACCGAAATATCTGGTCTGAGCAAAATAATTCAGGCATACCAAAACAGACGAGAGGAATATTCATTCAGGCAGAAATAACACTCATGCAAAATTTTTATTGCGTTCTTTTATACATATTTAAAACAAAAAATAGTGTTTTTTATTTACAAAACGTAACACATTTCTGATTATGGAGACGACAAGATTAACAATAACGATGATCTGATGATTCTCATGTCACGTCTGCTGTTGTGAATCATTATCAGATTATTTGACGATTATCTTGCAACGACACATTAAATAGAACTGTTTAACCTTTTGAAGCCTACTTGTTACGCGATGCACCAACAGTTTAACATTCAACAATTGTATGTTCTGCCCACACTGTATTTATGTGTTTTGTATTTATCTAAGAACAAACAGCGACTTGTGCCACTTACAGCATAAACTGATTGGTTTTTATAATCGAGATGAAAAGAGTTTGCAGCGCGGCACGGCATGGGTCTTTAAATAAAGAAGTCTGCGCTTTGTCTTTAAATTGTTTATATAATCATACAATGGTTATAAAATATGACGGACTTGGAAGGAAAGAAAGTTTATCGACTTAAATATATTACCAAAATTTTGTGATTGGGAACTACCATGGAATGCATGATTCAGTGTGGGAGCAATCTAGATCGATTTGTAAGTGAATAACTTCGGAATGTTTGTTACTGGCTGGAAAGTATAAAGTGTATTAGGTTTGTCACTCAGTGATAAATCGATTTTAAATAGTGACTGCGGGAATTATTCAATGTGGTTACGGAACAAATTTATCGATATCTCGTGACATTATAATGGTACAAAATTATTTGTTTCTTAGACAGAAGGTTAACAAAAGCAATCTTGGTTTTTGTAACAGATTAAAGGTAATAGGCCTGAATTATTAAATTAAACAATTAAAAAATCTTAACCTTTTAAAGCCTACTGGTCACGTGATGCAACAACAAATTTAACATTCACCAACTCTACGCTCTGTACACACTGAATTTAAGTGTTTTGTATTTATCTGAGCACAAACAGCGAATTGTGCCACTTACAGCATAAACTGGTTGGTTTTTGTAACCGAGATGAAAAGTGTTTACAGCGCGGTACGGACTGGGTATTTAAATAAAGCGGTCTGCGCTTCGTCTTTAAAGGTTTAAACCAACAATAAAAGATTCGATATGGAACTACGCGTAATATTTGAGAGAACAGACCCTCCTCGTCACGAGATCTAGATCTAGGATTATGTCTCAAGGTCTATAAATTTGTAACTGCTACTGAGTGACAAATTATATGCTTTCTTACGTCATGTGGACTTTCTAAATTAATGCGAAACTCTGTGTTACAAGATGTATTTTCAACATTGAAGTAGCAGAACTATTTGTCCCCACCCTAAAACCGAGTGTCTTCTTTTTGAAGTAATTTCTATTGTTAAACACGCATATTCATTGTTGAACAACAAGGGAAAGAATTCAATTCAATTTCCAATTTGAAACAGATTGAAACACTTCTGCAAGCCTTGGAGTCAAAATTTTATGATTTCCATTATTTTTGCCTTGATTAGATAAACGACGAAGCTTATTAGATATCGGTGGTACTGTTTTGAGAGCCTTATTCGGTACGGGAACAATTTCGAAACTCCATCAACTGCATGGCTTACTTGTTGAATTAAAATATAGAAATTCCGACTTGATACAACCCTGATCTAATCAAGTAACTTACGTGAAGAAACTTGATACAATTACTGTAATAAATATCAAAGTCTATACAAATTTTACTACCATAATCAAGGATAACATAATACTGTCACGAGACTAGTTACAACAAATAACTAAAGATATAATGTGGCTTAATTATTATATCCTTATGTATATAAATTCTAAACTGGCACAAACATTTTACGTATTGGTATATTTGCACATTTATTCATTAGTATTACTTTAGGACGAATTCCCTCTGTACTTGCTGTCACCCATTTATATGCTGTTGAACAAGCCACAATAACCTGTACCGAATATGTGAATTTCACAATCTCTAAACTTCTGTGTTTTATGATAAAATATTATTTGAGCACACAATATTTTGATAGACGTTTAGCCAAATTACAGATAGTTTACTATAAGAGACATAAACATATCACTACTCTCATTGGAGTCCTGTGTGAAATGTATCGCAATTATACATACAGCAATTGTGGACGTATTCCTTTATAACAGACTTCCAGATTCTTCCCTGTCCTACGCTAAACAAACAGACAACCAAAGGCATAAAGCCACATGTTCTTTAGACACCTCACCACACATTATCGATGAAGGTTTGTGGTGTATTTTGTCTGAATTAGGCCTGCCCAGATCCAGCAGTGCCAAATGTCAAAAACTCCACACCGCCAGTACCACCTGCTGTTACACCGTCACAATCGTTACTGTTCCTGCAAATCAGTATCCATTTGTTTCGTGTTTTTTATTGCACAACTCTATCAGCTTCTGACACTGTACAGCGTCGAATATGATAGCTGGACGCTAATGTGGACACGATTTGTCAGACACGAGGTTCTCTCGGCTGTCTTCTGAGTATTCAAATTTTTTTTGTTATACTGCTTCAACTGCTTGGTAAATAAACCTACCGATGTTTCGGAAAAGCACGATGCTTCCATATTGAGAGTCAATCAGCCCGAAATAATTTGGTTTGTTTTACGGAGAGAATGTGGCGTTACGACGCTCCCACATTTCGGTGAATCTGCGTAAATTCCCAAATGATTCAGATGTTCATTCATAAATTACTGAATACTATGAATTGACGTTTTGATAAAGAAATTGAAACAAACTTTACACATCATCTTGTCAGGGCTGTCCGCAGTAAGGCCGCGAATAAACCACGATAAACATTCGCCCGATACATCCACATTGCATCGAAGATCTCAAGCCTCTTCCTTTTCAGTTTGTCAGTCTGACCTTATCTAATAGGACACATTAGTTGCCAATTTCGTGGTTTGTTACCTTTATGCAAATTAATGTTGATATTTTTCACCAAAGTAAACCACGACCGCTACATTTCGAATTATTTCCTTCTGATAATTTATAAAGATACAAAATGAGAAGTTTCATTTTTATCACACTGACTGTGAAGGATCCATGAGCTTATCTCTGACCAAGGGTCTATGTATCTTAGCTTTTGTATCTATATCTGTGACTAGTAAAGTAAAATGGCGTAATTCTTTGTGTTTTATTACGAAACCTCAACATCTGGTGCCGAAACGCGGGCAACAAGAACTTCAATAGCAGTGTTACAGTGAATTTATTGCGGAAGTGACTACGGGGTGTTTCTATCTACACGCAGAAAGGAGAATACACTTCGCGAGGACGGTACGATAACAGACGCTAGCTGTGACGCCTCCACGCCGCTACAACGCATCGCTTCACCGCGAAGGTGGCCCGTATTTTACGCAGTTAAGTGGATGGGATAAAAATTAACATCCAGAGCTTCCTAACATTACATTCCGACTACGTTCGCTATTATTATTACAAACCTGAAGTTTCAATAGACAATAGCGTAGCTTGTAGTAGCTAAAACCTTTTCTGCACGCCATCTGTTGTTGCAACGGTGGAACTAAGTCACTCTCGCTCAGTAGTTCGATACCTGCATTCTCACGGATACTAAAGCACTACCACGGAGACTACACTGCGATAGTGTTGATCTTGTTGACTAGCGCCATCTTTCCAGCGTGAACTGTACTACGATGGCAGACGGATCAGCTGATCTTCTTTACAATTTCAGAATACGACGGGCCAGGGAGAGAGCGAATGCTACAAGCTTTTCACCAATGCTGGAAGAGTTTGAAGACTCAACTCCCCTAGACGACTTAGAACACTACCGCCGGCGTTTAAAAGAAACCTTGGGCAGACTTATTTCATTGGACGATGCTATTCACGACCTTTTGCCCGACAAAGAGTACGAAGAAGATATAAACACTTGTGACGAATATATTGACAAGACGTAAAGGGCAATCCAGAAGGCTATTCGGCGTATAGACAACTGTCTGTCTGTTTCCACTGCACAATTAAACATCAACGGACCGACCCAGCAAAAGGCACCGGCCCCTACCGGTTCGGTCTCACGTTCTGTGAAGCTTCCAGCAATAAAAATGAAACCTTTCAAAGGCGATGTGGAAACTTGGTCTCGATTTTGGGAGCAGTTTCAGTCGTCCATCGACGAAGACGCCTCCCTTTCAACTATTAATAAGCACGTTTTCTGCGTGGATATTTGGAGGGGGAGCCCAAGATGTTGGTGGACGGAATAGCTGTAACAGCAAATACGTACGAAGAGACCAAGAAGATATTACTCGCCCGGTATGGAGACACAAACCGCATCATTCAGGCCCACTTCGATTTTCTCGAAAGCCTACCCCCGGCAACATCTGCCACGCCCGACGAGATGAACACCACCTTTATTGAATGTCATCAACGCATCCAGGCGCTTCGGGCTTTAGGGGAAGATTTCAACGGCTACGTCAGGTTATTGGTACCCAAGATACTACGTGCCTTTCCCCCAGAATTCTGCCAGCGGTGGATCGTCCATGTCAAGCGACAAGGCATCTCAGAAGGAAACATTTTGAATCTGATGGAGTTTCTCAGTGAAGAGGTAGATGGGGCGCTCATACCGCAGAAAATACGCGGAGAGTCCACATATACTCCTAACTATATCCCATCAGCAGCGGTCCTTCACGTTAGTTTTAACAGCCAAGATCCGGGTGAAAGGACAGACATAAGGACGAACCATTTTGTGTGTTTTGCGAAGCAAAGGGTCACTGGGCCCAAGAATGCAAGAAGGTGACGTCTGTGACGGATCGCAGAGAGAAACTTAAGTCAGCTCATCGCTGTTTTCTTTGCTTAAACCGAGGTCACAACGCCAGGGCTTGCAACAAACGGGACAAGGATTCCCGCACGAAATGCAGGGGAGCGCATCATCGTTCCATATGCAATGACGCAGGAACCCCTACTAGATCTACAGAGACTGCACCGACTACTGTCTGCAAGATAAATGTCGCACCTTCCAACTTCACGTATTTGCAGACCGCTAGGGTTCGCGTAGTCGGGCCAACCGGACTAAGCAAGCTCACTCGCTTTGTTTTGGACAGCGGGAGTCAGACCAGCTTCGTCAGCAAGTCCATATAGACGCCTTGAAATTAGACGTTATTGATAGACGAAATTTGGCGGTTAGTGCCTTTGAATCGTCATCCGTTACGTC
>Ga0268261_10004763_pt1 | contig 10209 bp, 5 predicted proteins | sample TergutNc150P1_FD_190353 | JGI IMG/M metagenome (GOLD analysis project Ga0268261, IMG submission 190353) | Nasutitermes corniger P1 segment gut microbial community from laboratory colony in Florida, USA - Nc150 P1 (SPAdes) (version 2) | ecosystem: Host-associated > Arthropoda: Insects > Digestive... | reverse complement strand
ATCCCACCGGGGGCATGGATATTTGTCTGTTGTGAGTGTCGTGTGTTGTCAGGTAGAGGTCTCTGCGACGAGCTAATCGCTCGTCCAGAGGAGTCCTACCGACTGTGCTGCGTCGTCGTGTGTGATCTAGAAACATCAAGAATAGGCACTCCATATATATATATATATATATATATATATGACATTAGTAGCCTAAGGGTTAATCAACTTTTATACTGTGTTTCTTTAAAAATTTATAACAAATCTGCTAACTACTTTTGTGAACTGAAGTTTTCAGGAAATACTCACCAAAGACCCTAGTAGTGCTTGAGGGTGTGATACCTCTGGAAACATTCCTCCTTATGGAGTGGCACTAAGGAGACCTTGCAGACGTACTGAGTTTCACCGTGTTAAAAACGCAAATCTGCGTCGTCACCCGTCCGCAATGTGTTAACAAAATTTAAAGTTTTACGTGATGCCATGCTAAGCAGTGCTGCAGTTACAGAGACTACTACTGTGCGCACTGTCCTGGTTAAGACTTGCACTGTGTAAAAAATTAAGGCAGCAACTATTTACCAACCAACCTGTGTCACAATTCATTAAAGCTGAATCTTTTATCAACACCACTTTGGAAACCTGAAACCTTATGCCCACTTGTACTGCAAATTTTTCACATGAATGTGTGCGCAGCCATAATGAGTAACTGGTCAAGGATGAGAAAGTTCATGTTGCTGTACGCCATTAGCTGCGAGACAACAGTACTTCACGCCCAGCATTTCAGAGTTTATATAATCAATGACATGGTAATGCACTATAGTATAGATAAGGGGTGACACATTTTGACATGAGAACCATCTTCATGTGGGCAACTGCCATAGAAGCTCATAAACTTAATGCCTTGGAAGCTGCAGAAGCTAATGTTCAAACTCAGGTCTGTGCCTGTGAGATTTGTGGTGAAATCTGGCAGTGGACCAAGTTTTCCTCCACAAACTTTGGTTTTCCTGTCAATAAAATTCCACCAATGCCCCATGCTCATTAACTCATCATGGCCACTAAGTAATGTCAACAACTGACACCATCAACAAATTAAACACTAAAAAAAGGAACCGTCTGTTTCCTAACAGATCCAGAACAAGAAAGTGAGCACAATGTCTCTCCAATACAAATCAATCAGCTTAACAAAATGCAGTCTGGAACTGGATAACAAAAGTGTAGAAGTCAAAACATGTTCCTTCCAAAACAATCCACTTTTTAGCCTACTTTGCTTCCTTCAATGGGAACGAGTTACAAAATTGTGCCACCTATTAATTTTGGACACATGTGTTACAGTACTACTGCTGGTCCTATTATTTGCTAATATTTTCAATACACTCTAAACATGAGATATTCAGTCAACTGTTTCTGCAGCCTCTATGGATGAGCCTTATTTCTTATACTGATCTCTCTCTCTCTCTCTCACACACACACACAGAGTGAAATGCTGTATTTCTTGTAGTTTCTCTTGTATATGTGATGTCTCTCGTACTTATCTTGTAAAGGGCAAGATATCCTACTTCCTGTACTCTTTTCATAAAGATAATATTTTACAAAAATCAAATGTTTCTTCAGCCTCCATGTGTTCCCTCTCATATCCTACTATTTCCAAGCTACCACATCCAATCATGATCAGAAAAGAACCTAGTGCAACAAAAACAGGGTCTGACCAAGTAGTTTCCACTTCAGTTACTAGTCAGTGTGTGCAGCGCCTAGTGCAAGCATTTTCTTTGCCTTTCAGCTATCCTGTGGTTTGCACAGTACTTTGAAAACAGTCAAAACTGATGGATCAGTGTGTTGTAGCGCACAGCACAAACAAAGATCGTTATTTTCAGGTGATATGAGTATGGAAGACAATGCTGAAGTTCCTTTCTTTGAGGGTTCTTTTAACAATTTGTTTCCTTCAGACAGCGGTTTACATGACGGTTACACAGAGTACACACAAAATAAAAGAAAAAGGGAAATTAAGCTCTTTTTGCCAAAAATGTAATGTTCCCCTTCATGCAGGGATATGTGATGAAAAATATCACACACTAATACAACACTAGAAGTTTAAGTTTGGACCCTGTAAACACTTCATTCCAAAGTCTACACTATGAAGGAAAAATTGTATGTTAGTGTTATGTTCCAAAATAATGGCCTAGTGTAGAAATGGCTGGGCTGGCAGTTAAACAAGTTATGGAGTTGTAGGCAGCAAACACAGAAATGTCTTTCCCCTTATAAAGACCAATCACAACTGCAGATAGACCTTCATGCCAAGTGTGTATTATTTTTCCAGCATTTAATCAAAATTGGGGCTTCACAAGTGTTTGTGAGCATCTGGTATACAAAAATCCATCTGGTGGGAGACTCACTCTTCCATCCGAGCAGATGGACAAACATGACACAGCCAGTAGACTCTTACCAACTTTTCAAACATGGCTACAAGGGTGGGGGGTTTATAGCATAACACTACTCTGTGTACACAGACACTTACTGCAGGCTCCCAGCATCTACAGCGATTGGAAAAACATGCAACTTTCGCTGAGATAAACATTTCTGTAGATTGTAAAATCATACAGCAGCCACTGAAAAATTTTTCTTCAGCTTACTGTGTGAAAGCGACATCTGATAAGCCACTGCTCACAGGCAAGTGACATACAAAACACACATTATACATGTATCAACACACACATGTAAGTTAATTTTGGAGATAGCAATGACATATAAAAGTCTGGCACCTGACATACAGAACAATTACACACTCTGTACCTGAAAGTTCAAAAAATTAAAACAAAACAGATTAACTCTCTGGTGCCCCATGTCAGGTACACCCATCAAATAGCGACATTCTCAAAAACATGGATGGAACTTAATGGCCTTCCTCACGCATCTCTCATTCAAATTCCATCTCTTGCAGCTCCCATTAGGCATTTAATTCCAGCATCAAAGGGTTACGAACAGGCCTAGAAATCTATGGAGCAGGAAAGCAGGCTTTACAGATTACGCTTGAAACCGCACACATCATTTAAAAATTCTGTCAATTCCTAAGACTGTATAGCACTGGTGATAGATGAAGGTATGAGTACGGAGCACTGGTGGAATGATACTGAAATACTGGAGAATAAGACAACGTAAGTACAACGTAACAACGAGGCACATTTGTCCTGCCAATGTTGCTGTGGAAAAGCAATTAATTATTACACATTCCAAGTGTGTATTTGTAGCCTTACGTCTCTAGCACGTAATGTGCGTGCGCCATATTATATTGTCACGTGTGGCCTGCCGAGCTCTAGAATATTTCCCCGCATTAACTCATAAAATGGCATGATTTAGAATTAAAGTTATAGTAAATACAATGTGTGTTTTGATTCTCTAAAAATTTTGTCCAAAGCATTTCTCATTCTAAGAAGAACTGTGTGAGATATGATGAAAAACGTATATCGGTCTTCATGTACAGTGCCGCCTGTTATTCTTGTCCAATTTCAATGAAACTTGAATTTTGTCAGATTTTTAAAAATACTCAAATATAAAATTTCACAAAAATCCATCCAGTGAGAGCCGAGCTGTTCCATACAGACATGATCAAGCTAATAGCCCCTTTTTGCAATTTTGCAAACATGCTTAAAAACCTGCCCCAGCACCACTAAAAATCTGACAGGGACTGGCCTCAGAGTCAAGTCACGCCTTCAAGGTGACAGACAGCTGACTAACCACTCACCCACAGCAGAGGAAGCTCAAAAAATGCTTGTTTCATATTACCAACATTAACATTTAAAAGATACAGCTATTAGTTCAGTAGTGGGCTCACGTAAACACAGCAAACACACCGCCGGTTCTACATGGCATAAAGCTGAGTAGCTGAACAAACATCAGCTTCGTGACAATTTGCTTGGCATAAGGAACTGAAATTTAGGTGTAACATTAAAATAAACAGGATGCGTGGAAAATAATAAACAAACCTGAAATGGACACAAAACCATATGAGGCAAGACGTGAGCCGGGGGGGAAAAAAAGGGGTGGGGGTGGACTTAGCTGGCTCAGATTAAGAGCCAGTGGCTGGCAGGCTGACATGAATACTCAGTATTGAACCCTTAGTCACCTAATGTTAAGAATTTGTTGACCACCTTGTCCAGGATCACTCTACAATTTGTACTGTATTTACCATACATTACATGCACCTAGATGTCATGTACTTACTGTCCATTCACTACAAGCTCTGACAACTCATGCTTACCATCTTCAAGCAAAAAACCCTATGTGTTCTGTCACAAAATTCCTAACATTATTGCAGTACAAGAAGTTAACTGCAAAGGCAGTGAATGCTTATTTTGTGTATTTGTGCTATTTTGTATGCTTTCTGTAGTGCAGAACAATTAGGTGAGGTGTTTCACTCCCCCCCCAGGACACAACTCTCACTGGTGGCACAATTTCTTATGTATAGATTGGAACTTCCTGCACCCTCTGTTGCCATATTTATTTAATATGGAGGCCTTTCAGATGCAATTTTTGGCACCGATGTCCCTCCCAATGGTCCCATCTCAAAGCACTGTTACTGGGTGCAATATGCATTGTTTTCACGACTGTGCACGTGTGTAGCATGACAGGGCAGTGCTGCATGTGAAGCAGCACACAACATACATTTGTCACGAACAGTTCCCATCCTTCAATACACATTTGTACTGTTTGCACGAGGCTTAATGCAAGGACACACAATTCTGGTGCATCCACATATGAAACCACAATCAACAGTACATACTCACAGTGGATTCAGAATATTCAAATTTGCCCCATCATGAAATAAAACTGCACCATCCCAAGTCCATAAATCTCAACGTCCAGTATTTCAACCTTTCATGGCTGGTTCAGACAAATTGAAGACCAAATGGCTATTGGGATAGCTTCCCCCACTCTTCTCCTGGCACACCTCACTCTCAGCTCAGTCTACCTCTCTCCGTAAATGAGGTTCCTTGTTTTTTTGCTTTAGGGCATCAGACCTCCTTCAGTACAAGTATGCTTCCAAGTATGTTCTACATTACTGATACAAACACACATTTTACAGTCAAAACAGACTCCCCATTCTCATGATGCTAATGTATTACTGGTCCCAAATAATCACAAACATCAAGATTCTACAGTATTCACATTCTTTCTGTTCACTTCCATTTCTTAACTGATCTGGCAGCTATAGCATTTCAGGACATTGTGTCAGAATCAATCACAGCAACTTGATGACTCTAGGTCAGGTACATTTTCCATTGACAGTGTCACTGTATGACACTTAACAGATGCTTGGAATATAGTACATCTACTGACGTCTGTACCTGAACGTTTTCTATGAATGCCAGAAATGAAACAAGTTTCAAAACTCAAAAACCCTAAAAATCTTGTGATTGTTACATTTAGATTGTGTAAATATATGACCCAACATAAAACAATTTATGCTGATGGGCTAATGAATGTGTCTGCACAGTCACATGATAAAGTTACAGAAGAACTGTATGTATGTCTTAACCACAATCTGGGGTGTCATGTTCCAAATCGTGACTCATTTTTTCCATCAATCCACTGTCTTTTCCATCGTTCGCACACAAGCCACTTTTAACTCTTACACTTATGTCTTCAGAAACATTCTTTAGTCAAGTACCCAATGTCCTCAATTTGGAATCTGTCACATTTTCATGATTATTGTCATGCATAATATACACTACAGAACGGAGTGGTGTGTTTTCCTCCAAGTACTTTTTTCAGTATTTTAGAATGAACTGTCCCTTGCAGTTCAAACAAAAATGTATTGTGGCAGTTCAAGACAGAAAGTTATGTAGCAGGTACAAAGGATTTCTTGTAGCTACCAAGCCCAGTCCCTCTAATTTTTGTGCCACAACCTTCAGCCAGTCTTGCCAAAACCCATACCAACACTACAAACAGCAGCTCTTACTGCAGTGTCGCCACCAGTTCTACAGCCTCACACAAGTGTATCCTGATCTTACACTTGACACACAGCCACATGCATATGACCACTACGTATAAAAAGCAGTATCATCTACTAGCACTTTAATATCTCTCACGAAGTCCACCCACGTTAAGTGGCCAAATCCCAGCAACTTTAACAAAACAACTTAACTCTAAATGCAACATACTTGCCCACTGCATGGACATACTTACAGTTTGGTGGTTGTTCTTCTTGTTTCTCTTGCGTGGTGGCCTTCCTGTTCGACCTGCAAGGAATAAAATTCCATGCTTCACGAGCACCAATTTTCAGACAATTACCAGACTGTTTATGCTGTATTGCAATTAAATGGGACAACACATAATTTTGCCGTTTGTATTTTAACTTTCTAATGGTCAAGTAAAGAAAGCATACAAAGCAGCACACTTCACCCATTTGTGAAGGCACTCACTGACTACACCTGGAAGCCTAAGCCATTACCCATGATCACTCCTGGGATGTTCTACTTATCTTCAATATGGGTTGTCCAAACCACCCATCCCAGGAAAAACATCTCCAACTAATACTATCTGGTTCAGAGAATTAATCCTCAAAAGCAACCCTCTGTGAATGGCACATCTGAACGCTTCTAATTTAACCAATGTAATTCAGCCCTCTTAAGGGAGCTAGCCATTTCACAATACCTTCTGCACAGCCCAGAATTGACGAGACAAATGCTGATACTGCAGCACCAAATTACTGGCATGTGAAGAACCTGAGTGTACCAGGTGTCCTGAAAGTCACTTTACCAAGACTGCACTCTTGCAGGTACTCTTGCTGCAGGGCAACAGCACTTTCTGTACAAATCTCTGCTTGAAACCAGTCCAAGACCAGTTTGCCAAACACACCAATGCAGCTTTATGACACACACACACACACATACCCCACCCCCCCAAAGAGAAAACCAGAAAACCAAAGTTCACACAGAACTTCACGGAACATAATGTGCCTCAAATCGAACAAGTACAATTCTAGCTGCAACTCAATGCTAAAAAGTATTCTCCCTTCTTTTACATGCAAAAGGACAGAAACACATTTTAACAATTTGGTTTTCCTGTTCTCTCCTGGGTGGACAATCGCAATGTTAAGGCCAATGTGTGATGCTTATATGTCGCTTCAAAACTGCAAACACTCATGTCACATGCTCTCTCACACAACACCCAATATAACCCTCCAATTCAACAACACAAAACAATGTACTGCTGTAACAACATTAACAAACTACATATGCACTGAACCCATAAAAAGGTTCGGATATACAAAGCTAAAACAGCATGTGTGATTCTGGTCCACATGGACACTGACAGCAGCAGTAAGTTCAAATCCTGTTCACAGCACAATTCACTGATACTGCAATGTTTTCAACCCTGTGCTGCTAATGCTGACCATCCTCAACATGCAGTGTGATGTCAAGGTAAGAGAATGTCCACTGCAGTCATCAGCCAAGAACAAAGTAACAGCTAGCCACTTAAATCACATCTTTTGCAGAGTGCAGTGGCCACTTAACTGTGGAGTACCTTCCCCCTTCATACACTGCTTAACCCTGAATGGGAAAGCACCACAATCCTTTGAAACAGTAACCTTATATCAACAATGGTAACCATATATCAATACACGATAATACCACAGAAAGAAAGAAAGAACATCAAGATCACTCACTGGGGTCAATGTATTCTGGCTGGGACTGTGCCATGGGCTGCACTATCCATAGTTCAAAGTATGGTATGGGATCTGTGGCAGGTTACTCTGAACAGTGACTAGGCTATATATAGCCTGCCAACAATACAGGTTTTTGATTCGCAACAGAGGCAACACACTTCACCCTCCTCCAAAAATATCCCCACTAGCTATGAGGTCCATCCAGCCTATTAAATGTGTACCAGGGTTTACTTGCCTGGAGGTTAAACTGCTCCATTTAGCACCAAGGTTAATATATGCAGCTATACTTCTAATCCCCCCGTATGCGTACAGGTTGTCAGCACAGACTTCACCTTCAGGTCAGCTGAAAGGACATTGCACCTGGTGTTGCCAGGTATTTGTAAACTGTCCACCTTCTGGTATTATGAACAGAAAATGTTTCAGAAACTATCTGACCTCATGTGAGGAGGTGGAAATGCACATACTGCACTAGGCCCATCAGAAACTACAAATCCTTATTACCTCTGCATCACACCTTTCCACCACAGGGCACCTAACAAATCCAGTTTCCAAAATACAGTCATTGGCAAGACAAGAAAACAGACAGGTTCAAAAATCCTCTAATGAACACCTTGTATTGGAACACATTATACTTAGCATGTCATATCCCTTTCAAATACCCCTTTCCATCACAATATTACAAGTGATGTCCACCACGTAACAAGGTGTGATACTGTCCACTTTAAATAAGAGTTAGTGCACTGATGAGTAAATTATTAGTGCCATCTTACTGACAATTAGTGTCTGTCACCTTCAATCTTCCATTACAATAAAACAGGCCTAGATCTGACCCTGCACCGTCCTCAGATGGTCACACCATTCTGTCCGCATGTCTCTTATTACTGTTCACACTTCCACACACATATTGCAGCACAATATTACTGTTATTAGGATCTGCTGTTACAACCCTTTACCAAACTCAGTATGTCTGTTGGTTCTGTTAAATTTGTCACACAATAACCTAGAACCTTCACCCCACAGACATATTTTGTGACTGGTGACATCACAACAGTATTCCATATATAATTTGTGGGTCCACAGATAATCAACATCACATCAGTATCCATCATTATGAACAGCAGCCATGACAATGCCAGTAACCAAAACACTCGAACTTACACATCTTAAGTAAAATAGCTGTTCTTGCCCAATTTTAAGCATATTTAAAGTTTTTAATGATTTTAGTATCCCCCTGCCCAACATAAAATTTTAAAAAAATCCATCCAGCGTGCGCAGAGTTGCTCCATGGAGATGGCAAGACATGACAAAGCCAGTGATCACTTTTCACAACTTTGTGAACAAACCTAAAATAGCACATAAATCATTTAAATTCACAATGGCGATGTCACAGCTGTTTCCACCTTCAACACTCCAGAGGTCCAATAATTATTGCCGTACCTTGACCCTCAGATATGACACCACGTTCCTTCAAACCAGTGTGAACCGCTCACTGGACAAAGCATCAAATGCCGTAAAACCTGGATTCTCAAATCATTGATGAAGTTGGGACCAACATTTAACGAAATGTTTTCGACAGTGTCTGCTTCAGAATCATGGAATAAACACATGCTGCCACGTATGCTACATGTACAGCATACAAGACCGGCAGTGAAAGGGTTAAAACAATGTGAAACGTCTGGCGAGGCTTGTGCAACACACCACATTGGCCTTATGCTAAGTCAACTTACCTCAGACACACACGTGATACCTCACGTAAGCAGCTTACGTGAGGCACCAGTGCCGACTACATCACTAACACATACAGAGTGCAGAATGTGATCCTTGGGGGTTTTGCAGCAACAACTAGTTTGTACAATGGGTTCTATATAATCTTTTATTTCATATAATTATTTTCACTGTGTACAACGTTTCATTTCATTAAAAAAAAGTACAGACGGGAACACGACTACAAAAAAGAACAGGATGACGCCACATGCTTACATATTATAATTTATATACAAAATTTATGTGATGAAAAAAATTCTGGGAGCTGACCAATCACATCACCAGTGCGTTAAATGCGCAGAGGAAGAGTGCTGGCCCGCACGCACGTGCCATGTGCGAGCGCAGCATCAGGATACGGAACACTCACACATTTTTAGTACAGAAGAAAACTAAAATAAAAAATATAACAAGTCTGAATAACACAGTACAAGCAGGTTTCACGGAATTTACACCAAACCTTGAGTTTTATGTTTCTCCCTTTCACAACTGCTTTGATATTTACATTAACGATAATAATAATTAAAAAACAGGACTAAAACACAGCATCTCCAGCTTGCAGGAAAGAAACTAACCTCAAAACTTGTGAAAATTTTCCTCACTACTGTGTATATCAGTGACCAGAGCTATAAACTTCCAAACTGCTTGAATTTATTTGTATTTTAAATTACTATTTTTATGGCATCAGAAAACCTCAGCAGACAAAACACACACACACCCACACACAGTTGCACACAGGCACACGTGCACGCGCGCGCGCGCGCACACACACACACACACACACACACACACACACACACACACACACA
>Ga0268261_10004762_pt1 | contig 10209 bp, 12 predicted proteins | sample TergutNc150P1_FD_190353 | JGI IMG/M metagenome (GOLD analysis project Ga0268261, IMG submission 190353) | Nasutitermes corniger P1 segment gut microbial community from laboratory colony in Florida, USA - Nc150 P1 (SPAdes) (version 2) | ecosystem: Host-associated > Arthropoda: Insects >... | reverse complement strand
CGAAAGTACTAAATTACGTACACGAGGAAGACATTATGAAGTGCAACATAAGTACTGGTACTTCTGTAAGTGTATGTAAGTTCGTACATCCCCTGTTGGTATGTTCGTCTTTGTACTGCCACTGTTATGGCAGTATAGAACGAGAACAGTGGTTTTCGAAGTGGTCGTGAACTGGGTGCGGACGCCAAGGATTTTGTCAAAACTGATTTTGTGTTGGTCGTTTATTTCATTCCCCCTCCCCCCTTTTTTTTACTAACAATTCGAAATCTCTCGTATCGATGTAAGGTCTCTTATTTTGAAATGTGTAATGCCTTTATCCTGTTATCTGTTGTTCCCATAAAATGGCCATTATGAAGGAGGTGTTGTGAAAAACTTGATTTAGATTTATTGTACTGAAAAAAATGTAAAAGATTTTGGTATCGAGGTAAAAAAATTCCTGCTAGCCAGGCTGACATATGCCATGTGACGGTCGGGAAAAGTCAGTTGGTAACGTCCTGAGTATGAAAAACTTACAAGTTATTAGAGACTGGGGTTTTTTTGTAGGTTGAAGTCTGTACCATTCTTAGTTCGGAATGCTGTTTTTGATTTGGTGTGTTTGAAATGTTTAGTAACAAAAGTGCTTCATTTGTAATAATTAAATTATTGAACACATCAAATCAAAAACAGCATTCCAAACTACAAATTGTGTAGAATTTAACCTATAAAAAACTCAATTTCTAATAACTTAAAATTTACCCATAAACAGGATGTTACCAACTAACTGATTTGTCCACACTGTCACATAGCATTAGTCAGCCTGGCTAGCAGAATTTTTTTAACTTAATACATTTACACTCTTCTCGGTACAATAACTCCAAATCAAGTATTCACAACACTTCCCCGATAATGGCCATTCTATGGAAACAATAGATAATAAAACGAAAGTATTAAACATTTCAATTAAGGGACCTTACATCGATGCAATAGAGAGATTTTGAATTTTTAGTGAATCCAAAAAAGAAATCAAACGACCAGCATATGATCAGTTACAACGAAACCTTTGACGTCGTCAGCCAGAACACGACTCCCTCTTAACAGCTCAACTCGCGCAGTATTTCCCTAACAGCGGCAGTATATGGAGACGCACATAACAACAGGGGATATACGAAGCTTCATACACTTACGTCAGCACCAACAATTATATTCCGCTTCATAACATACGTTCACCTGCAGTGCTCACACCATTCCACCTTCTACACATGGTTAAAATTGATAACATAGTACAGCCAATCATAATGCCCTTGAGGCCTTCAGAAACTAGAGTGCACAGGTTCCTAGACGTCGGTAAAACAGCCACCTCTGTTAAACCTGGAATGGACAGTGAATTGAACCTGATATCGACACTAAAGACTGCAGACCCACTAACAATTGGAGCTGCATGGTACGGTGCGTGTCCGGCCATCCTCACGAGAAACTGTGCACGGCGTTGAGCCCACGGCTTCCAGCAAGACGTCACTCACGAGAGAGACTTCAACACCGAATAGTGACGAATTTTACAGGAGGTCAAGCCGAGTCTCCGCCCTAGCCAGGTCAGTACACACAGTGACGAAACCAGAGGTTGCCTTCAGTGGAACTGCGTGGTAGACCACTCTCTTCCGTAGTGACCTCTGGTTTAATTGTGATGCAATTTTAGAAAATTTGGAAGGTGTTCCGAGTGGAAGGTTTGTGCTGCTTCATATAAAATTCAGTGTTTAAGCTTGACTATGCTTTATGTCACAGCAATTTCTTTAATTGTGCTCATTTTTCTTCTTCAAAATTATTACGATTTATGGGTAAATTCTTGTAAGTACCACCATTTTTTACACATTAGGAAGCTAAAATACGGTGCGTTTGTTTCATGTGATTGTTAGAACATTAATTTTTCACATTCCTTCCACATCATAATCTGTAGATATATCCCAGGAACACGCAATTCTGTTTATAAACTGCACTGGTCTTTACACGCAGTCTGCACTCTCTCCCAATCGTATTCATAAACACATCTCCTTCATCTCACTACAGATTCACTCCCTTCATCTCTTTCCATTTAGCCACGAGCCGGCGCACAAGTAATTATATCAATATTTCTTCTTCGCGATCATTTTTTAAAACCCACAACACTGTATTTTCCTTGAAACCCAAAACCAAACAGCTACCATTTAGCTTACCATTCAGTCATCCCGATGTGTTTCTGTGATTCATACAAGGTATAAAGTGGCAGCCCAGCTGATACATGAGGACGGACGGACGTGACGAGGCTCATAGGCGCTTTCCGCGACTACACGACGGCACCAAAACAACTGTTTAATTTTTTGTTGATTTCCTACTGCAACATTAAAATATGTGTGTTAATTCTTTACTTTCAGATGGGATTTTGGTTACGTTTTCGAAAGAAATATGTTAGATACTCTTATTGACTGCATAGTGGAGTTAATGTGAACAAAAATCTTTATTTTAGGAAAAGTTTCTTTTCTGGCACACGTTATAAAAAGATAAGGTCATGATTTTTAATGTAGCTCAATGACTGCTGTAGGGGAAGCGCGTATCGCGTTTGTTTTGGGATCTTTCTAAAATGACGAAAAAGATTAAGTGAACGTATTATACATACAAGGTATATATTTCAGTCAAACACAACAATTTTATTATACAATTACATTAGGGCAACATGTTTCATCTCTATTGAGTCATCATCAGGCCTTCTGAAGAAAAGGTCCACTACATCAACATTTATAGTGCATTCTGGGATCCCAAAACCTTACAATGGATGGTACAGTCAGTATATAAGTACATGTGTCAGAGGCTTGAATATGTATACAGTAGAGTGTATTTAAAAGTTAAAAAAGATAAAAGTAATTTACGAAAGTAGTTGTGTTGTATAACATTAAAAATACTATTAATTATTGTTTATATTTAAAATTCTTCTATCGGGGATGTAACTATTAGGATGAACACTGTTTTTTAATTGTATGTTGGCACATACAGTAGAAAACCGATCAGTATTCTTAAACATCGTTGGGTTGCACTGTTGGATACTGTGGTAGTTATGTTGTTTTATCCTTTTAATTGGAATAACAGTTTATAGTAGCAGAAGAAAAAGGTAATTGTATCTTGCGTCAGTTGGTGTATTCTGCATTCATTTATTTAACTTGGTGTTTTGGCGAAGGGGTACAATCTATGGGGCGGTGATATCACGTGCTATATATATTATTTTGCATTTCGTAATAAGTAAATGTTGTTTTTTTTGTGCAGACAGTTGGTCTTTGTTGTGTTCTGTAAAGATATGAATATGAAATAATATTATTTAATTATTGCAATATTATATCCAGGAGTGTATGGTATTAAACCGTGTCTTTACTTACGAAAATTACGGTTGAGAGGAGCGCTCTGGCTTGTATATGGGACGAATTGCTCTTTATGATGTTCACTGTAGTGATTGTAGACGGCTTACGTATGCGGTTGGTGACCTTCTATGTTCTGCTGTAGATTTCTTTCCTTGTGCCCACCAGCACATTTCTAATAAGACTGAGTTGTGCGTTAATGGCTACGGACTCTATGTAGCGTAAAGCCCTCTATGGAGGTCTTTATGAACTATGGTTGTAAATATTATGTTGTGTTTGGCTGTGAGTTTGTCATTGATCTGAATGTTTTATTTTATTTCACGGAAGATGTAATATCTTTCAAGTGTGTCCATCATTCGACATTTATTGAGTATGTGGATAATTTCTATAAAGTTTTCCATTGGGCCTATGGGGTGTTTATTTTCTAGAAGGTGTTGAGCAAATTTGGATTTCTTGTTTCCGTATTTGAAAACCCGTAAGTGTTCTTGGAAACGGACTTTGAAGAGTTTTCCAGTTTTTCCAACATATTTCATGTTGCAGGATGGGCATGTTAATTGGTACATGCAGCATTTTTCGTATTTGTTTTTAGATTGTTTTTGCCATGTTGCCAAATGCTTCTCTATTGCATTGTCTGCAGTAAATGTGACTTTAACTTTGGTATTCTTAAGTATCTTTGTGATAAGTCTGGTCTTTTTACCAACGTATGTAAATTTGGCCCATTTTGCTCTTTCTACATCTTGTGTTTGTTTCTTCTTGTGGTTTACTTTTTTTAGGATAGAGGTATCTTATTTATTATTGGTCAAGATTTGCTGTATAGTGTTGATTTCTTTCTGTATACTATCATGTGATGATTTATATGTATTCATTCTGTTATGAAAGTAATGAATCGCTGCCATCTTATGTTCTCTGGGATGACATGAGTCGTTGGGTTTAATGACATCTGTAGTTGTTGGTTTCCTATAAATATCTACTGATAGATTATTCCGTTTTCTATGGATGGTTATATCTAAAAAGTTGATTTTGTGGTCTATTTTTTCTTCTATGCTGAATTTTAATTTGGGCAATAACTTGTTAAAATCATCTAAGACGTCATTTATGTTAGATCTATTCATGTTTTATATGATAAGAATATTGTCGACATAACAAAAATATCCTTCAGTAGAGTGTTTTAAGAGAAGTTTGTAGACTTCAGTCTTTTCTAGGTATTGTAAATAGAATTCGGAAGATATGGAGGAGGTCGGTGCTCCAGTGGCTAGACTTTCTGTGTGTAAGTATGTTTTGTCTAGGAATTGAAAAGAGATTTGATTAGTGATAGTCTTAGATAATTTGATAATATCTAGTCTCAAACTGTTTTCTATGTTGTTACTTTCGCATGCTTTGTCGATAATTGCTAAGCGTTTATTGGTGGGAATGTTTGTATACGTATTAGTAATGCCAAATGATGCTAGTTTTAGGTTCTGATCGTACGGAATCTCATTTAGGTCGTTTATTAAATGAGCGGTGTTTCTCACATTGAATATATACGGTAAGAGAATGTTTACAGTTTTTCTGCTAGAGTTTTGGCTAATTTGTAGGCTGGAGCGTTCTTCCAGTTGATTATAGGTCTTATACGGGTATCTTTTTGCGTAATTTTACCAGGCCCCTTATGGTTGGTGATGTAGGCTTTAGGTTTATGAACTTCCATTCTTCTTTCTGTATGATATTCTGGCAATTATTTATCATAGTTCTGATGTCTCACTGCAATTTGTCGGTGATTACAGCTTCTACTGTATGTGCCAACGTATAACTTAAAAACAGTGTTTATCCCAATAGTTACATCCCCGATGGAAGAATTTTAAATATAAACAATAATTAATAGTATTTTTAATGTTATACAACACAACTACTTTCGTGAATTACTTTTATCTTTTTAACTTTTAAATACATTCTACTGTATACATATTCAAGCCTCTGACACATGTACTTATATACTGACTGTACCATCCACTGTAAGCTTTTGGGATCCCAGAATGCACTTTAAATATTGATGCATTGGACGCGTTCTTCAGAAGGCCTGATGATGACTCAATAGAGTTGAAACATGTTGCCTTAAATGTAATTGTATAATAAAATTGTTGTGTTTGACTGAAATATATACCTTGTATGTATAATATGTTCACTTAATCTTTTTCGTCATTTTAGAAAGATCCCAAAACAAACGTGATACCCGCTTCCCCTACAGCAGTCATTGAGCTACATTAAAAATCATGACCTTATCTTTTTATAACGTGCGCCAGAAAAGAAACTTTTACTAAAATGAAAGTTTTTGTTCACATTAACTGCACAATGCAGTTAATAAGAGTATCTGACATATTTCTTTCGAAAACGTAACCAAAATCCCACCTGAAACTAAAGAATTAACACACACATTTTAATATTGCAGTAGGAAATCAACAAAAAATTGAACAGTCGTTTTAGGTGCCGTCGTGCAGTCGCGGAAAGCGCCTATAAGCTTCGTCACGTCCGTCCGTCCTCATGTATCAGCTGGGCTGCCACTGGAAAAATTTCAGTGAAATTTGTTATAGGCGACTTTTATGAAAATCGGTCGAAAAAAAAGAATGTGGTTAAGGAGGGCCAAAATGTCGGGCACTTTAAGAGTATATGATGCTAACAGAATAAACGCTCAAATTTCCCTCTCGTTGAAAATATATAATACGTATAATATATACATCGCATATATATATATATATATATATATACAGGGTATTTCAGGAGGAGTAAATATTTTAGGAGGTGGTAGTATGGACTATTCCCAGTAAGTAAGTTCCTAAAAACATATGTCCAATTTTCAATGGGTGTGGAGATACAGCTGTTTGAATGTTACGCATAAAAAGCCTTACAAAAGGTATGAAGGAAAAAAAAAATTACTTACTGATTGCATTTATTGGTTATGTAAATTATCTCAATAAATTGTAACAGTTCAAAGTAAGTGTTCAAAAATTCTACCATCGACTTCAATGTAATTTTCAATTCTCTTGGCAATAGTACGTGTAGCTCTCCTGAGGTTGTCTTGGCTTTCTTGCTTTATGAGGGCAGCACTATTCATAATGCGAGCGACCAATTCGTCTCTTGTGTTTACTTTTACTTTGTAGTCTTCGCTTTTCATCCATCCCCACAGACAAAAATCGGATCTGTACTCGCCAACTTCAAACAGCTGTATCTTCACACCCATTAAAAATTGGACACATGTTTATATGAACTTATTTACTCGGAATAGTCCATAGTTCCACCTCCTAAAATATTTACTATTTCTCCTGAAACACTCTGTATAATATAACTCTATATGTAGGATATGTATGATATATACACACAATAATTGAACATAATTACCGTAGCGGTGTAAAGCGTTCAGATTTTCGTTAAGGACATTATACAAGTACGAAATTATTGTATGCTTGGGAAGAGTGCAAGCATTGCTTGTGATGTCACGGGTGTGCGCGAATAGGAGCAAAGACTCTGCAACGTCCTGCTGCCAACATTAACCCCATTCAAACCAGGTCACCGTTCAAAACATTCGGCCTCCTGTAAAGTAACATTCCGATATGTCACCAGGTCTTTCAGTTCAGACTTCCGGCAGGTACGTGAATAATGTATAGCAGATTGTGGCAGAGCTGAATGGCACTGTGTCAGAAGACAGGGTAACCCTCCTTAATAAAATTGTTATGAGTATCCTTACCATGGAACAGAACGGATACTGGAGTTCGGAGTGAGCTTTTCAGAATCTTTTAATTTTCCGCACATCTTCTGATTGTGCAGACACCATTCAGTTCTTAAGCTTTGTATGTAAGTTTCTTCTGGCAGATGATCAGAATTGTAAGCACCCAGACTCTGAAGTAGTCCAAATTCAAACATAATGATCCAATTATTATACAGTGAAATACTGGATACTGTGATTCATCGCACATTCTAATTATCAGATATAATTTCCTCTGCCACCATAGCTGCAGATCACGTGCCAGTCACCTCCTACATTTTTCATCCTGCTATAATTAGAGAATTTTCGGTCCTTCTTAATAAACTCAGAGATGTGAAGAAACTTCGAAGACTTGACTGTGAATTAAATTATTTAGAATCCAAATTCTGTCTGTAGAAACCGATTAAAAGTCACGCGACTGTACTGCCTCCATATTTGTCAAAAATAAAATCAACATTTCGGAAATATAAAACTTTCTGTCTTACGTCATCTTTTCAAAAGTAAGGAGAGGCTGAGAAAAATGCAGTATGAAGCGCAGGGTCTAGCTTGTAAAAGCAGCATTTCACTGGATCAGACGAATGATTCACAAGGGGTCACTTGAACAGCAGGAAAGAGTGAGGTTGCATCTGAACCTAAGTCGGGGTGAGATGAATTGAAATTGTGGGTGGAAAAAAGCATTAAATAAAAGAAAAACTGATATTAAATACATGTATTTTAATTTTAGACTGTTCTAGATTTCAAAAGTATAAATTGCATAAAATAGTACAGTAGTTTATGAAAATAATCGTAAATACAAATTGCATACACATGAAGGAATACAAGTAAAGAAGACAGGATTTTTCGAATCTAAAAGAGTTATTAAACGGTATTCTACTGCGTAAACGTAGTAATTTATCAAAATTCTAAAAAAAAATAAGGATGAATGTAATATTAAATATCGAGTATTCATTATATCACATCCTGTAATCATTAACGATTTTCGGATTGGATGTTCGAACTAAAGCCAGCTGTTGCGGCACAGCCTCGAGATGGTAAACTGGAGAGTAAAATCAACATATCTCCATTCCAATTCCCGTTTCGTCAATATGGAGCTTTCTATAAAAATATTACAAAATCTGACGAAACAAACAGAACATGTAATAAATACACTGCAGTATTTTGCATGCAAATTTTCGTGAATGCTCCCTCCACCCACATGTGTGTCCCGCATTCCTCAATGGGTCTGCACTCAGGGTCCTTTACTAACCATCCTGCTATCAGCACGAGTGATGATGTTGTTATTTCCTAAACACGCTAGTCGGTACTTTTCACGAACAGTGTTGGGAGCGTAATTTAAGTTTTCCCTTTGCTAGGCCATTAAATTATTCAGTATTCACGTCGTAACCCTTCTCATTATAGGCGACAGAAATATAACAGCCTTGAACCAGGCAGCGATCACTTATTCCTATGTTCCAGTGACTAAGGTGCCGTTATATATAATACAAACTCTGTTCGCTAAGGTGTAATCTGGCTAGGAAGTCTGAACTGAACGAGACCTTGTACCTATACATTCTGTACAGTAGATGTCCTTACGGAACCAGCTGTAACACAGTCTTTCACTAGTAGCTTATGAATTTATCGGTTTTGGAAGATATAGTGTTAAGTTTTTTTTAATTCCATGTTTGGTGTAGTTATGCATATTAATTAATATTTAAAGCAGACACCTTGTGTCAATATCTCATGTACCACTGCTGTGGCAACATTGCTGTACAGACTAAAGGTAATTTTTGGACTAGACATACGCGTTGTGTTTTAGTTATACGTATACAAGTAGAAAATAAAGAATGCCAATCACAGTCTCAACACAAATTTATCTGTGTGCAAACCAGCTACACGCTTCGGCTATATATAGCCACCATCAGGCTGAACAAAGAAACGTAAATTAGAAAATTAATACATTGCAATAAAACTGCAGGGACGAGATTTCGTCTGAAATTAGTATAGAGTTGTAGGAGGTTATATAACGGAATATGAGATTAAGAGTCTTGTACAAGGATTGTGGAAAATTATAAGAGTTTTAAAATCTTTAATGATTTTCCCTGAAAAAATAATAATAGTATTGAAGTTATGAAGTTTGATGTGAAGACTTTGGCGAACAGATGACTCTAAGGGTTGTTGGGCGGCAAAATTATATAGTCTCGGATGAAAAGCTATTAAATATAATGTGTAAAAATAAAACGCCTTTTGAGAAGCATATATACATGTATATTTAGATAAACTTGTATTTATATTGTGATTTGCATCACTTCCGTTCTCCACACTTATATATGTATGTATGTGTATATATATATATATATATATATATATATATATGTGTGTGTGTGTGTGTGTGTGTGTGTGTGTGTGTAAGACTAAAGGTAGTTTTGGAAATATCGACTGCAGTGAAAGTTGTTGTTACTGCTGGTTCAGAAGGCGTTCCTTTTTGTGTCAGTGCATTTCAAGATTTTTCTTAATTAATATTATAATTACTGAAATATTATAAATACAGTTCTGTGAGGCTCCTCTTCAATTTTAGTTTCGTCGGTTTAAATGTAATTCATTGTTTATTTTTTGCACTGAGGTTAATTAATTAATTGATTAGTATAAACTTTGTTCTTCCTTATGTTTACGTTTTCCATTGAAAGTGTAAATTCAATTTTCATTTTTTTGAATTGTGATTAATTAATTAATTTATTTGTATAAACTTTGTTCGTCCTTAGGTATACGTTTTTCATTGAAAGTGAGTGAAGCCTTACGTTACATTAAATTCCTGAAAATATGTCGAAATTCATTTTCATTTTTCCTTTCAATTTTGTAGTTGTGTAGTAGATGTTGTTCGTTCTTACATTAAATGTCAGTCTTGTGTGTACAAATATTTATTGAAGCTTTTTCATATTTAGTTTTAAATTTATATGAATAGAGTTCTTTTATTTTCCTATGAAATTTTATTTTGCCTTTAGCAGAATTTTATGTATGTTCTCTAGTTCAATTTTGAAGTTAATGCTTTCGCTCTTACAATAAATTTCATTTGGAAATTCTTCGAATATTCATTAACGTCTTTTTTAATTCAGAGTGCTATTTATCTGAATATAGATCTTTCAT
>Ga0268261_10004761_pt1 | contig 10210 bp, 14 predicted proteins | sample TergutNc150P1_FD_190353 | JGI IMG/M metagenome (GOLD analysis project Ga0268261, IMG submission 190353) | Nasutitermes corniger P1 segment gut microbial community from laboratory colony in Florida, USA - Nc150 P1 (SPAdes) (version 2) | ecosystem: Host-associated > Arthropoda: Insects >... | reverse complement strand
TTAAATATGACCGCGCTGACGAAGCTTGAGAGGCGGCCATTTTGTAAGATGGCGGATAAGCGCGCCTTATTTAAACATATTATTTAAACCTATATTTAAATATGACCGCGCTATGACGAAACTTGAGAGGCGGCAATTTTGTAAGATGGCGGATAAGCGCGCCTTATTTAAACATTAAACCTACATTATTTAAATATGACCGCGCTATGACGAAGCTTGAGAGGCGGCCATTTTGTAAGATGGCGGATATGCGCGCCTTATTTAAACATACTTAAAAACCTATATTATTTAAATATGACCGCGCTGTGACGAAGCTTGAGAGGCGGCCATTTTGTAAGATGGCGGATATGCGCGCCTTATTTAAACATTTAAACATATATAGTATTTGAATTAAACCGCCATATTACAATATGGCTACCCGAGAGGCAGCCATTTTGTAATATGGCCGACACTCGCATTGATAGTCGGGAAAAGGGGAATTTGGGAAAAATAATAGGGATTTTTTACCTTTATTTAACCAACAAAAACATCAAAGCATTTATTCACACAGCAATACAGGTCTTACATCTCTGAGAATGTTTCTTATTAACAGCGGACATCATAATAATAAAAAACCTAAAGCGGACATCCATTATTTTCAATACCTAAACGAACCGTATGCATATCTGTATCTTCATCTCTCTTATCGTGGAAGCCTTTACTACTGATCCAGAAATGCTTACGCTTCGACATATAATAGCGGAACCTGTGAAACTGATATGCAAATGGACGTGGTTGCCAGTGAATATATAACATACATATAATTAGTTGCATTGACAGTAAATGTGATTACATACAAAATACAATTGTGTAGCAGTGTTTACAGAAATAGTTTCCATAAAGGAAACTAGCCAAACACTTAACTATAGGTTCCATAAATTGATATTGTATAACATATGTAGGCCATGTATCAATCGGACCTAACTTCTGTTCTACACTCTCAAGTAAATACATAATTAATACCGCTAGATCCAAACCCTCCTTCACCTCGTTTCGTTAAATCTAATACCTCTACTTCTTTTAAAATTGGATAGCAGATCTTTTGACAGATAAATTGAGCGATTCTATCACCTCGAGACACTGTGAATGGTATCTCGGAATGATTGTAGAGAATTACACCCAAATTACCGCGATAATCTTCATCCACTATTCCACCACCTATATCAATATGATGATGTAGTGCAAGTCCAGAACGTGGCGCAATATGACTACAATAACCTGTTGGTAGCTGTATGCTCAAGTCTGTCAATACTAATACTTTTCATCTAGCTGGTACAGTAACACGCACTATGTAAGTCGAAACCTGCAGACCTTGGAGTCCTGTCGTGGGCGTTTGAGCGTTCTCTGTCAGTTTAACAAAACGGAGTACAGCGTTATTTTGAGATGTCATATCTGCCAAAAAAATAACGCGAAATTTTGTTTTAATGCTCCGAACCTCTACGTGGATAACAATCTAGAAATAATGGTCGATCGCAATGACTAAACCACCAAAATTGTTTGTCATTGACAATCGATACCACGGCACCTTGTCAAAGAAAAATTTACGTTACGAATTACAGACCAGAGTTCTTCATAATTTAGGGACGCGCAGCACACCCGATGCATCGTTGCTGCGGGTGACCGAGAATGAACGTAATATACGTAACGAAAATCAGGAAATGAATCCGGCGGGAGCAGCCGAAAGCTAGACACTTTTTTAGAATTTGCTACAAATTTGTACTCTTCGTACGTTGTGGTAGAGGACAGTATGAAGCGATCTGAATCGAAAAGGACGTTGAACACGGAATGCGAGGCCAGATTTTTCAGTGTTGGAGGCTGGCGTAAACACACGTCGCTTCTACAATCATTCTATTAGCACAGCCTAAAATATAATTTTGTACGCGACGTCTGCTGTATGCAGCGCAGGAATCGCAAAATAACCGCGATGTCCAACCATCGCTTTCGGCTCTAATGTTTTAGAAAAAAGGGTCTCGAATGATCCGGAGTTTCGATTTCCAAAATGACCATCGAATATTTTCTACAGGAAAGAACCGTACAATTATCCCAAAAATAATGTACTAAATTTAAATTTGAAAGGCGTCCACCCCCACAGAAGAAATAGGATAGACTCTAATAAAAACGATAAGTCGTCAAGTAGAACTCTGTAAGTGAAGTAATTGCCGGCGGCAGTCTTTAAGAGAAAACGAAATTTACCAAAATTAAAAGACAGACGGTATCGCAAAATGTATAAGACAGGGTTTCCAATTTGCAAAATGTATAAGCCAGGGTTTCTAGTTACTGCGATGGCCAGGTCTACCCTATCAAATGAACCGAAAATCCCGGCCAAATAAGCTGGGAAATTTCCAACGATCGCGCAACAAATACCGTGCTGCATAAATTCCTCTAGCAAGAGTACGAAAAAATTTGTGTTCGTAAGAAATGGGTACAAATTCTGTTAACCATGCAGCGTTTGTCCCACAATTTGACCGTACTCGTCTGTAGGTCTCGAGCATCGAACTGGACCCATCAAATTTCCCACTCATGTTATTTAGTTAAAAGAAAAAATAAAATCTGAAAAAAATCTAACGTTACTCTTGACTAGACATATAAAGGATTTACATTACTCTATAGCTAAAATGTAAGAGTTTGTCTTCTCACATGTTCCCTTATACAACAAATTTAGGGAAATTTTGCGAGAATTTATAAGTTCAATATCGTCCGAAATGGTTGCACTGTAGCGTTTCGGCAGATACACTTTCATAACTTTAGATGGCTGTTCTTTGATATGCATCAGAACTGTTGGTCCAAACTTTGTTGTTATTCGCTCCACCCCGATGATCGGGTATTTTTTATTCACCTCCATAGTGTTTACTCTTATAACCTGACTAGAGGAGGCCTCTTGAAATTTTTTCTGAATATCTATCTGTAAAATATTTCGAACTCGAAATACTAAAGATGTAATAAAAAACCTATTAATATATATATGTATAAAGAAAAATGTGTACCTTTTTGTTCTTTTAGCCTTCTTGTCTTCCTCTTGTTAGCTACTCCCAAATAATGCTAGTTCGAACCGGATCTCTCACCTTATATAACCTGCAGGTGGACCTAGAACATGACATCATTATTACACAATATGTCGCATATCAGGAAAAATATGTACCTTTTTGTCCTGTTGACCATCTTCCTGATAACTAATCGCCACGTGCCGGATTTTCATCGCCTCTGGGGAAAACCTGGAACATTACATCAGCAGTATTTCACAATACGTTGCGGACAAGAAAGGCATAAGTGTTATTGCTATAAATACATACATCCGATCGTATTTTTGCATTCATCGTAGTGATACCATTGGCTACCAATCATCTTTTTGGTAACCCATATTATTTATTAATAATATATTGTTAATATAATACGTCCTATATAGTAGTGGAAATTGTTACAGAATAACCATGCGACGTGAATTTGAGCTTACCGAAGAGGAATTGGACGAGATTCCCAGATATCACATAGATAGCGAAATAGACAGTACAGGCGATTTAATGCCGAAGGGTCCCAACTTACCGTCCGTCCCCTGCCTCCATTTGAGGGAGAGGATACGAATCCCATATCCCATTTTTTAGCCAGTGTGACAGACCTGTTTGAGTATGCGTTACGTAATCGTAACGATTCTGACATGGTAGGAATCACGATCACCAACGAGATTAATGTGAGGGACAAAGCTATAGGAATTAGCTTCAGACGAAAAGATCAGATAACACCGGAGGTGATATGGTCAGTTTTCGAGAAGGTAGCCCAGTCAAATGCCAGGTTCAACGCCCTAGATAAAACAATAGTGGTACAATCTAAAAATGCCCGTCGGCCATGGTCGCGTCAAGTGTGAGGGTAGACCGCTCGAGGCTATGGTCCGTCTGAAAAAAGTATCGTAGAAGTCAAAGCGAAAAATAACTGCTTGGCTCACGCCCTGGTCATAGCAAAAGCAAGATTAGACAACGATCCAAATTACGAATCATCGTCATGGATATAAGATACGTCCCATAGTCGATCGTTTACTCGAGACAACAGGTATAGACTTGTCTACCGGTGGGGGAATACCCGAGCTAATGAGATTCCAGGAACATCTCAAAGAGTACAGGATTGTCGTTTTCGGAGGATTGAATTGCGAGAACATAATTTTCGACGGAGAGGTAGAATCCGAAAAAAGAATTAACCTGCTTTATGATGACGTGACGAAACATTACCACGTGATAGTCTTACGGGTGCGTGGACGCGAAGGTATGTATGCAGCGGCTATAATAAAGGGTGTAGACGTGGCGTGACGCATAAGTGCGGAGAGACGTGTAGTGACTGCAAGTCGGTTCCTCCATGTATGTACTCTGAAGACCGAGTCCCGTGCGAGTCTTGCAACAGAAACTTTAGAAGTCGCTCGTGTTTTTAAAAACATCAGACAAACAAGCTGGGCGGCAAGACCGTTTGCGAAAAGGTGCGAAATTGCTCCGTGTGTAATGTATATGTGACGATAAATCACGAATGTTTCAAACCTTTCTGCGCGAATTGTAGACAGAATATGGAAATAAATCATTTCTGCTATATACAGCCTTTAAAGAACGAATTGCCTAGCAGCGATGACGTATTCGTCTTTTACGATTTCGAGACCACGCAGGACAACAAAGTTAACGAATCGGCAACACTGCACGCCCCGATCCTTGTTTGCCTTCAACAATTTTGTACAGCTTGCGAAATGCAAGACGATGATGAGCAGGATTGCGCACGATGCGGTAAGAGACGGCATTCCTTCTTCGAAGACCCCGTAGGCGATTTGCTGTCTTACCTATGCGAACCACGCCCTTGGTGTAAGAAGATCGTCGCAATAGCGCACAATGCCAAAGCCTTCGATTCCCAATTCATCCTGAATAGGGCTATTCTACTCAAATGGACCCCGAATTAATATTAAACGGTTTAAAGACCATCAGTATGAATATTCATCACATCCAATTTCTGGATTCGGTATCCTACATGCCCATGCCTTTACGTAAGCTGCCCGAGGCATTTGGGTTGACGTCTAAATCGTACTATCCGCATTACTTCAACACAAAGGCACATTTAGACTAGGACAGATACCAGACATCGAGTATTACGGCGTTGACGAGATGGGGAGGGAGAGAGAAGGGAATTTATGGCCTGGTATGACGAGCAGAAAGTCAAGGTCTTCGACAACCGACACGTGTTAGAAAAATACTGCCAAGAAGACGTCATCGTATTGCGACAGGCGTGTCGTATTCAGACGCGAATTCCTACAAATAGGAAATGTCGAGGTTTTTCTCGAGGCACTAACAATCGCGTCTGCATGCAACAAGGTGTTGCGCAAGAAATTTTTCAAACCCGAGACGATAGGATTGATTCCTCCTGGAGGTTATAGCGCTAATGGAAGGTATAGCAAGAAAGCGTTGATGTGGCTCTTGCATATGGAACGGACGGACGGATGTCGCATACAGCACGCGAGAAATGGGCGCGAATATAGACCTCCAGAATTGCCACATTACAGCGTGGATGGTTACTGCGGCGAGACTCGAACCGTATACGAATTCCTGGGATGCTACTATCACGGATGCAAGTGCCAGTCGTTCCGAGACGTCAAGACGCTGACGAGTGGAGAGACGCTAGCCGAACGCTACGAACAGACGAGGATCGAACAGATAAAGCGTGCAGGCTGTAATGTCAAAGTACAGTGGGAATGCGAGTTTGAAGGAGCCGACGATCTGCAAACGCATCCCATCGTCAGACACGTGTCAGTGAACACCCGTGAGGCTCTGTATGGGGGTCGAACCGAAGCCATGCGTCTTCATTATAAGATCAGAGAGGATGTGGAGTCTGTACAGCACTGCGATGAGTCTACCCTTACATATGCAAATATTTCAAGTTCCCCATAGGTCATCCGATTATTCATGTGGGTGACGCATGCGTAGACAGAAGCTTGTCTAAAGATGGAAGGCCTGATTATATGTAAGGTCGTGCCGCCCAAGGAACTCTACCACCCGTTCCTACCATACAGATACAAGAAACTTATTCTGCCTGTGCCGAACATGTGTCCAAGAACATAATGCTACGAGCGAATCATTTCAGTGATGCCGAGAGATGTCTGGAAGGCACGTGGGTCATACGCGAGGTCCGATTGGCTGTTGACATAGGATATAAAATTTTAGAAATTTTGGAAGTCTACGAATACGAAGTCACGTTACGATCCCGAAACTGGTGAAGGCGGCCTTTTCGTAGACTATATCAACACTTTTTTGAAACTCAAAGCGGAAGCTAGCGGTTAGCCGTGCTGGGTTCGAACCAAGGACGACGAGGACCGATACATTGACCAGTTCTACCAGAACGAAGGCATCCGGCTACACAGAGACGCTATTCGCTATAACGCTGCAAAACGAGGTCTAGCCATACTGTCTCAACTCCATGTGGGGAAAATTGACTGAGAGAAGCAAGAGGACACAGACGAAATTAATATCAGAGCCGGGAGAACTGTACAGATTTCTGGCAACGCCAGGTATCGAAGTGCAAAGCATGTTTCCCAATGATGACGTAGTATGGATATCATGGCAGCATTCCGCCGACGAGCTAGTGCCTAGCTTACGTCATACCAACGAGGTCATAGGCGCTTACGTCACAGCTGGAGCAAGGATTCATCTGTATAGCTTTTTGGATAAGTTGCAAGACAAGGCCATCTACACAGATACGGACTCTGATATTTATACAGCCGAGAGACGAACCCGCTCTAGTAGAGACGGGTGACAATTTACGCCAGATGACCCGAATTGAAACCGAATGAAATAATTGTGGAAGTGGTCTGTGCTGGCCCTAAAAATTACGCGTACAAAACGCATAATTCGGCGACTGGTGAGAGCAAGACCGTCTGTAAAGTTCGAGGGATAACGCTTAATTATAACGCATCGCAATTGGTAAATTTTGCAAAGATGAAAGATGTAATTTTAATTACCCAAAACTTTTTCCATCAGGCCCCACATTGTCGCGACATATCTCTGAATGCAAAGTATCTGGTAGCCTTGAAGAACGTTCGCGACAGAACCCAGTTTTCCTACTTGGCTAGACAAGTCCTGCCCGAGGCTAGTGCCAGTCTGTGTGCTGCGTATAAGGAAGCGACAAGAAACGCCTACGGCTATCTGATACTGGATTTCGCACAGGATACAGACGACAGGCTGAGGTATCGAACCAATGTCTTTCCGTCCGAATATTCTCCCGTCATGTATGCCCTATTAAATGATGAAGCGGATAAGATCGAATTTTCACCATCTACAAGTACTCAAGACGGCAAAACCTCTATTGCGAAAAGACAATTAAAAACTGACAGCGAACTTGTAAAAGCCATTAGCGAGTGCGTTCTAAACGTCTTGCAGGATAACTTGAAGATCACTCCGTGTCCGAAGAAGTTGAAAAAGTTTAAAGGTCAACTGCGTGTGATCGCTAACAGGCGAGTGTCACTTTCGGCTATGAAAGGGCTTATTAATCAGCAAGGCGGATTCCTCGTGTCGCTATTGAGCGCCATCTTGCCGACCTTGGCCAGTCTTATATTTCGTCCGCGTAGCGACGGCGCGTGAGCAGCCATGTTACGCAAGATGTACCTTGTCTCGCCCGATTATTTAAATAAAAATGAGCGACCTTTAAAATTATCTACAAATCCTCGAAAAGTACGCAAGACAAAGACAAAGAAGATTCACCCTATGATAAGTGGATTGCGACACTGCAAAAATTGAAGAAGATGCCATAGGACGTAAGGCGTTGATGAAAGCTATAGCAGACTTTGTAAAAGCAGTCTTACCCGAAACCACTAAAATATCTTTACATAAAATAGAATCGTCCGTGCAAACCTCTTCCTCCTCGCCGTCTATAGCTGGACGTCATTTGCCTTCGCTTAGCGGAGAAGTATTTGAAACGGGTCCCACCACCACCACCACCTCTGATGATGTAAAAGGAGAAGTCAGTAAAAGTGATGTACACGCATATGCTAGAAAATATTTCGGCGAGGTAGCTAGTCCCTACCTGTCACCGTTCATACATGAGAAAGGCATGCTGGATGTGGATTACGGTTTACGTAAAGTCGGTGATAAATTTTATATAGGTAATTCGGCCGTGAGGGTGGATTCGGATAGCAACCTGTACATTCATAATAAACGTTTCAAGGGCACGCGCGGTTTATGGGAGCTACTGACTCGAAAGATTGTCAATCAAAAGCTCGTCAGATAGAGATTTAGCACAATATAAAGACATTGGATTTAACCAGCGCACATTTGGTGGGATATGAACCTAGCGGTGATATCCGCACATCTCGCGCAAATAAATTTAGAAACGTTAAAGCCAAGTTATATCCGCACTGGTTAAAATAGTAGAGATATGGCAAGCAAGCTGTATTACGACCCCGCACGACCTTCCTCGTTCGGGACCTTGAAAAAGTTGCAGCAAGCTACTAAGAGACCACCCGCGGCTGTCAAGGCATGGCTGGAAGAACAAGACGCCTACACGATGCACAGGAGAGTGCGCAAACCTTTTCCCAGAAACCCATATACCGTGAATAATATCAATGACGTATGGGAATATGATCTTGTAGATGTGCAAAGCCTAAGTAAGTATAACGGAGGTGTTAAATATCTATTAACAGTGATCGATGTTCTTGCAAATCGAAATTCTTGCATATAGTGCCACTATTATCCAAGACGTAAAGCTGTCACAAACGCTTTTAAAACCATAATTAATGAGGCTAAACGTCCCATCTGGGTGCGTACGGACAGGGGGAAAGAATTCACGAATAAATCGTTTCAAGACATGTTAAAGCGAGAGGGAATCCAGTTTCAAATATGTAAAACCCCTGATATTAAATGTTCAGTCGAGAGGGCCCATCGCACGATTCGCGATAAATTATTCAAATATCACACATTCAAAAACATACAAATTTATAGACGTACTCCCTAAATTTGTCCAAGGCTACAATGGGACCGTTCACGGTACGACGGCATGGCGCCTGCACTAGTGACGGAAAAAGATGTCCTCGCCATATGGAATAGGATGAACGAAAAACGTAGCCGCATACCTGTTGCACAACCTAAATTTCGTGTATGACATGTACGCATCAGTAAAGAAAAGATGAAACTTGCCAAGGGCGGGAGCATAATTACACGACCGAGATATTCCGAATTGTAAAAGTCATACGCAAGATCGCACGACCCGTATACGAACTCGAAGATTTGAATGTCATAGACGGTCAATTTTACGAACAGGAGCTAACGCCTGTGCGTATAACAAAACGCACCACATTTAAGATAGATAAAATTTTACGCATACGAGTAAAAAGAGGCGTTAAAGAGTATTTGATCCGGTGGAAAGGATATAATAAGGATTTCGACAATTGGATACCCGCATCTAGCGTGAAGAATATTTAATGGAAGACAGCCGCCGACAATTTTACGTGACTGTTTAGCAACGCGTCAAAAGAAATTTATAAAACCAATACGTTAGCCAGCTTCTCGAATCAACTGGTACAGGTTGTAGACCTTGGTTCGACAGACGAGTGGGAGGTAGGGATATGTGAATTCAGCTATCCTACACCCTATACAGGCTATCTTCAACCTTGTGACGTTATAGGCAAGAGACATGTTTTGGTTTATTGCAATTTGATATCACCTCAATTTGTGGGTCCTCATGTCCGATCTCTGCGCGCGATAATTTTCCCGTCTGCGAGTGGCGAATACGTATTCGAGAATATTATGTACCGTTCGAAAGACGCGCATTTCATACCATAAGTATCGCGATAATGGATACGAAAAGTGATATAGTCCCGTTCAAGCCTAGCACGATGCCTACAAAAGTTGTCCTTCATTTTCGACGACGCGTATATAAAAACCCCCGTCACAGCCTAAATTAACCATTTTGTAACGATGGATCCTCGTCATGTATTATCGACGACAAGCGGATCTCGGACGCGCTGACGACCTATTTACAGCGTCCAGCCTTTTATTCAGCGTGGACACGGATTGGGCAGTGTATTGACCGGACTATACAGGACACTCAGACCCATTCTTTGGAGTGGTGCCAAATCGATGGGCAAGGAGACGTTGAGAGCCCTCGGACGCGAAGCTTTGCGTACGGGCCGTAAGATTCTCGCGGATATAGCCGAAAACCCTCA
>Ga0268261_10004760_pt1 | contig 10211 bp, 2 predicted proteins | sample TergutNc150P1_FD_190353 | JGI IMG/M metagenome (GOLD analysis project Ga0268261, IMG submission 190353) | Nasutitermes corniger P1 segment gut microbial community from laboratory colony in Florida, USA - Nc150 P1 (SPAdes) (version 2) | ecosystem: Host-associated > Arthropoda: Insects > Digestive... | reverse complement strand
CGACGAGCTGATCACTCGTCCAGAGGAGTCCTACCGACTGTGCTGCGTCGTTGTGTGTGATCTAGAAACATCAAGAATGGGTGCTCCATATATATATGACATTAGTCGCCTAAAGGTTAATGATTTAACCCTTATTCTGCTAACGTGGAGAAAATGGTGAGCTCCTAATAATGCCAGCAAACAGCACATGGGATTTAATTCGGGTTTTAAAGGGTTAATATGATAGGTATGACATAACTGGGGCCCCAAAACATGGTGTACCTATCAAAATGAATTGCATGTTTGCTGGAATCACACCTGCCCACATTCCTGCCACCCTTAGCACCAATAATGAAGCCCCCAGACCAGTATCTACCAGAAACTCTTAGTTAATCCAGCAACATGTCCACTAGCTACCAGGCACATTTCCCTGACAGCCCCGTATACTGCAGCTACAAGGGAATCTTGGCTAACCCAGCCACCAGCTACCTGGTTCTCTTGGCTTCCTGAACCCCTGTCTGCTAACTACAAGGGACTCTGGGATAAACCCTCCCAGTATCCATATGCTGGTAGATGTGTACCAGTAAAAATCTGGGAAATGCCATTTATTCCTGCCAAGTCCGATGCCTGCATGTCCTCGCCATGACCCCTGGAAACGTCGAAAGACAGCTAAGTCATGCAAGGGCGAGACGCTGGTTCCCAACGCGATAATTGGGACAAACCAGCTAAGGGAGACAACCCCGACAGAAAAACCTAGGTCCTCCAAGGAAGCGGGGGTTGAGCACAAGGCCAGCAACCTTGTCTCTAAAAAACATATTTGCTTAAGAATCTCGACAATTGTCGAGAAAGCCAAGACTCTACATGAGTTGTAGCGCTTATTAAGAAATATCCATATGCTACCAGGGACTCCTGGCTAATTCAACCTCTTATTCAAGAGCTACCAGCAACTCTTAGCAAATGCGGCCTCTTATCCCGTAGTCTCCAGGGACACTCCGCCAACCCATCCCTCTTTCAAGCAGCTACCAGGTGCTCTCGGCTAACGCATTCTCCTTTACACTGGCTACTAGTAACTACTGGTGAACACTGCCAGGGACATTTGTCTAACACAACCCCCTATCTGATAGATAGCAGGGACTCTGGCTAAAACATACCATTATCCAGTAGCTACCAGGGACTCCTGGCTAGTCCAGCCCATATGCAGTTCCTAGCACAGACTCTTGACTAACCTGCCCTTCCAAACCCGGCTATCAGAGATTCTTGGCTAACCCATCCACCAACTAACACCAACTCTTGGCTAACACAGCCTCCTGTTCAGTAGCTACCAGGGACTCGGCTATCCATAAACTACCAGGGAATCTTGGCTAACAAAGCCTGCTATCGGTTATCTACCAGCAACTCTTGGGTAATGCATTCTCCTATTTACTAGCTTCCAAGCAATCCTCACTAACTGTGCCTCCTCTCATTAGCTACCAGGGACTCTTATATAACTTAACCTGCCCTTCACTACCTATCAGGAGCTCTTCACTAAAACAGCCTCATATCCAGTAACTAGCAGGGACTCTGCCAGACCAGCCCCTATCCACCACTGACTCTTGGCTGTTTTCTATCCACCAGCTACCAGAGACACTTGACTACAGCATCCACCAACTACCAGGACTCTTAGCTAACCATTCGTCCCTCCACTAGGTAACGATATCTGGGGTAACCCAGCTCCATTTTCACTAGCTACCAGAGAGTCTTAACTAATCCAGCCCCTGACAGCTAAGCACCAGGGACCCTTGGTGATTGAGCCTACTTTTCAATGGCAACCCACAACTCTTAGGTAGCCTGTCCTCGTAGCCACTACGTAACAGTGCTGTTGGCTAACACAGCCTTCTATCCAGGAGGTACCAGCTACACTTAGCTAACACAGCCTCCCAGACAGTAGCTACCTGGCTCTCCTAGTTAACTGAACCTCTTATCCACTAGCAACCAGGCACTCTTGGCTAACCCAACCTCCCTCCAACCCATCCTCCACCTAGCTGATTCGCACAGGTAAGCCATCCTCCCATCCCGGGGCTCTTGGCTAACTAAGGCCCTGTCCATTAGCTACAAGGGACTCTTTGCTAACCCAGCCCCTTTCCATTAGCTACCAGGGACTCTTGACTAAACCCTTTTCCACTAGCTACCTGGGACTCTTGGCTAACTGAACCTCTTATACACTAGCCACCAGGGACTCTTGGTTAAAACTAGCCCACTATCCATATGCTACCCTCCATCCACTACTACTAGTGAGTCTTGGCTTACACATCCTCCCATCCACGAGCTACCAGGGACTCTGCTATAACTGTTATCCTCTAGCTACCAGGAACTCTTGGCTATCCCATTCCTTATACGATAACTACCACGGTTTCTTCACTAAACTAGCCTAACACCCACTATGTAGTAGGAAATCTTGTCTAACACAGTCCCCCCTCTACAAGGTACAGGACTGTAGGCTATCACAGACTCCCCTCCTCTAAATAACCACAGAATTTTGATTAAACCATCCACCAGCTACCACAGACGTCTAACCCCTCCACCTACCAACCAAATACAAGAGACTCATATAACTCAGAATCCTATCTGCTAAATAACAAGGACTCTTGGCTAAACAAGCCCCCTTTCCACAAGCTAACAGGAATCTTAGCTAACTCAGCAGCATCCTGTAAAGAAGCAACCAGGGACTATTTTCTAAAGGAGCCTTCTGCACACTAGTTATCAGGGACTCTTGGCTAACACAGCCTCCTATCTACCAGCCACCAGTGTCTCTCAGCTAAACCAGGATGCTATCCACTATCTAGCAGGTACTCACAGCTAAAAAAAGTCTGTATCCACTAGCTAACAAGGTCTCTTGCTTACCACATCCTCCTACCCACTAACTACCACAAACTCTAAGATAACCCAGCCACCTATCCACTAGCTGCCCAGGACTCTGCGAAACCACCCTCCTATCCAGTAGGTACCAGGGACTATTGGCTAACCCAGCGTCCCAACCACTAATTACCACTGACTCTTCGCTAATCCACTATTTACCAGGCATTCATGGTTAACCCAACCTTCCATCCACTAGCTACCAGGGATACTTGTCTGAGCAATAGCTGACAGGAACTCTTGCCTAAACAGTCCCACTATCCACTTGCTGTCAGGGACTCAGCCCAGCCTTGCATCCAGTAGCCAGCAGGGACTTTTGGCCAACTGAGCCTCTCATCGAATAGCTGCCAGGAACTATCGGCTAACCCAGTCTCCTCTCCAGGAGGTACCAATGGGTCTTGGATATCTAAGACTTCTATCCACTAGCTACCAGGTCTCTTTGCTATCCCAGCCCCTTATCCACTACCCACCAGGAGCTTGTGGCTAACCCAGCCCCCCATTGAATAGCTACCAAGGAATCTGCTAACTGAATGTCCTATCCAGAAGCTACGGTGGACTCTTGGCTAACCCAGCCCCCTATCTACCATCTACCAGGGACTCTTTGTTGAGCCTCCTGTCTGCTAGCTATGAGGGATTATTGGCTAAACAAGCCCTTCTCAACTAACTCTCATGGACTCTCAGCTAAATCAAGCCATTTCCACTAGCTTCCAGACACTCTTGGCCGAGCAAGCCACATACCCAGTAGCTACCAGGGACCCTTGGCTAACTGATCGTCCTATCCGCATGCTACACAGACTCTTACATACACCAGCCTTCCATCCACAAGCTTCCAGGGACTCGTGGCTAAGCAAAAAACCAGCTGTCAAGGACTTTTGGGTAACCCATCCACTGAGAGGGAATCTTGCATAACACAGTCCCCATCCACTACCTCACAGGGACTCTCAGCTAACCCAAACGTCTGTCCACCAGCCATCACAAACTCTGTCTAACCCGCACACCGTCCACCAAGCACATATAGCTAAACCATCCTTCGATCCACTTGCAACTAGGTACCCTTGGATAATGCAGCCCCTGTCCATTGTCTACAAGGGACTCTTAGCCAACTGACCCTCTGATCCACCAGCTACAAGGGACTTTTGGCTACAACAGCCTCCTAATGACTAGATACAAGTGTCCATTTGCCAACTGAACCTCCAATTCAATAACTACTAGGGACTTCAGCTCACATGTCCATCGCCAACCACTGCCTCCTGGCTGAACCACCCCCTTTAACCACTATCAATGAGGGGCTATCCCAGCCCCTATGTACTAGCTAACAGGGACCCTTGACTAACACAGGCACTTATATACTAGAAATCAGAGACACTTGAATAACACACCCCTATTCAAAAACTACAAGTCCCTTTTGGCTAAGCCAACCACCAACCCCCTATTTACCAGAGACTCTTAGCCAAACCATCCTCATATCTACCACAGACCCTTATCTGAACATGTCCACTAGCTACCATAGACACTTAGCTATATAATCCCCCTATACACTAGCTACCAAGGACTCCTAGCTGACACAGCCTTCTATCAAAAGGCTACCAGGCCTGAGTCGTCTATCCATTTTCCAACAGGGACTCTTGGCTAACACAGTCCCCTATCCAGTAACTACCAGGGATGCTTGACTCACTGAGCCTACCATTCACTAGTAAACAGGGACTCTTGGTGAAAACATCCCCCTCTCCATTAGGCACAAAGGACTCTTTGCTAACAGCTCCAGGCACCTTGCAGTAAATACTAGTAAGCCTCTATCCACTAGCTACCAGGGATTCCTGGCCAACCTATCTTTCTAAGTAGTAACTTCCATGGGCTCTTGGATAAAACAGCCCCTGTCAATCTACTACCAGACACTCTTCTCTAACCCAGCCCCCTGTCCCTAGCAACCAGTACCTCTTGGTTAACAAAACCCCCTACACAATAGCTACCAGTAATTCTTAGTTAACCCAGCCCCCAGTTTGCTAGTTACCAGCACTTTGCTAACACAGTCCCCTATCCTTTTAGCTACCAGGGACTCTTGGATGCCAAGGCCCCTATCCATTATCTAAGGACTCTCTGCTAACCCATCCTTCAATTCACCACCTACCAGGGACTGTTGTCTAACCCATCTGCAACCTACTAGGTACTTACAGCTGACCCACCCTCCCATCCACAAGCTACTACTTCTCAACTACCTTGGCTAACTCGGACCAACTAACTACCAGAGACACTTAGCTAACACATCCAACTATCCACTAGCTAACAGGAACTCTTGGCTACTTCAACTGCACTCCATTAGCTACCAGGGACTCCTGGCTACCCAGGCCCCTGTCTAGTAGCTACCAGGGACTCTTCCAATACAGCCCCATATTTACTGATAGGGACTCCTAACACACCTTCCCATCCACTAGGTACCAAGATCTCTTGGCTAACCTAACCTTCCCCTCCACTTGGTACCAGGGACAATTGTTGAAACCATCCACCATCTACCAGAACTCATGTAACTGTGCGTCCTATCCACTAACAGGGACAATTAACTAACACAGCCTCCTATCCAAAACTTACCAGGGACTCTTGAATTACACAACCTTCTGTCCAGTAGTTACCAGGCTGATTGATCCTGATAGCCACTACCAAGGACTAACCCAGCTCCATATCCACAAGCTACCAGGGACTCTCACCTAACCCAGCCTCCTACCCACTAACAAACAGTTGCCACTGGCAAACAGACTCCTAACCACTAGCTACCAGCGACTTGGACAAAGCAACCCAATATTCACTACCAGGTTGCCTCTTATCTTCTAGGTACCAGGAACTGTACTCTAACCAATCCACCAGCTACTACAGAGTCTTGGCTAAATGAGCCTCATATCCAGAAGCTACCAGAGATTCTGGGCTCCAGTAAATACTAGGCACTCTGGCTAACTTAACCCCCTCTCCAGTAGCTACCAGGGACTCTTGCCTATCTGAGTCGACAGGGAGTGTTGGCTGACAGCCTTGTACCCACTAGCTACCAAGAACTGTTGTCTAAACAAGCCCCTATGCAATGGCTACAACGGACTTGGCTAACCCAGTTTTCTTATTCACTATACTCCAGGGACTCTCCACAAAATCATTCTCCTCTCCAGTAGCTACCAGGGAAACTTGACTAACTGAAATTCCTATCCACTAGCTACCAATGACTCTTTTCTAAAGCAGCCCCTGTTCCATAGCTGCCAGGGACTCTTGGCTACAGTAGAACCTTATCCATTAGCTACCAAAGTCTCCTGGCTAAAGCAACCCCTGTACAACAGCTACCAGATACTCTTTGCCAACCCAGCCTCCTATCCAGTAACTACCAGGGGATCTTGGCTAACCCAGCTTCCACACAGTAGGTATCAGGAACTCTTGTCTAACCCATCTACAAGCTACCAGGGACTATTAACTAACACTTCCTTGCATCCACCAGCTACCAGGAACTCTTGTCCAAGCCTCCTACCCACTAGCACTCAGAGACTCCTGGTTAATCAACTCTCTCTCCAGTAGCTGAAAGGGATTCTTGGGTAACGCAGCCTCCTATCCACTAGCTGCCAGGGCTCTTGGATAAACCAGCTTCCTACCCACTATCTACAAAGGACACTCAAATAACCCAGCCTAGTTTCCAGTAGATACCAGGGACTCTGCCATCTGAGCCTTCCATCCTCTAGCTAACAAGGACCCATGGCTAACACAACCTCCTACGCACAAGCTACCAGGTGCTCTTAGATAACGAAGCCTCAACTCCACTAACTACCAGGGACTTTTGGCTAACACACTCTCCTGTCCATTACCTACCTGGGACTCTTGGTTACCCAGCCTTCTATCCAGTACCTAATACAGATGCTTGGCTAACACAGCCAACCAACTAGGTACCAGGGACTTGAATAACAACAGCCAACCAACTAGGTACCAGGGACTTGAATAACACACACATCCACTATCTACCAGGGTCTCTTGGCAACCCAGCTATTTATCCACCAACTATGAGAGACTCTTGGTTAACACTGCCTCCTGTCCACTTCCAAATATGGACTCTTTGCTAACTGAGCCTTCTGTGCTATAACTACCAGGGAATGTTGGCTAACCAGCCAACTACCCACCAGCTACCAAGTGCTCTTGGCCAACTGAGCCTTCCATCCACTAGCTGCCTGGTGCTGTTGGCAAACTGAACCTCACATCATACACTAGCTGCCAGAAACTACTGGCATCCAGTCCAGTAGCTACCAGGGACTTGTGGTTAACCCATCCTCCCATTCATTCCATATATTCCATGGACATTTCATCCTTCATTCCACTAACTTGAGGACTTGGCTGATTCTCCTGTCCAGTAACTATCACAGACCCAGACCCCTATGGCACGCTTACAGTAACACCTTATGTGTTTTTAACTGATTTGATCATTGTCATTTACATCTTGGATTCGTTTCTGTCATTTTCATAAATGTATTGTCTTTTCATTTTTATCCTCCCTGAGGATGGCCACTTCAGCAGCTAAAACATGTACCAGCATATTGCATATAAGAACTATTTTAAAGTGTGTGTTTTGTTGGTATTGATATTATATTACATAGACCCATAAGATGTTTCATTCTTTCACTTTATTCAATGTCTGTTAGATATGTTAACTCCAAAGAACACTGTACACTGTTGATGGTAAGTGTAAAATTATAAAATTGTTTTTTGACAACAAATGATTCACATTCGGAATGTACACTGTTCGAATCTCAGCTCTTCTTTCTATGGCTGTTTATATGTATCAGTGCTTACAAGCAAATGGCAGGATGCCGCATTTGAATGTAACATGACTGTAGCCTTCTGTATTCAATCCAGGGTGTATTTACAGTTGTCTCATTGTATGTCATTCAACCCTAGCCACTGACAGAGCAACATAACTGAAGAACGCGAGAAAAGATCAATATGTAAGTCGTGATATGTGAGGTGGAATATAATTTGCACTACACCAAAACAGTCACCAAATATTTTTAACTTTTAAATGACCTCCCAATAGGGGGAGTAGAGGTATAGCTCTACTCTTTCATGACCAACGGCACTAGAAGGGGGTGAGGGGTCAGCGTCATGCCCCGGCCGCTCTTTACCCCCAGGAAAGACCCAGTACCCATTGTACAGGAGGCTGGCTGGGCCCCAGGGCCGGTCCGGACAGGTGCGGAAAATCTTGCCACTCACCGGGATTTGATCCCCGGACCAACCAGCCCGTAGCCAGTCGCTATACCGACTGAGCTACCCAGCCCACTTGCACATCTAGACTCTCATTAAAAAAAAAACCCTAGAATTTTAATATATTTTAGGCATCATGGGAAAAGGCATTGTACATAATCACTGTTTTACTGTACACAAAATGATGTTTATTTCACAATGTTTTCTTTTTGTGTTCAAATAACATCCACATTTGTCACAAATGATGTTCTAAAATTTATACACCAACCTGGCTCTTTAAAGGTGAAGGTACAATGTACAACTGTCCCAGCACCCACATAAGCACCACACCACAAAGGTGCATAGGAGAGTGCCAGTTTAGCTCCATGCATCCTTAAGCTCGGCAGCAGAGGGAGATGGTTGTTACCTTAAGCCACCAGTATTCACTGAACAGAATGCTCTGTGGGCCTAGCGGCAACTCCAGACAACTCACAGAGAAGACAAATATCTTGTGTCTACTGGGAACTGAACCGTGATTCCTCAATCACACAACGTGCAGTCTAGTCACTACAGTAACTGAATTTGACATTTATGAATCCATGCATCGTGATATAATCATGAACAAAACCAACAAGATGCAACTATATAGGTTTAATTTATTACTCCTAGTCAGCTCTACATGTTTCGGGCAATGTTTTCGCCCATCATCAGGAGCACTTTACTGTATTTACAGCATCTGGTAATATACACCAATGTCGCTGCCGGCCGTTGTCATGGATGAGTTGGAACTCATCAGTTCATCATGAGTTCCAACTCATACATGACACCGGCCAGCAGCGACACTGGTGAATAGAACCAGATGCTGTAAATACAGTCACGTGCTCCTGATGATGGACAAAAGCATCACCCGAAACATGTAGAGCTGACTAAGAATAATAAATTAACCTATGTAGTTGCATCTCATTGGTTGTGTTCATAATTAAGCAACTGAATTATCACAGCTTCAATAAGTAATCAACCAAATCGACTTTTGTAACACACACAACTGCATGCTTTATAAGGATCATGTGCACCTGCACAGAAATATCCCACCAAATATTTTTCTCCCATCCATATTAACTTTTTAAATCCCACTTGTTACGTTATGCACCAAAGTGTTTAACATTCAATAATCGTACACTCTGCCCACACTGTATTTGTGTATTTTGTGTTCGTCTCAGAACAAACAGCGGTTTGTGCCACGTACATCATAAACTGATTGGTTTTTATAACCAAGATGAAAAGTGTTTACTGTGCGGTACGAACTGGGTCTTTAACCTTTTGGCACCGGAGTTTTACATTTAAATTTTAGCACACCCTGTATGTAAAATGTGAATAATACAGGAACCAAAAAAGGTAGCATTATGAAATAAACGGCATTTTGAAGAGAAAAAGTGAGAGAGAGAGAGAAGTGTGCAGCATGTTTAAAATACTCAGTACTTATAGTTGTTGAAAAAAAATATATAAAATACAACATCTGGAGGGAAGCGGTACGCCCGTCCTATATATAGGACGCACGGTTCTTAAAGGTTGAACAAAGCAGTCTGCGCTTCATCTTTGAAGGGTTAAGTCTAGTTTGGCTCAGCTCTCACGCATATAAGGCAGAAACCAAAAAATGCATAATCAAGACACCAAAAACATTTTTCCTTCAGTTTAGTGTGTCTAAAAGAGTACAAAGCCCTTCCTTGCAGATTTGTTATGACAAGAAATTCCCTTGCTACACAACCATGATGTGAAGATAGATTTTTGGGAGTACATGGAAGGAAGCACTACAGTTCACAATAAATGTTCAAAAATCCCGTCAAAGTCAATGCGCTTCGCGTTTGTGCGCGAAGATGGTGAGTTGTTCGTCTGAGCTGATCTTAATACTGTCAGCAGCACCCAAAATGTCAGCGAACAATTCGTCTCGTGTGTCCACCTTCTTCTGTCAACTTCGCTCTTCATCCAACCCCACACACGAAAATCTAATGGAGTTAGGTCTGGTCTGTATGAATGGTGCGCGCACCTAAATCACACTGATCCTCCGATACGCCTTACAAAAATAACGAGATCTCCTTTCTTGGAACACATCTGATTACTGACGACATTCCCTGAATAAGACAGCCATC
>Ga0268261_10004759_pt1 | contig 10212 bp, 8 predicted proteins | sample TergutNc150P1_FD_190353 | JGI IMG/M metagenome (GOLD analysis project Ga0268261, IMG submission 190353) | Nasutitermes corniger P1 segment gut microbial community from laboratory colony in Florida, USA - Nc150 P1 (SPAdes) (version 2) | ecosystem: Host-associated > Arthropoda: Insects > Digestive... | reverse complement strand
GCCTGCTGAGATCGTGGGTTCGAATCCCACCGGGGGCATGGATATTTGTCTGTTGTGAGTGTCGTGTGTTGTCAGGTAGAGGTCTCTGCGACGAGCTGATCACTCGTCCAGAAGAGTCCTACCGACTCTGCTGCGTCGTTGTGTGTGATCTAGAAACATCAAGAATAGGTGCTCCATATATATATAACATTAGTAGCCTAAGGGTTAATGATTTAACCCTTATCCTGCTAACGTAGAGAAAATTGTGAGCTAATAATGGCAGCAAATAGCAGATGGGATTTAATTCAGCGTTTAAAGGGTTAAAATTGTTAAAAACCCCGGGAACGGGCGTTTAAACAATTTAAATGACCTCGTCCTCAATGTGTTAATATTTTGAATGTGCCAGTTTCGAAATGGACACATAGCGTCCGTCAGTCTTGTTTGGTTGTCCCAAAAACCTAAGACTTTCAGAAGTCGTGTATTGGTCACTTAATTGGTATTTCGTTTTACTCCATAATGTTGGTCCGAAATACTTGTCCGTCCGATAGTTGATACGTATCGAACCAATATTTTGACATGAGCAGGAACACATGTAAAGTGAAGCGAGAGATCAGGTTGTCACGGTGGCCGTTGTTCAAGTCAAGGTCTTGTGTTGGGTTTGACGCCTTGTAGTGATGTTCGCTCCGATATTTTGGAGAAGTTGAGTTTTAACAGATTTCCCCACGCCGTCTTTTACACGTACGACTGGGAAATTTTCTTCCACTGCATCAATTCAGCATTTACTCGAGCTTATTCAGTCACCCTCAGAATGTAGGCAGGACGCCCTCCGAAACGTCTGAACATGTAAACACTACACGGTGCATCAGACCGAAGTGCATGTGAACTGACAGCTAAACTAATGCGATCTGTATGAACCCCCAGAGAGGACACGAAATGTAGACATATCTGCGGGCCGACGGACCGCTGGTACTGTAACAAACATACAAAATTTGCGGCCAGCGGACAGTTTTGGGCACGTTTGGTTTTGGCGGCCTGCATAACTTCTCTATATTTTGTAAACAGAAATGTTCTATTGGGAAAGATCATAAAACTGGTTATAAAATGTTGAAGGGAACTCGTAGTTTTAGGTATTTGCATGTCAGCCGCCTGCAGTAGAATGACTGCGTAATGCCTGCTGGCTGAGTGACTGCTGCATTGCTTCGGCAAATGTTGGTATGCTGCTAGGAGAGACTGACTGACTGACTGACTGACTGACTGACTGACTGACTGACTGCGCAGACGTTTGGCACCTTCCTGTCAAGTGGGTTTCAGGCTTAGAAGTGCTGGAATTTGCCTGTGCCCACAGTGCAATGCTTACACAAATGTTGGCACTGAAGAAACTCTACAATAACTAAAAAACGTCGCAATTCTTCTTCTTCTTCTCAGATTGCACTACAGTCCAATGCGGACCCTCGCCTCCTTAATAGATTTCTCCCAACCAGCTCTCTTTCCAAGTTCCAGTTTTGTATTTATTTTATGTCTGTCTGTCTGTACACAGTTCCCCTATTTGTTGACATCCATTCAGGGTACCTTACTGCTTTGTGGGCCGTGTTAGCTCAGTCGGTATAGCGACTTGCTACGAGCTGCACGGTCCGGGGATGGAACCCCGATGAAAGATTTTTTCGCCGCACCCGTACACACTGGCCCTGGAGCCCACCCGGCTCCTGTACAACGGTCTCTTTCCCGGGGTGTAAAGCGGCCAGGGCGTGGCGTCGACCACCCATCTCCATCTAGCACCGAGGTTAAGGAAAGAGTAGAGCCATTTCTCTGCGCCCCCTTTGGCCCATCATGGCGTGTTCTCCGTACCTTGTAATGTATCTGACGCCACAGTGTGTATGCTATCATCGTCACGGTGCTGGAGTGCTATTATGGTTACACGTATGTCCGACAGAGGGCGGCACGTCCTGGTTGCATATAGTTCTAAATTTCCCGAGTAGGTGGCACTGCCAACATTTCCACCTATTTTCTCATTACATATGTGGCCAAAAAAAAAGGGCAGGTGAGGGATGTAACTTAGCCCCACAAGACAGCTCTAAGGGAGCGAAACACCCCTACCCAGCAATAAAGTTGACAGTTCCTCAAATTGCAGAGAATGTTATACAACGCTTAAGGGAAATGTTAAGACCGTGATTGGCTGCACTGTTAAACGCACATCGTGATTCAGGTGTTTTACAATATGGTAGCCGAGTAATAGGGAAAGTTGGGGTTGTATATTGTTAAGTTTCCTTTTCTCTAGCAGGAACTACCTCGAATAATATTAGGAGTAGTTACATTGTCGTCTTCTAATATCTGACCTTTCAGTGTTATAGTATATATGCAATTGATTGTGTATTCTGAATTTTCGCCTTATTAAACACATTGAAGAAACGAAAAAATGAATTTCCTACTGCAGAAGTTATCGCAGATAATGCTTCCCAGTACATCTTCAGTAGCTTTATCCTCAGGTAAGGATAAGAGCCAGTATTTATTATGCCCGTTAATGTGATACAATCTCAGTGTCTAGCAGATAAAATGTTCAATGATAGTAATTGTTGAAAATACGATCCTTTCATGTGCCATCAAACTAAGTGGTTGAATTAGACTCGTTAAGTTCATTGTTTTAACCCCGATTTTAATCTGTTAAAGCCAAAAACTGATGGTTATATGAAATGTTTTTCTCGTCTGCTTTTTGCATGGCATTTGCTGATGTGAGAACAGTGTTTTGTTATTGTATGAGCTATACTAACAGGTAGTTTTTATAGAGGACATCCCGTTGTGTTTAATGAGTTACAAGATAAAAAATTGTTTGTAGCTGTCTTCAGACACAATGTATTTTGTTTTTAGTTTTCCTTATTTTAGTGGGGACATGTTTCGGTCTTGCAGACCGTCATCTGGCGCTCTTACAGAAACTGAACTTAAGGTGCATGCAGAGCAGTTACGTAGTATGAGTTCCCATAATGCTTATAGTTACATTAAAATATATGTAAAATATTAAAAACTGCATAACATTGAGTAGTTGTGTGGATGTGTAGGATTTTTTTTGGTAATTAATCATTGTTGGTCTGAACTGGAAATTAAAATATATTTTACATTCAAAGGCTATTGAGTTTTTTCGTATCACAAGTTTAGTCTGGCACGAAATTTAGAACATCATATTTCACTCTCTGTGTTGATGAATTGACCACACCTTTGACTTCTTCCAGTGTGTTGTTTTCAATGCGAAATATTTATGATAAAGAGCCACCTTCTGAAATGCATTTTAATAAAAAATAAGATCATGGAAAGAGGCCAGTGTATATGTCAGTTTAGGTCTCCTAGTATTTGTAATAAATGTTTTCCCATGTGCACTCCATGAAGTTACTGCTTCATGCATTCATAACTGAGACCTGACATAGATCAGGTGAGTAGTTGGCTTCACATCCTGGCTGCTTTACCTCCAGAGTAAGAACCCTTTGTGCCTGTTGAACTGGGACCTGTGTGGGCCCTAGAGGGGGTCTGGTTGTTGGGGAGAGCGGATAAATCTCTTGACACTGCAGGAAATTGAACTGTAATTGAGCAGGCCTGCAGCCTATAGCCTAGTCAGTGTATTGACTGCAGTACTGAAGGTGGAATGTTGTAATACACACAGTTGGTAATGAATATAAAGCTGCTTATCCCACGCGTTTCAGTATAATAATTGAAAAAAATATTAATATTATCAACTTAACTGCAGAGTAAGGGAATGGGTTGAAACTGAAATGTAGCAATACACAGTGGTCAACAGTTTGACCACTGTCAGGGAACACAATCACAAACTTAATGGCCCATTAAATATGAGAATGTATTTTATTTTGGCTTACCAGTTTTCTGTGATTATTTTTGACAGGATTTCCCACAATTAGTTCTCAGTAAATAAATGGATTATGTCACTGCTCACAGCACTTGGCCGTAGTATGTATAGGCTGCCGTAACCATTGTAATATTCTTTATGAATACTGTACCTGTGTTTGCTGTCAGTGTACAGGTGTGGCACATTGTTCTGCATCACAACTGCATAATCTGTACTGCTGGTGCTACTTGACCTCTCTGTACATTCATTGACATTGGTCTTCTTCAGTGGCAATATTGATTGTAGTATACTTTGCACAGGTCCTAAAATCTTATTAGGAATATAACTGGCATTGAGTTTATAATTGTGGATGCCATGTTTTGAGTTATATGCCAATATATATATATATATATATATATATATATATATGTAAAATTGTACATGTAACTTGTTCAGTATTTCCACCTGGGCTTGTATTGAACTTGCAAGATTTGAGGTTCTAATGTTGTTGTTTCTGAGAATTTATGTTGTGTGTGTTACGACACTGTGCCATTGAGTGTCAAAGGAATGTACTGCCTTTGAAATGTAGGTAGACACACACACACACACACATCACATCTCAGAAGAGCTGAATCCTTCCTGGTTTATGTCTGTGTGTGTGTGTGTGTGTGGTGTACATACATACAATATAAAAACATATTCATATATATTTTTTTATATTGTGTATGTAATTCTTAAAATAAATTGTTACCTGAACCTAAAATGAAAACTCTTGATCAAACCAGCAGGAATATCGTTATTTGGATGTGCCACAAGGATCAAACCAGCAGGAACATCGTTATTTGGATGTGCCACAAGTTGGGTACGAACCATGGCATCACTGCACCAGATGCACCGCACAGGTCCTCACTACAAGAAGCGACCGCCAAGAAAACCTCTTGATGGTAAACCATTTGCTAAAGGTGTTGTACTAAAGACTCTCATTAAGAAACCAAAGAAACCAAACTCTGCGAACAGGAAGTGCGTGTTGGTACGACTGAGTACTGGTAAAGAGATGGTGGCATATGTTCCAGGAATTGGACATAACCTACAGGAACACAACATTGTTCTGTGTCGTGTCGGACGATGTCAGGATGTGCCCGGTGTTAAGATCAGATGTGTTCGTGGTAAATATGACCTGCCACATGTAGTTAAAAAGTAGCTTTTCCTTGTGGCTGAGGAACAAGTAGTTGTGATGATAAGGTTCTGAAAATTAGTGATGTGTGTGTGTTCTGTAACTTGAGCCATTGCACCTGACATTTAACTGCATTTGCAATGGAATGGTGGTTCCTTTATTTTGAACTTCATTTTTGTTAATTGTAATTGCAGTGCCTCATTTAGCTATATGTTGCAGTACACAGATACCCATTTTTATGGTTGTCTTCACACTGTTTGAAAGGTACGGCTGTTAGTAGAGTATGGTCTCAATGTTCTTGATTAATTGGGACCAGTAAAACCATCACAAACACCAACATCAAATTTCAGTGTAAAACATCTGCATGGTTACAAGAATGTATGAATCATCAGTAATAAATGTATGAAACAACCTCAAAAACCATATAATTAAAGTTTTTTTCATAAAATACAAGCACTTTTTATAAGCATAAAATACATTATCTGAGTGAAGGAGAGTGTTACTGCGTAAAGCCATAAAGCAGGAAGGGAATAAATCTCACTGAATGAATAACAGAACTTGGCTGAGCTGCAAGTGGTCTGTATAGTAACTGGAGAGTCTAGGAAGCCAACTTGCCAGCCCTGTGGTTTTGCTCTGGTTTTGTCGCAATGAGTTGCAGTGTTCAAAACAGTAGTGTTGAAATGCATGGGCACAAAAGTTTGAAATCCCAAGCATCACATTGAGACACAACACTATATTGACTGACATGTCATTGTCTCCCTTCTGCTCTGCAGTGTAAAGTTTTGTCTGATTTATTTGAACAGATGTTGGACTGAATGGGATATTAGTGTGTCATAATTGTCTGTCATGTCTCATTTAATCATGTGATTTGTATGTGTCATGCGTTATGGTATTACCCCTTTCTGTAAAACTTGAACTTTCTACATTGACTAAAGCTAAAAAAGAAAGTCCTTTCAGGTGACCAGGTGTGGCAACTGAGAGCAGCATTGGACAAAAGATGTACGCTCTGGCCCTCATGCCATAACAAGTGACAGGTCCTATTGGCCGTACGGGGCACAGTGACATCCATCTGTTTGAGCCACTAAAGAAGCTCCTGACATGAAGCAGTTGTTGGTGTTATATTATTAAAAATTTACAGACGTTGGATGGCAAACAAAATTCATCACTAAGCTATTCAAAAACTCTGGTCTAAAAATGTCATTCAAGGCTGGTAACACTATAGGAAAACTCTTAACCCACAACAAAACACCAACCTCAATAAATATAATAAATGTTATGTTTACCAACTAACATGCCAAGACTGTCATAAAAAATATATTGGACAAACCGGTAGGGCGTTTCACACAAGATTTCAAGACCATTTCCGAGACTTCACATATAAAAATGGAAAATAAAAATTCGCACAACATCTCACAGACAACGGGCACTCCAATTCACCCATGAAAGACATTGTGGAAATTTTACATGTAACTAAAAAAGGTAATAAGATGAATATCCTTGAAAAGTTCCACACATATATAACGTAACGAGACTTGATAATCAAATAAATGATAATGGCACAGTCAAATACAGTTATATTTGACACATTAATTAATTTTTACTTCAATTTATGATAGCAGAATAATTCGTATAGAGGGCATTCCCTGCAGTAACTCTCTGTGCTCAGTTGCAAATACATAGGCCAGCTGCTAACACACAATACAGAACTGGGTGTACATAGCATCACAGAGAATTTGTAAGTAATATATTTTAATGACTTTACACACTCATATAGGAGATTAAACAGTCTAAGTTAAGTAAAATTTATTGTATACATCAAATGTGGTGATTATCTTCCAAAATCCACGTTTCATACTGGAGTTAATACATCGCCAAAATAAGAAGACGTAACATCCAGCTCCCAAATAAATAAAATCGAGAGCATAACAACATATAACTCCAGTACTCAGTTTTACCAGAATATACAGAATTTCAACCCAGTGTACAGCAGCTGAAGACAAATCCACACAACAATTTTGTAATTTTACCAATTTTACTAATGCGACTATATATACTGTATATACGAGGGTTGTCCCAAAAGTAAGTGTACTGATTTTTTATTTAAATGTGTATTGGACTCACCTGAAATTACAAATTATCGTCTTCAAAGTATGACCCTTGGGAAGCTACACAGTGGTTCCAACGTTTTTTCCACTGATCATAGCAGTACCAGAAGCTTTTTCCCATAAGTGTGTGTAGCTCATCAGTTACAATTTTTTGTATGTTTTCCACCGTCCCAAAATGATGACCCTTCAATTTCAACTTAGGGAAGAGGCAGAAATCGCACGGAGCTAGATTTGGGCTGTAGGGAGGATGTGGAAGTACGGGAATGTATTTCTTCGCCAGAAATTCTCGAATTGAAAGCGCAGTGTGAGCTGGCGCATTATCATGGTGCAGCACCTAATCGTCTGCAATGTTTGTTCGGGCTCACTGGACCCGTTTTCGAAGTCGTTCCAAGACATCTTTGTAGAAGGCGTGATTAACTGTCTGTCCTGGAGGTACACATTCTTTGTGCACAATGCCACGGCTGTCGAAAAAAAACAATAATCATAGTTTTCACCCTGGATCTGCTCATGCGTGCTTTCTTCGGACGAGGCGAACTTTTCGTGTGCCATTCCTCACTTTGCCGTTTGGTCTCGGGATCGTAGTCGAACACCCATGATTCATCTCCTGTTATTACTTTATCCAAAAAATTTGGCTCAATTTCGAGTCTTCCCAGCAAATCCTGACAAATTTCTAACCGGTTCGCTTTTTGCTCCACAGACAAGTTTTGCACAAATTTTTCGCGTGTGCAAATGGTCTGTTAGAATTCTATGAACTGCATTTTTATCCAAGCCCGTTTCTTCTGCAGTCATCCTGACACTCAATCGGTGGTCTTTCGCCATCACAGCTCGCACCACTTCCACATTTTGATCATTTGTTGACGAGATTGGTCTTCCAGAATGAGGGTCGTCTTCAACATTTTCTCGGCCCTCTTTGAAAGTTTTGTGCCACTTAAAAACCATAGTTCTCAATAGAATGGCATCTCCACAAGCTTCGGTTAAAGAAGCAAATGTCTCTGTGGCAGATTTGTTGAGTTTCACACAAAATTTGATAGCATGCCTTTGTTCGATATTTTCCTGCATCGCAAAAGTAACGTGGTTATAAAACACGACCATACACAAACAGCAGTAGCGCACGACTGACTCAACCAGTCCAGTTGAAACAAGTGTGGACATGTAGCCAAGGTCACTACCAACGTGCCGATATACATCAACGAGGTGCTACACTACCAATTCGTACATAGGAAAATCAGTACACTTGCTTTTGGGACAAGCCATGTACATGTGTGTGTGTATATATATATATATATATGTTATACTTAAAATCTTTATACATATTTCATACTGTACATCTTCAGAACTATTTACAATTTTAAAGTTAAGTGGCCATTCAACCAGTACCATAACAATACATGTACAGTACTCATAACATAGAATTCAAAATTTACTGTTGATAACACAACTATATCTGGTATCAACTATAAAGAACAATAATGATTGTGAATTGGATCCCATGATATTGACAAGTTATATTATATGCACCAGCATTTTTAAGTTTTTATAAATATTTGGCATAGCCAGGCCGGAACTAGTTGCCAACATTTGAAACAATACAATAAAAAGATAGTTGTGACAGATGGAGTACATATTTTATTTCCATTTTAATATTGTACTTCTAACACAACAGGATGTCCTCTACCAAAAACAAATTTACATTTCTAATATACAGCATTGTGTCCAAAATCTTAGCAAGACAGTAAAACTGACCTTGCTGCCCATAATTGATGTCTAGTGGCTGTGACATAGTGCAAGTGTTTATTTAAATAAGTCCAAGTAAATGCACATACAGTCAGTTTGTATAGTGTTGTGTCATACTGCTTATGGTCTTACATATTTCGGCTCAGCTGAGCCATCATCAGGGATAACCAGATAAAAGGGAAGAAACATGTGGCAAAACAGCAGTATACAGCCTCGTGAAAATCTAAATAGTGCAAGTGTAAGACATTACAGTGAAATTGCAGTATTTTGAGTGATATATGCCATAGCAATGAATGTTGATGTGTGTAACATTGTGTAAAACTAGAAGATTTAAAATGTGTACAGGTATGTTTACTATATATATACACACACACACACACATATACACAACACCCACGTTCATACATATGAATTGTGATCACTCTTAGTAAACATACCCGTACACATTTTAAATCTTCTAGTTTTACACAATATTACACACACACATCAACATTCATTGCTATGGCATATAGCACTCAAAATACTGCACTTTCACTGTAAGGTCTTATATCTATATATAGACATTCAGACATCTATTTTTTTCATCGTCAATCCTAATTTGGACCCATTCCTATGGAGATATTAAAAAATTTAAAAAGTTAAATTACAAGCACATTAACCTTGCCATTTAAATTAATGACATGTTGTGACAGTAAATGTCTGTACCTGTGAAATCTGTTGTACTGTGAACTGACTGTATTAAACCGGTTGCCTCAGTTGTGTTAAAGTGTTTTGTTTACACACTGCTTACAGCACGTTTGTAATTTGTTGTTCAAGGTGCTCCTTTGTTGGTCTTGTGCCATTAAGGTTTCATTCCTGCTGTACAGTTATTCACACACACACACACACAGTCATTACACTCTCTTCCTACAATTACACGTTCTTCACCCGACGTTCTCATACTCGTAATGAATAAACGAACTACAATAATATTGCCCTCTCCTGAGCCAGTTCAATCCAATTCCATCTTATCGTCTGAAAGCATAGTGCCACCTGCTGGAACATCCCAAACCAGTGCATCTTGCCCATGCAGTTTGCCGTTGAATCCAGATGTCTTATCGGATCAGCCCAGTAAGCCCGTCATGAACACTGGAGTCCATTTTCAATATAAACTGCATATTTAGTCCCAAGAACTTTGAAATACCAATAACAAAAACGTGAAGTGACCACTAAATGCGTAATAAGGATTAAAGTTTAGTTTAATACAGTATAAATCATTTTCTCCACGTTAGCAGGATAAGGATTAAATCATTAATCCTTAGACTACTAATGTCATATATATATATATATATATATATATATGGAGCACCTATTCTTGATGTTTCTAGATCACACACAACGACGCACCACAGTCG
>Ga0268261_10004758_pt1 | contig 10212 bp, 8 predicted proteins | sample TergutNc150P1_FD_190353 | JGI IMG/M metagenome (GOLD analysis project Ga0268261, IMG submission 190353) | Nasutitermes corniger P1 segment gut microbial community from laboratory colony in Florida, USA - Nc150 P1 (SPAdes) (version 2) | ecosystem: Host-associated > Arthropoda: Insects > Digestive... | reverse complement strand
TAGCAGTGCTGTTGGCCAGCCGGCCCGACCACGACCAACAGCACTGCTACCACCACGCTCCAACGGTAGAACCAGAGGCTGCTACTGCAGTTGCTGAGCTCCTGATGATGGGCGTGAGGACGCCCAAAACGTGTTGAGCTGTACATAAACGTCAAGTAATAAACTTGAGAGATTGTTGCATCTAGTTGGTCAATTTATTTGAACTGAATGATGAGAGAATTTGCTTTTTTGATTGGAATGTGACTTTATTTGCTGGGAGATTTGTCACATTGCTCTGATGGGTGGGAAAGAGGTACACTGAAAGAACAAATGTTTGACAGAACAGGTTCAGAGCTTGTGGTAGCGTGCTGTTGTAACCTAGCTCTTTTAAAAACATTTAATAATTCACCCTTGATGTCCAGTTTCATAGCTTCTGGAACTTTTCTCAATTCTGGAACTAAGGAAAGCATAAACAGGGTATCTTCATCATTTGTGTCTGGCTCTTTGGTTGACCCTTGTAACAATTTTTCTTTCAAAACTGTGAACAGTTTTTCTTCCTCTAATGGTTCCTTCTTCAATGATTTACTGCAGATTCTCTTCTGTGCCACAACTGGAGCCTTATCTTCTGCAGGCACTTCTACCAGTCCTTCTGTTGACTGCATATTCTCTACTTCTTCAAGACTTAATCTGTTTGGTTTTACTACAGTTTTCAGGAATCTCAGTTGGTCAAAATAAGTGTACTGCTTCCTGCCTTTCAAGGAAGCAGGTCCCGATTTTTCTTTTTTCCTTCGTAATAATTCACGTGAATAGCTGTCTCGGAGACTCTTCCATTTTCGTTGAAAACATGAAACTGAATGTCAAATAAATGTGCCTATTAATTACATTATGTATATTCTTTATTGAAAAATTACATACTTTCTTGCTCAAGACACCCAAACAAAATATATTCATAATGTACTAATAAAATGTTCTGTTCCAGGCAGGTTGGAGCCAGGGTAGTGTAGCCTCCCATTCATTGGGCACCGGGGTTCTTTTCCAGGGGCAAAGTGGCTGGGACGTGAAGTTGACCACTCGCCTTAATACAGTGCTGAAGCTTGGAATGAGTGGAGCTGTACCTCTACTCCCCAAATATACCCACATGGTGTGGACAGGGAAAACTCTACTGTTACCTCCATTTGGCGACAGGCTTTTCAAAGATGGACTTACATTTCCAGTGCAAACTCCACACATTATTACGGTTGCTCTGATACACCATAGCAGGGTGGATAATTATGAAACATTCTTACGAAGATCAGTGGCTTCAAATGGACAGAGCTTTTGTAAAAGATACAGATTTTCAAAATTGCATGAGAGCAACAGACAGAAAGCACGTCAGGATCATCAACCCAATGACAGAATGTTAATATGAGATGGCTTTTTGGGTTTACAATGTAGGAGTAAAACGTAAACACATATTTGTGGGACACAAATTTATTAATGAAGCAAATGATGTCGATTCGTATCATAACTACATGTTTTGGCTTAGAATCCATTATCGGGCCAGTTTTAAAGATATAGAGAGGTTTATTATCATAACATTATTATACTGTTTTGAAAAAAGGGTGTTGGGATCTCAGACCTTGTATGATAATAAACTAAATGCAAAAGTACTGAGATGTGAACACTTTTGTGAATCCCTATAACAATTGTTAAGGAATATATTGAGAATTTTCTGGCCAGACCAGATTATGAATAAAGAGCTGTGGAAGCACACGAAGCAACCTAGAATAGATTTACAGATCAGGAAACGCAAGTGGGGATGGCTGGGCCATACACTGCGAAAACCGTCCGATGACATAGCCAGGCAAGCCCTAGAGTGGAATCCCCAAGGCAAACGGGGCAGGGGGAGACCAAGGAACACACGGAAAAGAATGGTGCCCGAAGAGGCCAAAGGAGTCAAAAAGAGCTGTGGAAGTGCACAAAGCAACCTAGAATAGATTTGCAGATCAGGAGACGCAAGTGGGGATGGCTGGGCCATACACTGTGAAAACCGTCCAATGACATAGCCAGGCAAGCCCTAGAGTGGAATCCCAAGGGAAACGGGGCAGGGGGAGACTGAGGAACACATGGAGAAGAACGGTGCTCGAAGAGGCCAAAGGAGTCAAAAAGAGCTGTGGAAGTGCACAAAGCAACCTAGAATAGATTTGCAGATCAGGAAACGCAAGTGGGGATGGCTGGCCCATACATTGCGAAAACCGTCTGATGACATAGCCAGGCAAGCCCTAGAGTGGAATCCCCAAGGCAAACAGGGCAGGGGGAGACCGAGGAACACACGGCAAAGAACGGTGCATGAAGAGCCCAAAGGAGTCAAAAAGACCTGGCCGGAGATCAAAACCGATGCCAAGAATAAAATGAGATGGAGGATTCTTGTGGAAGCCCTATGTTCTGTGGCGGAATGATGGGATCTATCATCATAACAATTGTATAATAATCCTACATGTGTCTTACACTGGCCTGATGATGACTTGTTACAGTGAAATGGAGCTACCATATACCAAAAAAAAGTTGTTAGTATATTACTAACAAGATTGTGTCAGTCTGATATATCCTATACAGTTGACCAAGAGAAGTTCTCTTGTTTACAATGATAAGCATTTTTTATTTATATTGAGTGGAATATGTAAGTACAATTACTGGTTTCACAACACCAATGTGTTTCTTTGGGAAAGCATACAATTCATCAGTTTCCAAGAACTTGATGCTTTAAAGGAAACTGAAGGACAACAATTCCAATAAATCAACCAACCAGATGCAACAATTTCCCAAGTTTATTACTTGACGTTTATGTACGGCTCAACATGTTTCGGGCGTCCTCATGCCCATCATTAGGACCTCAACAACTGCAGTAGCAGCCTCTGGTTTTAACGTGGGAGCGTGGTGGTAGCAGTGCTGTTGTCATGGTCAGGCCAGTCGGGCTGACCAGCCTGACCATGACAATAGCACTGCTACCACCACGCTCCAACGGTAAAACCAGAGGCTGCTACTGCAGTTGTTGAGCTCCTGATGATGGGCGTGAGGACACCTGAAACATGTTGAGCCGTACATATATGTCAAGTAATAAACTTGGGAAATTGTTGCATCTGGTTGGTTGATTTATTGGAATTGTATGATGATGCACGGACTTGCCAACTTTAAATGAAGGACAACACACTGAATATTTTTTTACAGTGGACCATTACAAGGTGCAAATAATACTGTTCCATTTTTAATCATCAGCAGTAAAGGTTCTGGACTCCCTACATCTGTTTTGCAAGCATACAGAGGTAAATTTTTGTGTTAAGGGTGTTTAAGCATAGTCTCTCAAGAGCTAGGAGATACAAATGTGTCAGGTGCTCTCTGAAGATTCATACAAATAAGTGGAGAACTTCCCACATATCCCTTGATTTTTTTCTTGGATTTCGCTGGGGATACTGTGAAAACTTACTATTTGCTTTACAACTTTGTACATGAGCAATATGGTTGCAATCTTGAGGATATTTCAACTGTTAGGGCTTCAAATGACATGCCAGTTGTCCCACTACCGAGTAAAACTGGCAATAATATTCATGATCAGCACACAAGTTATTTCGTTACTGATGAAGACCAAGTGTGTTAGCAGTTAAACAAAACCTAATACTGATATTAAATGAATGTAAAACAGTAAATAAAACAAATAAGATGACAAATATTCTGGGTTTCGACACCACGTAGGGTTATGGGTTGACACCGGCGTTTTGGAGGAAGATGCTTCTGTCACTGAAGATGGAAGCAACATGCTACTCCGAAACGTCGGCGTCAACCAACAATGCTACACGGTGTTAAAACCCAGAAGGCTATCTGATAAATACCCGCCATGAAAGTCTGAAAGACGACTGTAAATTTCATTAACTTACTAATGTTGTTTTTTTCTCCTGTCGTTTTCTCATTGAAAAGCGGATGAAATTTTAATATCACTTCTTCCCAGGCATTTCGCTTACAGATTTTATTGCTATATTCCTCTGTAGCCGAATTCCAGATGGCCGGCTGGGCCTTAATTTCTGAAATGAAGTCTTCAGTATTAAACGATTCCATATCCATCACTGTTTTACACCGCACTTCGCTTCTAATGCATGCCAAGTGGCTGCTGCAAGTGTCTAGTGTGAACGCGTTCAATCTAAAATAATGGTTTCCTATAGGGACGCCACTTTCTGTGTCGCGCAGTTGTGGCGAGACTCCTCAGTCAGAGGGAAGACACAGACGCGCGGCCGAATCGATGTTGCTATCAGGTGTGAACGCGCTCACTTCAGGCTACGGTCTGCTTCATGGTGTCGACACACAGCGGCGCCACTGACAGTGTGGTCCGTGTGTAGCGACCCCAAAAAGTACAGCAATGTGTACTCTACGTGTGATGATGCAGGGAATACGACGGGGTAAAGACAACTGCAGTTTTATTCACACGTCTGCAATATTTAAGCGTTTGTAACAAACCTAAACGAATGAGATGCGCAGCGCCCCTTATGAAAGCATTACGGCAAATCTTGATCTTGTTGTCATTTGTCGTACAAACAGTTATTTTCAACAATGTAGTCAGGAATTTGTCATGAACACGTTTCCCGAAGGCAGGTTTAAGCCGTATTTTTTATTCGTCCATTTCCAAAATAATTTAAGTGTTAATGCGAAGTTCTATTGTAGATAAATTTTTGAAAGTTTTAACAATAACGTGTCTGTTTTTCTAGTATGTGTTATTACGTCACTGGGCGAATGTCGATGGAAGATTCTTACATGGACATTTTAACACTGCAGATGGGATCACCACTCCAATCACCCAGCAATGCGTCGCCACATCCCACCAGAACGATGAACTCAACTGTACAGCTGCGAGGGTCTATAAACTCATAAGTTTCATATTATCTTACTTGCCAGCAACTACTTACTGTCCTTCCTATTGTTCGGTGTGAATAAAGTGAATTTTTTCAAATAAATTCGGATACACACAATAAAAGTACAAGACATACGTATGGCCACAATTTCCCTAATACCAGTCTCGGTATTGTACTACACTTGAATCAGGTTATTCAATAATCTTCCACTTACCATATAAAGTATGTCATAACAAGACATACGTATGACCACAATTTCCCTAATACCAGTCTCGGTATTGTACTACACTGGAATCAGGTTATTCAATAATCTTCCACTTACCATATAAAGTATGTCATAATATAAATTTATTTCAGTCGGCGTTATTATCTCTCTTCGTACAAGAATTTGCCAATTCTGAGTTATGAAAGTCGGTAACTAAAAACTGTGATGATTCCAGTATATAATTATTCTTCCTTCAAATATAACCACATATTTCCTATATATTTATTTACATGCTCTGCATCCTCGGCTTAACCATGTAAACGATCTTTTTAACGTAAATATTATAAATTTGAAGCTCACTGAAAAGTCATTATTTTTGGCACAAAAAAATCCCCACACGATTGTTAATAGTAATGACAGAATGTTCGCTACCTGTGATTTAATCACTGTGATTGGGAACTCACGATTAGCTGCATGATTGAGCTATTCGTCAGACGGTTATGTAACGTAATTCAAATTACACCTCTAAAAGCTTTTGTCCATTCCGTCGCAGAGAATGAGAGCGATTGTCCAGCACCACACCGCCGTGCCTTCGACCATACACGATAGATGGCAGTCAGTGTTATTTACATAATGTAACCTTTGCCATAAGTTTGCGCGCGGTTTCTGCTCCCAACGTTTGTTGATAATACGCGCTGCCAACGGCCAAATAGAAGGTGGAGGGAATATCTGTGTTGATTCTGGAGTAATGGGGATAGAAACCGTATAACACAATGTTGACCACGGATTGTAGGGTAGTTGATTGCTGGATAATCTGTGACTGCTGTATAAACAGCGCTACGGGTCGTGCATCAAACTGGTACAGTAGTGTGTGTGTGTAGCTAAAATCCATGGTCAGTAGTAATGCGTGGTGCTGGACTAGATGATCTGTGGTGTTGGATGAGTTTGACGGATTTGTTGCGGTAGCGTGAATCGAATATGGAGGACGGGCGAACGTTGGAGGAGGAACTCTCCCAAGAGCATGGGTTGTTCTTTTCTATATTATTTATCGTTTGTGTTTTCTTCGGTATCTTTATCGGCTTTTTCGTTAGCTGGTTCAATTTGATATACATAGCACTACACAAGGTGAGTTACCCTGTTTGGAGACGTTTACACGTATGCCGGTTTGCTTGTTTACACCTTCGTGACACGTATACATATATCTCACCCGCCAAAAACTTTGGCAGAAATCCAAGCGTACAGGGGTTTTTGGTTACCTTGTGTAGATATTACTTCCGCAGGATTCGAACAGTATTTTCTGTCTTGAAATGAACGTGATGTGGTCATTATTCATCACCTTTACCAAGGCCATGGTACTTTCCTGCCTGGCCGGTGTTGGTTAGCACTAATTATCGTTGTCTACTATTATTCGTGGGAGTTGCCTGGTAGATAGAAGTTTGATGTTACAGTGTAAAATAGCAATTACGTACTTGGCAATGGTTAACTTTAAACTTATTATCAGCCATTTTAGTCATATCATGCAGTCATTGCTGCATGTCATTTGCATGGAGATTCATCTTAGGAGACATACTGTACCTGCTCTGGTTCAGATACACAAAGAATATTTAACAAGACGTTCACGTAATGGGCAGGATAAAGAACACCTTTTTTATTTCTTAATTCAAAACACATAATACAATAGTGATGATTAATATAACTGTAATTAATCCTTATCACTTGTGGCACCAGTTGTTTGTAATTATAAGTATGAAACATTTACTTGATGACTGCTTGGTTTCATTAAATATGTTGAGTCTGTGATTTATACTGTAATCAGTCAATTTTACTGTGAACAAGTGAATAACGTAATATAATTTGCTACCCTATGCAGCCGAACACATATGTTAACGAACTAGCGTATGCACACACACGCATGTCCTATACACACGACTTTCTGAGCAACATCCTGCATGTTGCATCTTCCTATGAAAACTGAATTTAATGAATTAGCTTATTCACACACATGCGTGTCCTATACACAAGATTCTATGAACAACACCCTGCATGTTGCATCGCCCTGTGAGACCTGAAATGAACTGTACTGAAGCGATGCGCTCACTAACCGCGTGTCTAGGGAAGCCAAGCGTTACAAGCTTCTCGAAACTTTGGGAGTCACGTGATACAGGAATAAAGGAAGTAACTAGTTTAAACCGGCCACTTACCGCCGTTCTGCAGTCTTGTGACTCCTACCTAGTGGCATTGCGTCAGACGCTCTGTCCATGTAAGCACTCATGCAATATTATGCGATCATAATATGAAAATGAAATTATTAATATCACCACATATAAAAATTTATCCCATGCGTGAACACATACCCTTTGGGTATGTGAATGGGGTATTGCCTTCAACAGCTCAAAGCATACAGTGATGCTCTTTGGTAAAACCGTGAGATCCAAAAGCTCACACCAATCCAGTTATTTGGCAGCAAGTATTGTGGGTCAGGACAACACATTGATCTTGGAGTGACCGTGCTGGACATGGAGGTGACCTGGTCAGCATATTTTAACCCAAATGGAAGGAAGGCTGCTATAGCTGAGCGTGCTAGGCCCCCTTCTTAGAGGAACAAGTGGTCTGTCCATCAGAAATACTGCCCTGCCAGCTCGTGCTTTGTGATGGACTGTTTACCCTATTTGGAGGTCTGCTGCGTGTTGCCATGTCTGGAAGTCACGAGTACAACAATTGAAATGTCTCTGCATTGTGACTGATGTGTCTTGGAACATTTCTGACATGCAAATTACTAGGATTTGAAGACTGCATTTTTTTTTTTTTTTTGGTCTGATCGCAGCAGGGCACTAGCATATGTGAACGTTTTAATTTAAACTTAGCTCATGAGCAGAACTTTGTATTTTGGCAATGTAGAAAGTTCTTGTGTCCAACAAGCCCTGCCTTAACAGTATGATCTTAAGGCTTGAAGTAATAGCCAAGGCACATGGTGATAAGCATGAAATACTATTTAACTATTTTGACTGGTATGTTGCATAGTTTTCTTCAGCTGCAGGACAGATTCATTCATTCATTTAGTAGTCTGTCTTACGACAGGTCCAAAGCCTCTTCCAAAGCGAGCTCTCCACATAGTGCGATCCAGAGCTTCCTCTTTCAAATGGGAGTATCTTCTCCTTTCCTTAAGGTCATCCAATAGCTTCCTACGTCTTCTTCCTTGTCTTCCTGTCACTTCTATCCCCCTTGTATCTTTCCTTCAGTAACCCGTTGTAGAAGGCAGTTTCTACTCAAAATGTGACCATCCAGTTCGCCTTCCGTTTACGTATTTCATGTAGGATATTCCTCTGCTCCTTGACTCTAAGCAATACATCTTCATTTCTCACATGATCAGTCCAACTGATCTTTTCCATCCTCCTCCAAAACTTTCAAAACTTTCCAGGTGTTTCTGATCTACTGCCCGAAGCATCCAAGTTTCAGCACGATATAAAGCTATGCTCCAAACGTAGCACTTCACTAGCTTCTTCCTCAATTCCAAGTCCAAGATAGATACAAAAGGATAATTAATGGGGACAAGGACTTTCTACCCCATTTATAGAATCATTTGTAACTTTTTTTTTTTTCTTTTTTCTCCATGTACAGTGTACTGACAAAATATTTTTGTGCCTGTTGCTAAATGCTGTCGGAAGTAATCAGCTTCTAAGTAGGTTTCAGTGAAGGTGTTGAAATGGAGAGAGTAAGAAAATATATATATTTAAAATTGTCAGATTTCTGAGCATATGATGTGATCAGTTGGGAAAGTCTGCATTAACTGTTGTAGTTTCAGTACATAGGTATTGTAACTTACAGTTCATTGTTTGCTGATATGTCTGGATTGTAGGTTGATGAAAACAGCAAGAAACATGGTGGAGAACTTGTGGCCGAGGTCTTACAGAGCCATGGAGTGAAGTTTGTTTTTACACTTGTTGGAGGACACATTTCACCTATACTTGTTGCTGCAGAGGCATTGGGAATACAGATTGTGGACACAAGACATGAGGTATCTTAGTGATTTATTGGCCATAGCATTGTGGTTTGGAGCCTCGTGATGTTCAAATGCATTTCAATACACATAGTGGAGTTCTATTCTGTTTGGAATTTTCTGCTTGTTTTCCCATTTCTTCACATTCAACAGAGATAGGAAGGAATGTTCTCATGTGAGGAATGCCTAGTCCTCACCTTGCTTTGAAGGTCATGCTTGTCAGGGCTGACAGAATTCGTCACAAAGGTCACAGTTTATGGACTGTTACCATAGAATGAGGTATGTAGAAACCAGGAAGTTTGAATAAACCGTAATGGGATCTTTAACTGCAAAAGTATGTATTTAATTTACACTTTGCTTCTCCACTCCTGTCATTGTAAAAGGTAAAGCAATCCCATTACAGGCCTGGACAGGCCCTGAGGGTTCCAGGAGGTTGAGGCTCCCAAATTTCATGACGCTCGGCACAAGAAGGTGGTAAGGTTGTCAGCCCTACGCACCGGCCGTCTTTACCCCCAGGAAATATTCCTGGTACTCATTTCTGTTAGAGGTTGAGTCGACCCCTAGGGCCACAGTGCGGCCGGAAGGATTTATGCCAATGAAGAATTCCATTGACACTATCAGGAATCGAACCCACGACCTTCCGACTTGTAGCGCAGTGCCTCAACCAACTGTGATACCGTGTGCCCCCAGTCCTGTCATTGTACACCTTGAAAATAGTTGCCTTCTGCAGAAATTTCTGCATACTTCTTTTAAATTGTGGATCGAGACAAAGTTGAAAGCATCATCCATAAACTGGCCAAAAAAAAACTATTTGATATTTAGCATGCTATGCTGAAATTATTGATTCCCTATCAGACTTTTTGGACATTCAGATTTTTGCTTTAGTATAAAAGGGCAGTACTGCCATTTGTCACTTATAAAACAGTTCCATGTCAATTATGTCACTGTAATTTAAGATATATGTTGAAGTGTTCCTTAGTTTTGGTCATATATTTTGATACATTTTACTGAGATGAAAACTGTGTACTCCATTTGTTGTCATATCAGATTTACTTTGACTAATTTTCCCAATAGGCCATTGCCAGAACCTGTTAACCCTTAGGCTACTAATGTCATATATATATATATATATATATATATATATATATATATAT
>Ga0268261_10004757_pt1 | contig 10212 bp, 9 predicted proteins | sample TergutNc150P1_FD_190353 | JGI IMG/M metagenome (GOLD analysis project Ga0268261, IMG submission 190353) | Nasutitermes corniger P1 segment gut microbial community from laboratory colony in Florida, USA - Nc150 P1 (SPAdes) (version 2) | ecosystem: Host-associated > Arthropoda: Insects > Digestive... | reverse complement strand
TCGACAGAGCGTATTTCGCTGATTATCATACAAAGGACACACTATAATAATTATTTCGGCCCATCCTCCGTACAAAATAGCTGAAGTCTCGACCAAAATGTAAGTAAAATACATGCATATTCACTAATTTCTAGGAACCTATCTTCTGTATAACGCAGTAAGGACATTTACGGCACTTTTAAAGCATTCTGAACAATGTTTGTACCTTTTTTAACAAAATGTCGTTTATTTCGTAAATTTATGTCACTTGGTTTGCGAAATATTTACGTTTTTCGAAAGGCATGCACAAAATTTAAATGCCCACTCAGAAAAACTCGGCGAGCTGGGACTTACAGCTGGGATTTAACTTGGCATTTAAAAGGTTAAATGACCAGGTTTACATTGAAATTTCAGCACACTGTACATGCAAAATGTATTATTTAAACAGAAAAAGACAAAATTACGAAATAAACGGCAGTGTGTGGAAAATAAAACACAGATCATGTCTTAAAAATGTGGTAAATTTCCTTATTCCTGTAATATATAAAATGAAATTCAAGGGGTGTTTTTAACATGTATTTGCATATGCAAACATAGGTCATTTAAATGTTCAATAAACTATAAACAAGCAAATAACAAACATAACACAACACAATACATAGATTAGCCAAGTGTGAATATCACAGAGTTCTCTGTTGTCTTATAAAGAACAGTGGAGGTGTTAGGCTCACATCTAGTCATGAAATTCTGACTTACTCACCATCAACAGTCAGATTCATATCTCGGAAATTATGTGGCCCCACAAGCTGCTCCTTGAGGTCACCTTCAAAATATATAAGTACAGATGGCAAGTTCCTGTCAGGGTAGTTTGGGATGCAAGTTGTGGAGATGCTCTTTAGAAACTTTGTAGCTGGGAACTTCACAGCCAACTGTGACAAGTGTTGGTTAAGTAGCGTACACAGTGGGATCCTGCACAAACACAACAGTTCCTTGTGTTATTTAAATGGACATCCCAACAACAGAGCAGAAATTTGCATTCACCTGCACTGTGTAATCTCATCTACCAGCTGGAGAGGAGTCAGTGTCCGATACATTACGTGAGAAGGGTACACTGGATAAATGACTTTTGGCAGATCGAAATTCATGGTGGTTCATTTTTATGACATACAACTTAATGCAACTACACCAAAATAATCCCTTGGAAGTTACAAGCATACATTTTTTTTATAACACAAGAGAATAACATGTGTATGTACCATTATACAGTAATTACTGTATTGAAATATCAGTATGACCTGAGCCATCTCACCCTTGCTTGAAGAGATGCAGTACGACCCAAACGCCTTCACCTGCTCTTTGCACGTGTTCCACATAGTCCTCTGCACTGATCTCCCTCACCTCCCCAAAGCGAGCCTTTGCCGCTGCTGCCTTCATCTCAGCAATTCGTTTCTTACGATATTCAAGAATTACTTTCTCATCTTCTTCATCCTCCAATTCATCAAGTTCATCAAGGGACAGTCTCTCCAGCTGCTGACCACCTAAACAGTTACAGACATTGTTTGTTGTTATAACATTACTATTTCTGAACATGTCAAACTTCAACTACACGTCTCTCTCAGGGGTAGCTTCACTAAGATGATGTGCTGCTATGCTGCAGTAGTATTCACTGCCACCACTACACATTTTAAACGAGCACTCCCTCAGGACCATGTGGAGAAGATCCCTTGTCCCATTATGTTCCTGATTCCAGACCTCTGTATGGGTTTTCAGGGAAGACTAGAGAGGTCTTGTGTTGCTGAGATCCTAACATATACCAAAACCTCAGTGCCCATTATCCACTCAGTATATACCACCTTACTGGCAATTATTACAATAACTAGGGCTTCAAATATGCTGCCCACAGTCTCCAATCCAGTCTCTCTAATCTCCCCAAATGATCACTGCATGCCTCATGCAACAACCACTTCCAGAAATGCAGTTGGTTGGATGAAGAGATGACCCATACCTGGTGCACTGATTGTTATTAAACACAAAAATGTTAAGACAGCTCATCATGATGATCTGTACTGGTGCAACAGCATCCCGACAGCCAAGCAGCAACAATAACAAGCCAAAACCCAAAAACTACAACCCTGTTTTCACTTGAAGCCTCTATACAGAGCGTGTTACACATCATTCAAGTATACATGGTGATATCAGACAGTACAATGATCAATGGGATAAGCATGGGTCTATTATTTTACCAGGCACTACCAAGCAGTGACATGCACAGGCTATGGTCATGTTAGCATGCTGATGCAGCAACCTTCTTCACTAAAGCTAATTGCAACAATGACCTTATCTTACAAGAAATAAGGTGGAGCCAGAGAAGCTGGTTAAACAGTTGCTAATCTAAACATATCATCTCATGGAAAAAACAAAAAGAAGTAGTGACTGCATTTAGACTCCACTGAAAATATCTTCATATTGTAGGAATAACATGAACAATGAAAGAGAAAATGTGCCAGAAATATATGTGTTATACCTTGCAGACATTTTGTAACTTGCTTTTTCTTCTCTAATTCTCTGGAAAATGACATCAGAATTAAATGAACACAGTGATGGGAATTCATTGTTTCTTAAAAAACGTGGGTATTGGAATGCCGCATGCACTCACTGCACACTAGACTCTGGGTTTAAGATCACTCAAAGAGACTTCATAAACTGCACGGAAATTTTAAGACTGATTTTTGTAAATGAAATTTGGACCAGAGACTAAAATTTCCTTACCTTTGGACAGTTTCTCTTCTACTGTTGCCTCCAACATGTTGACAACATCCTCCTCTGTAACCTCCTTTTCTTTCTGAGGAAGAATACCTTTGCTTCGAAGGATGTCATTCCACTCAGTATCCTCGTTTGGATTCTGGATATAAATCAAAACTGTATAATCATTTAAAAACTTAATGAATCCATGAACTATTTACAGCAAGTCAGAATATGAAACTGATCAAGCAAGAGGAACACAGCAAGTTCAGTCATGACAAAGCCATGTCAGAATAAGTAATATAAAACATATAAGGCAAAACAAATATGTAAGTAATGCGATAATCTTTTTAAAAAAAATATTGGATACGTTTACAGGAATGGTGTGTCTTTTAACGCACGGCAGTGTTTTCCCTTTCTCACCCACTGCAGACTAAATTATACAGTTTAGCACAAAGCTAGCATTTAAACTGGGTCAGCAGGGGTTACAGGTCTTTGAATGCCTGGTACTTTAACCATACATGTTTCACATACTTCTCTGCAAAACTGCATGGAATATGGTACTACTCAAATAATTAAGGAAACAAAAAATATAAGACTCAAAGATGGACAGCATGGCCAAATGACCTAAAGGTGTAGAAAAATATGAACTAAAAGTGGAGACTCCACTTACAGCACTGGCTATGGGATGAATCTCACGACTCTCTGCCATGTGACAATCGTCATATTACCTTCAGATCGCAACGTATTTTACAGATGATTTCATTTACACGAGGCGTGAATAGCACAGCACAAATTCAGACTAGTCTGCACAGTATTAACGTACTGTCATGTTAATTCTTAAATACATATAAATTGTCCAGCATGTTGTTCGTGAGCATAGAAATTCAAACGTTTCGGTATCACTGACGAAATAATCTGTTATTACACATTAGCTCCAAATTATTCAACGTCCCACTCCCTCACCCGCTGATACGATTTGCTACTTCTCGAGTTCAGTCATTTAAATACCATAGGTAGGAAGTTACTTTCAGCGTGAAGAGAAGTCCCATTGTAAATGCTGAGAAAAAAAACGGCACTGTATTATTAAACTCAGATGCAGTAACACTTTATTAAGTACATTCACATTACGTATAAGGGTCTCTCGTTACGAACTGCAAGCACGTGTTTGAAATAACGTGATCCTGCACCCTCCCTTCTCATATTAGTGGCAGTTTATAAATCACAAATTACCTGCATGTTGCGAAGTTCCCGTCTTCAGTATTAGCGAAGCTGTAAATTCAAAACCACATTAATTATATCTCCAGTTTACTTCCAGTGCTCCCGAAAATACCCACATGGATGAATAATGTGGAACAGAAACGTTCGTGAACGAACGAATCAACCAAACGTGTCTTTCCGACAATCACTTGGATCGGGTCTGTGTGTACGAGAATGACGATCTCTCTTTCGTTCGTTCATGTTCCGTTCCATTCACCTGTCTCAACCGGATCATGCCAACCCAACACAACCATTGCACTACTCTGGTTGCTCTGCGGTTCGTACAAAGCCGAGTTTCAGATCACACACAGATAATCTAGTTGGTATGTACCGTTGTGCTGTTCCATTCTTCTCCTTCGTTCATTCCATTCTATGGTTTCTTTCATCTGCCGCAGTGACATTTTCAAACGTTTTGACCGCGACCCGCGCCACACGCGTGATCACAACTTCGATGTACCGGTTCGGCAAGTTGTCCTGCTGCTGCCAATGCCTTACTGCTCATCATAGAGTATATATTTTTTAAAACACACCCCAAAACTTGACATTACTGCCGGAAAAGGCAATGTCGTGAACCTACTTGGCAAGCAATTTCTTCAATGTGGGGTTTTCACCTTCGATAACAACAACATTATAAATAGATACACGAATTATTTTTTCATACAAATTTTCGGCAGTTGATTTTTGGAATGCTTGAGGTCCGTTCTTGCCCGGTGTGGAAATTGATATATTAGTACCTTCGTTCAACTACAGGTATTTTCACTCACTGACGACACATTGAAAAGTGCGTGGCGTAGAGCCAGTGGTAAAAATGTCTTCGCACGAACTAGGATCCAGAGAATGGAAGTCTTAGGTAAATTGAATAGTTTTAAATATCCTCAGTAGTTTTCCATCCACTGCGTGTTATACGTGTGTGAGTTTAATGTTTCATTAGAAACGATAAACCCACAGAGAGCTAATAAATATCAAGTTTGGTTTGGTTTGGTTTATTTGTTCATCCATTTAGTTACATATGTAACATTGGACGCGTCAATTACAGATTACAATTTACAACACATCTTATAATATATGGAAATCCACACAAAACAATATAATAAATAACAATACAAAATTTAAAGACCAATTGGAAGTTGAATTTGGCACTACATCTATATATAATGCGTATTTATATAAATATACCTAGGAGTTAAGAATTCAAATTAAAAGTAATAATATAGAATGGTATTGAGTTATGTTACATGTAAAAATATTTTGATGTTTATTTTTAAAATAATTACACTGAGCTAAGATTTCTATTGGAATTCCAAACAAAATATTCCTCTAACGAGTAAAATGAATTTAAAAGAAGGAAACTTTTTAAAACAGATCTTAATTAGTTTATGTCAGGAGATGTATTTTTTTATACTAGAAGGAGGGTAATTAAAAACTTTGATTCCAAAATATATGCCATAATTTATTTCTGTTAACTGAGGTAATCGCACAAGCGAATACACAGACATACTGAATTCCGTGCTGTAAATGTGGTTGTGTTGCTAGGCCAATAGTAAGTTCTAATGTTGACTGTAATCTTTATTTGTTGACTCTCCTTTTATTTTCTACAGACGTGAACGATGAGTATAGAACGAGCCACGATGAACGGATTATGCCAAAGAAACTGAAACCGTTTGTACATTCGTCTACACAGCATCCACCGACTAGCGATGTGCTTGGAAAGAATTAAACTACATTAACCGTGACGTCTTTCTTACCGTGGATCATTCACATCACAGATCAATTAGTATTCACTTATCAGCGGGAAACATGTTGGCAAGGTTGTGATAGCCGTGCAGTTTTGTAGGTTAGGGACGTCGTAATTTGTGGGCATAGAAATTTTACGAGCCGGAATAATGATCACTTTTTGCAATAACTACTAAAACCGTAGTAGGCATATTTAACTACGCTTTATAAGAAATTCTCGTGTTCGAAATAGTGTTGGTATGGTGTTTGTCCTAAGAAATCTGGTAAGAAGCAATGCAGCAGCGCTGAAAAGGTGCAGGTACGTTACTTTGTGATACTGTATGCATCTCAAATTGTTACGTGTAGAGGTCCATGAGTATCATGAACCCAACTCTCATGATTTCGTCTTCGTTACGTGGAACGTAGAGGAATTACATTTCTTCAATGATATCTAACAATTATTAAATATACGTGTAGCACCAAAAGTGCCTTTGAAGGTGGCATGGGCCTCCTGGTGTCATTAAATTGTGCAATATAACGCAGCCGAGTTTTGTGTGTTTCATTCTTTTTGTTGATCAACAATGATGTTGTGTGCATGTAGTAATATACTTACTGCATTTTCGTTCTAGACAAAGTACAGTCAGTGCATTCTATTCGCTATAGAAACCTGCTTCGAATAATGTGAATCTGTTTTTTAAATTGTCGACTGGCACGTGATCCAGTGATGAAGAATCAGCAAACTACAGTTACAAAAATATGTGACTAGAGCACTTTGACTGCAAAATTGTAGAAATACTTTTGTAGGTATGTTACTAATTTAGGCCATCTGTGATAGCCTGATAATTCAGTAGGCAAATGAAAAACTAGTTTCATTAAGTTTAAAGTGCATCTGATTCACTTGGAAAGGCAGAAGGATGACATTACTGCTGATCCCAGATATTCATCATGTTTACCAGAATCCTGCCAGAGGGGTAAACTCTCTTCAGTTCCTTGGCACCCTAAGCCAAATTTCTGAGGAGTGATGCTTACAAGTCTCTGTTCAGTGGGACACACTGAACTAGAACAAAATGAAGCATAACTTTTGTTTGTTTTTAGTACTGATGTGTATATTGGTTTTTGCCTATAAGTATATAACTTAATGACTATGAAAATTTTGTTACTGTGTTTTCAGCTCTGTGGTATTAAATCTCCTTAAAAGTCAGGTAGAATAACTAGGTTTTCTATTTTGTGGTTATTTGAGGATACTATATCTACTACAGGTGTTAGTTATTACCAAAGAGTACAAGAGGATTAACTGGAACATATGGTTTGGGAAGTGGCCATACATGGCCAATAATCATTCGCTGGGACAGACTGAGATAGACCATGGTAACTGTTAGGATAGTTAGTGGATGAGCCATAATTTGAGCTTGGCACATCTCAAATGGAAGTCAGACATTATTACTGCATGGCAGGAAACATATGAAAGTAAGTAAACTGTAGAAAGTTACATGAGTCAGTTTTTAAATATGAAGAATGTAACATGTTTATTCCTGGTTTAAAACTTCTCAAGATACTATATTAACACAAACCAATCATAATTCAGTTATGTGGTATTCACTGTGTAGTCATTACTTTTTTGGCAGCTGCATTTTTTTCGTAACAAATAAAATCCAATTTCTTTCTATAAGAGTTTTCTAGCATTACACTGGTTTCTGGTTGTTGGTCACTTTTCACCATGTTTGCCAGTTTATTGCACTTTCAGGACTATCTTACTTACATATATTAAATAATGTTTATTATTGTAACCAGTTAAGTGCATGACCCTCATTAAAGAAGTAAATTGCATGGTTTTGGCATTCTTTGATTTGTGCTGTTACGTTAGGTTCTACAAAGGAAACCTGCCCATAATCTCAGTTCGGCACCACAGCTATGATCCTGATGGGAAGACAACAGTTGAGCTGCTGAACAAGAATTTAGAGGTGTTGATGATTGACTCCTACAGTCAGGTAACAGCTTACTTTAACCACATTGAGCATCTATATCATGATATTCCTATCAAATTCGTCAACAAAGTTAGTTGTGTTATGCAGTTAATGGACATATGTGTTCAAGAAAAATTTGTTTATAAGTTTCGGAAGTTTCATCCATGATGCATAAACAAGTTTTTTTTCTCACATTCTGAATTTGTCATACTTGTAGATAATTATCATTAGATCATTAATTACAATGTACAGGACTGTAAATTGTACTCTGTGCAACATTGCCTTATAATTGGAGATGCAAATAAGATTCAGTAAGGAGTTTCCTGTTATAAAAACAAAATGTAAGCAGGAAGCTATTGTCAGTGACACAATTTCCATTAGGAGAGAAAATTGCCTCTCAAATCATAAAAGTCATATGCATGCAGAATTATCTGTAATTGAATATTAAAAGCTGTGCATGGTATGAAGGGACATATTTTTATGCTTAGTGCGTTATTTATTATATTTCATGCATCAAATATTTGTATTCCGTATTCAGATATGTCAATATATAAAGGTCAGTTATTGGATGCATTTTGATGTGTTACGGCATTTACTGCCTTCAGAACCATAGAATTTGCTTTTTACCGTATAAAAATTATTAGTGATTGATACACATCCTACATGGTTTTTTATAAAATCAAAGTAGAGTGTGACAGCAGCAAACTTCTGTGTAGAAGTATTTAGAAAATGTTTAGATTGTACAGGGTGATCAAAAAGTCTCTGTGCACCTGACAATTACAGTACAAAAAAACACGCAAAAATACAATATTTTAAACGGTTTCAGTCATTTACCATGATAACGTATTTAGAATTATGGATAACAGATGGCGTTAGTGTGAGTCTAGTGTCCCCTTGGCCCTAGCAGTCGGCTGCCAAGCAGTCAGATTGAGCCAAGTAGTGAGGCAAGAAAGACGTGTGTTGTGATAATGGTGTTAACTGTTAAAAAGAGTATGTTCCTGGTGGAACGTGTGTTTTGGTGTGGTGGAGAAGAATAGAATAGTATTTGGGTTTGAGCCCTTCTGGGCCTGATGCCTCTAGACCTTAAGACAGGCCCTTTGTGCCCCATATTCTGTACTAAGTTATAGGAGCCCTGTTCCTTTAGCAAAGTTCCAGATGGCCCCCATACCTAGTACACTAATGTCTTCTGGGTCCAAAAAGAAGGAACCCAGCTATGTATGCCTGAGTGAGGCCAAGGCCTCACACTCACACAAAATGTGGACTGAGGTTTCCTCTTCAGTGCCACATTTCCTACAAGTGGGGTTATTACATAGCCACAATATATATAGATGTCTTCTCAAGGTGTTATGTCCAGTGAGCAGGCCAATAACAATCCTGGATTGTCTCCTATTAAAGGACAGTAATCGGGCCCCTGTGGCCAGATCGGGGCCACAGATCAATTCGCGAGCCTGTCTCTGTACTGCAGGGACTATGCCACAATGCCAGATGCTATTTCTTCATCCAGCATTTCATCTTTCTTCCTATATTGTGCCTAGAGACCCCCAAGAAAAGCTCAGGTCTAACAAAACACTGAACAGAACCAATCCTTGCGAGCTTGTCGGCGATTTCGTTTCCTCTCACTCCGGCATGACGAGGGACCCAATATAGCCCCACAGCATGTCAGGCAGAGATATCATTCAACACCTGCTGGCACTGTCATACCAAAGGAGACATTGTTTTGGCAACTTGAAGCGCTTTCAGAGCCGCCTGACTACCTGTCACATCCGGCGGTCCTAATTGCGCTGGGTGATGACAATTTTTGATTACGTTATATGATGTGGATGTGTTTTGCCACTTGTTACTGGAAAGGACACACATGCCCATCCGTTCCCCAGGGAAGGCACCAGCACCCCTTTTTATATAACTTCGCCCCCAAGCGTCAATTGATAGAATACAGGATTGGTCGCTGCAGAAGCGACTGCACCCCCTGCTTTTAGGATTTGTTTACGATAAATATTTGGTCATATTGATATAGACAGTTTATAAATATTTCTAGCCTTTTACCACATGGCTCCTGGGAAGTAGACACGACTTACAGCGCCATGTCAAACCCTCCCCCTTTTTTGGGGGGGAATATAAAAGCTTTTGTACTTAGTCGATTCGGGGGGATTTTTGGACCGCTATAGCTGGTGGTTCCTTGCCTAAGCTCGCTAGCAATTTTTCTTGTGTTATTCTCTGCAAGCAACTTATAAGTGTACCGCATCAATTCACCACGGCACACTACATCTGTACTCTTGTACCGACTTCATCAGTTACAATAAATCACCAACCTCCTTCGTTTAAAGTTGAGATTGGATTCTTGAATATTAATTCTTAAGTGTCCCAATGAGCCATGTACCTGTTCTCCTATGTAACCAACTGCTCGGCTACAAACACTCGGCGTCCGACAAACACCATCACTGTCGGGTTACAACACGTCAGGGAAGAAATTTGGTGTCAGATCTTGGGGTGTGGACACAGTCTGCCAGTCCAACTTCACCGATCCAGTCTTCGTCGCTTCATTCTTCACAGCCAC
>Ga0268261_10004756_pt1 | contig 10214 bp, 7 predicted proteins | sample TergutNc150P1_FD_190353 | JGI IMG/M metagenome (GOLD analysis project Ga0268261, IMG submission 190353) | Nasutitermes corniger P1 segment gut microbial community from laboratory colony in Florida, USA - Nc150 P1 (SPAdes) (version 2) | ecosystem: Host-associated > Arthropoda: Insects > Digestive... | reverse complement strand
CCAAAAAAAAAAAAGAGGATATGCCCAACTATGTAGAAACTGATGTTGCCTGAGATTTGCTGGCTTTAAAGATTTTATTACACAGAGTTCATAAGTAGCGACCCTCTCCAGGATGCATATAAAGATGCTATTTGAGATTGGTCTTATTTCTAACATCTTTCTAACACACATTATATGAGTATGGCTGTTCCCCTGCATGCACACACTGATGTCCCTTGATATTAGCCTGATATCCAAAAGCTTTCATACACACACACACACACACACACAAGTATTAAGATACTCCTATGCACACTCTCATGTTGCCTGAGATCAATCACATGCCAAAAAGCTCCCTTACACACACTGCACAAGTATGGACATCCCTCTGTAACCATCCTCTCATGTTGCTTGAGATCAGTCGCATGTCAGTAAGATTTCCAATGCACACTGCATGAGTATGGGCTCTCCCCTGTACACACATGGTGATGTTGCTTCAGTTGACTATGTTTATTAAATGCTTTGTTACACACACCACACAGGCAAGAATTTTGCCTGTACGCAGGTGCTGACATTGCCTGATATCAGTAGGATGTCTAAGAGCTTTCTTGCACACACTGTATGAGTATATATGTTTCCCTGTATGCACCCACTCATGTTGCTTGAGATGGATATGTCCCTTCAACACTTTGTTACCCACTCTGCACAAGTGTGCATGTTCCCCACTATGTATGTGCTGATGTTGCATGTTATCAGTCAGATGTCTAAAAGCATTCTTACATACACTGCATGAATATGGACATTCCCCTGTATACACACATCGATGGTGCTTGTAAGGACTATGTTCATTAAATGCTTTGTTACACACAGCACATATGTACAAACATCCCCTGCATACAAAAGCTCATGTCTCCTTACATTACTCTGATAATGAAAGGCCTTATTTACAAACCTCACATGATATGAATGTTGTTCACTGTGTACATTAGTGTGTTTGATGAGATTACCACATTGCCTGAATACTTCAGTATGTGCATCACATGAGTAAAGGCATTCTGCTGTATGTATAAAATGTTATCACTTTAGATTAATATGAAGACTCAATGCCTTGTCACAAATATCACAGTAGAATGGACATTCTGCATTATGTACAAGTGGTTGTATTTTTAGTTCGCTCTGATGACTCAATGCTTTCTTACACATGCAAGAAGAATACTCTACTTTGTCAGCATCAGTATACACTTTATGTGTGTGAGAAAGACCAATAAAATGCACACTTTTTCTGAATAATTTATTTCAATTAAATTATCCTTAACATGTTTTGAACAAATAATTGTTCATCATCAGGAGGTCTGTACAAGGAGCTTACAGTATTTTACCATTATTTGTTCGAAACATGTCGAGGATAATTTAATTAAATAAATTATTAAGAAAATGTGCGCATCTTGTTGGTCTTTCTCACATATGTGTATCACAATGCACGGTTCAGAGAATGTACAGTTTACACTTTATGTGATTCACTAGAAACAGCAGTGTGTGAACTGGTTTCAGCTTCCAGATCTTCAACTGTGTTCTGTCTCTGAAAAAGTGGGGAGCTCTTCACATGAACAATTCAACTGATCATCTAGGAGCCAGACTTAAAATGAGGTGAAATGGTCACAGCAGATAGAAAGTTTATACTGGAGTGTCTATGGGGTTTATTTCAGCCCACAGATCTAGTTTCAATATAAAGTAACTGTGAATATATAACAGGATCCAACTGATATGGACACCAGGACACAGGGAAATTGATGGAAATGAAACAGCTGATGAATTTGCCAGAGAATGCTCCTCACATCCACTCACAGGACCTGTGCTTGGAGTAGGTATATCTGCAAAGTTGCCAGGGTGGGTGATCAAGGACTGGACGAGCAGGAAACATAAAGAGCATTGGCAGTCCATATGAGGACAAACCTGGGTCATCATTTTATGAAACCAGGTGACTATGAGAGCATCTCTGTCAGCAGGACACTTCAGTTTGTTCAAGCTGCAGGGCTGCTGAATTCAAGAGCTGAAGGGCTGCACAGAAGATCGATAACAGTCGAAGAGCACAGTTCACTGCGGAGCCTGCCCTTACGTATTCTATTCTATTCTATTCTAACTGTGAATAGAAGGTTCGGAAAAAAGCTTAAAGCAAAAGACTCGTAGCTTACTACATAAAGAATAAGACAAAATGCTGAAGTGTCTACCTCAAAAGTGTAACATTTTTAATTCAAAGTATTTCTGATCATTCACCAACTCTAGAGTGTAACGTCTTCCTTCAAAAATGAATTGGTTCAGCTGGTCACTTGGTCATAACTGTATGGAACATGATATCTTCACTCTTCTGGGATGTTACACAGTGTAGATTGGAAGGGTCAAGAAGTCCACGACTTGGACTGATTGACCCTTGAAGATGGGACCACTAGGCTGTCCCATAATGTCGGTAACTACCACTCTACACTGTGTAACATACCAGAAGAGGAATATCTCATCTACACCATGGCAGAAACCTGAAATCATGCATGTATGGAATATGACACTCCATTCATTGCCTTCACCTCATTCGTCCCAAGCTAAATGAGTCCAGTCCACATTATCATAACCTCCCAGTTTTCAAACATCTATTTTAATGCCACTGTTGATACTTCATTTAACAGAGCTGTCTGCAGCTCATACTACAAAGCATCAAACGGTTGGATGAGTAATGAATCAGAAGTAATGCGGAAGAAATGAGACATGGCTTACTTCAAGGCATTATTTCAATTTGCTTGGACAGACTGAGAAAACCTTAATCAATTATGATAGCAAGTATCTGGCACATTCCAACCAGGCTCTTCCGCAAATAAAATCAAAAGCATTACTGCTAGACCTAACTCCTTCATTCTGCTGGATTATGTAACTGCTATTACCTATTTTATGAAACTGCATGCAACCTGTCATTATAAGTACACAAAAACTATTTAATTCCAAAGAACAGGGTTTGTATATCTGTATACACACAAGATTACATTTACTTGATCCCATTACTGGCTCACATATTGTTTAATATCCTCCAATGGCATAATGTTCACACCAAATTCTGTGACAATCCATCACACTGTACCAAATTGGAAACAGGAAACACATACACACAAAAAACACATGAGCAGCAGCAGCATTGTGAAATCACAAGCCAGTGTACATGACAGCAGGATGAATAAGTACCACATATCTTTATTAAAGTGCCAACTCAGGAAACTTGAGGACTCCCTAAATTGCACCCTGGTGAAATGCGAAAAAACAAAGGTCCTGGATCAGAACAACTTTCAGATTAACTTGGAGAGTGTCCATCACTTACTATTCCAGTCTGCTATGACCCATTTTTCTCCTCTTCCCATCTTACCATACAACAAGACAAGTTCTCAAGTTGACTCACTTCTACCCTACAGATATAGTATTTTACTTCATATCACCAGTGCTCATTTACTAGACATGTCACAACCCAGAATATCACAATATCAGTCTTCACCACTGTAAAAACCTCAAATTTAATGCATGATAAGAATTTAAAATTCATAACCACTTCCAAAACCATTCATCCATAGGGGAGAATATTCAAATATCCAAGCACATGCCCATCATTCAGATAACTCATGTTCATGCACATCTTTATGAAATGTGTTTCAGGGAACAAAAAGAGACATATAACTCACCTCATTTTCAGTCTGCGTAAGTGGGAATGTTAATAACAGAGGATCTTCCTCTTCTTTTGCACCAGTCACCTCATTTTCATTATGGGAAGGTGAGGCATATATCTCACAATATGAATTAGGTTCAGATTTAACAAAATCTGTGATGACCTGCAAAATTAGGATAAGCCCACCCGATATAACAGTGCCGTCTATTGTAAATACACACATGGTATATGGTACATACAACATGGCATACAGCTCACCTCTGTCTCACATTTTATTAAAGGGCATACTGGTGACAAAGAAAGATCACATTTGTTGTCGGCAACATCTCCTTCATTCAGTGTATCCACAGCATGCTGAAGATGTGTCTCATGCTCCACTTTGACTGTATCAACGTTGAGCTGTAAAGACTGTAATCCATACTTATTATGAGCACTGACTGATAAACCACCAACAATTTTAACAGTCATCAAAGTCATCTACAAGCAAAATTGCCATAAAAATACACATACACATGTGCACACAATCGTGGCTGAGAGAGCCATGCTACATGAGCATTCAAAACACGGTGGTAGATGGTGGTAAAAATACCCAAAAAAAATGCTATGTGGCATTTTGACTGCCTGCCTTTAGTACCAGAAGATGTCATCCAAATTGGTTGTCTAGCTCAGCTGTGCTTAGAACTTACAATTAGCAAGAAAAGGAAAAAAACAATGCTGCTGGACTCATTCTGCAATTTCAAACCGACTTTCAACAGGGCAATTTCATATCATGTCTGGAACTCACCAAAAGTTCCCTGACAAATTTATCTTATATTATAGAATGTCAATGACAAGTCATAATGAACTTTTAATTTGTGATAAAACTCTAAAAACTGACATTAATATGAGGAAGTCAATCGATCCTGTTGAAATACTGTCTGTAATATTAATATAAGCACAAAAAATCTTAATATTATTACTTAACTTGTATTTATTGAGTGTTTATTTTCATATACACATCATTATTAGATACTGTAATAATCTGTATTTTCAAAATCATTAAGACTATAACTAATAAACATCCCAGATGTTAAAATTATCTTCTTATGTATCTGAAGCATTTGCAATCACACTTAACGGTGAAGTAGCAGAAGCTGATCCAGGTGAACTTGCAGGTTAGGAGGCTCACCTAACTGTAGAGATGTTTCTAAACACTACTGTAATCTTGTAACGAGCCTCAATTGCTGTCGGGGGGCAAACTGTTCATCAGTAGCAAAAATGATGAAAGAAAGGCTTTATTGCCAAACTGATGGCTCTGAATTTCTTCCCTCAGCAAAGCCACACTATCAGAAGGAATCTTACTTATAATTTCAGTTGTTGTTAATATAACATATTCTTTTGTTTTCTCCCTTGCCGCTGATCTTCCTCCTTTTCAACTACCAAAATGTGACTGAATTCTGTGTACTCTTCCACTGCTCCTCTTCATATACAGATAATTCACTGTTCAATCTGTACCTGAACCACCAGCCTCATTGACCGTGTCATTTTCAGAAGATGAAATATTAGAAAAAGTTTCTTTTATATCACCAATAACACTCAGCAAAAACTGCAGATGATTAAAGTACATATAGCATTTTTTTTTCTTGAGTGCAGGCTGTCCAATTGTCATTGCCCTTTGTTGTACTGGATCTTTCACAAACATGTCCCTTTCAGCTTTCCATTTCTTCATTAGTTCTTTTCCTGAAATTAAACAACATGTATGAATTACATGTCATGCTTAAAGTAAGGGTACTAAATGCATAGATAATAATAAAGTATATTTTATAACTGACATTTGTTGCATTTATTGAGCATCTGGAATGAAATTTACAAATCTAGAATTTGATTTTCACATACTGACAAAAATTATACTGTTCATAGTAAAAGAAACCTGTAAGGCAATTTGGGAAGTGTTATCCCAAAGAAAATACCATTCCCCAGTAAAGAAATAAGGTTAAAAACAGCACAGCAATTTCATCAGATCACAGACTTTCCAAACTACATAGGTGCAGTTGATGGCAAGCATATAAAAATACTGTGTCCTCCCAGTTCTGGGCTGCACTATTTTAACCACAAGAAATACAGGCAGATCTTGTTTTATGCCTGAATTATGTTCTTGTAAAACTTGCGCAAATTGAAATCACACAAATCAAACACAAAATTCCCATTTAAAATGGTGTATTTCCTGGGGGTTAGGGAATTGAAAACCTCACACTATATAGTGTATGACTGTAGCAATAGTGGGCATACAGACCTGTATATATTACAGTAAATATATATATATATATATATATATATATATATATATACACACACACACACACACACACACACACACATGCTATAAATACAGTACACATACATTTTTCTATGATGGTTATTACTAATGCAATAAAAACATATGACACATCCATAGTTTTTGGTACAGTTCAATCCAATAGGACTGTGATAGTTACAGTACACAAACACTTCAGTTGCTGATTTAGCACTTTCTTTAATTCTATCAGCATTATCACAAATTATATGTACACCACTATGAGTGAGTCTTGCATTACAGCATATGTCAACATTCATTCAACTTTTTTCAAGCCAGCTTATTATGTCTAATCTATCTTAAATATTGATCGTCTTTCACCAGTTTTTCACTTGGATTGCATTAGGTGATGTAGATTTATATTTCTCACTCATGCTGGTAATGGAGGCCAATGCTGTAGAAGAGGAAACTACATGAGGCACACAATTACATCACCAACTTAATCAATCCACACATGGGACTGATGGTGTGACAGTGACATCACTTTCTGCTAGCCACCCACAGAAGATAAATGTGGACACAAATCATCTACGCCAAACTGCATTAAACCAAAAAATTATTGCATAAATTTGAAAAGTGGTGTAAAATTTCAAGTTGCGTTAAAGTGAAATCGCACAAAACAAGAGCTGCTTGCGCTTCTCAATCATCTTGTTTGGCGGGGCCAATGCAAACTACCGATTCCCAGCCATAGTTGTCAGTGCATATGGGCAAAAAGGAGATTTAAATGTTTTTGAACTTAATATGTTCCATATCTGTGCATTAAAAGAATATTTACACCTGCAAATGCACACGCACAGTTTTTTATAACAAATTTCATCTGTTTTTAACAGTATATAATCTGAGATTTTTATGACCACAGGGAGAACTTGAGAAATTCATTGTAACATTAAGTGGTTTTACTTACACATAATGGCAATTTGTTGTACTTTATCTGCATTCTTGTAAAGGTATCCAGATGATGGTCACAATAGTGACCAAACAGGTAGGTAATTAATAATATATGACAAAGCATATTATACCATTGTGCATTTGTTGGCCTACTACATGAGTTTAAATATTACAGATTCAAATATATTTGAAAATTTGAATTTTGTAATAAGATTACTCCAACAGCAACATGACTTGCTTCTGAACAGACAGCTACCTCTTACCACAGAACCGTCTTTACCATTTGTGTTTGTATGTGATGAGGAGTTTGGATTGAACAAACACTGAATGTGACCATATCTGTTGAAATATATAAGCAAAGAACACAAGATTTTCAACTGCCAACTATCAAGAGCACAACGGCTTGTTGAATGCACATTCAGAATACTGGGCAATAAATGGCGAATTCTGCACTCCCGTATATTGATACTGCCCTGAAGCAGCTATCGATATAATTAAACAATGCTGCGTATTCTAACTTGTGACATGGATGATTCTGAACAAGAAGTAGCTGTTGGATGGTGAATGACTGGAACTAAAATAGGGGTTTCATTTTTGGCACACTTCAGCAGCAATGGAGCTCTCACTTAGCTTAATATTACAGCATAAGTGTGCGACTACAGCAACAGTTCTGCAAAAATTTATATTTTTGGAGCTGTTATAATATTACCTGTCACTATTAGGAAATAAAAATACATTTGACTTACATACCTTCAAAGCTTTCTCCTTTTTGACCTCATTTGTCACTGCATTCCAGTCAGGATACATCTCTGTACAAATCTCCATTTAACACTTGGCTTTTAATTCTCAGCTGCTGTAATCTTTCAGAGTAATAATGCAAAGTGGCGGTCTTTTTTTTACTTTACGAATAAATTTTTCAACAACAAACATTACTGCACACACATCTGCAACAGTGTATAATAGCAATATGCTGACAGACCTCCAACTGATCTTAACACTGTGGATAGGGTTGGCTAACCTGGATAGTTACCACCGCATTTTGAATGCTTGTGTAGTATGGATGGTGTTTCTGCTGCCAGCAGTGACAACACCTTGCAAATGTGCTAACATTACAGACCACCCAGCAAACACAAGTAAACATGGCAGCAGAAACACTCGTAAAGTCTGCTCCATTACATTACACATGTTCTGAAGAGGCATTCAAGAGTGTTTCAACTGCTGTATTTTGAATGTTCAAGCAGTATTGCCCTTACATGTTTGCTTAACAGCTACTGGCTTCTACTGCTAGATGACAGCTACAGATTTTCTACAGCACATCAAATGCATGGAAAAAATCATGAAAACTACTTCTGCTTAATCTGACAGCACTAACCTAACAAAATTACAATGTCTTATCTTAAGCTGGTCTGGTATGTACTCAATTAACATTAGTATTTAGGGATACTCTGAAAAAGACAATAATTTAAATGGCTGTCATTGCTTTGTATCAAGTGTGGTCGATATTCAATGCAAAAGGGTTAATCCAAGGCACACAAAAACAATTCTGGCAAACTCAATCACTTCAATGAAACAGATTACATTCATCACAACCAACTACATACAATTGCTTTTCTGGTTCTTCAAGACACCATATCATCTTAAACGATCACAGTGTGCCAAGAGACAAGTGAATGCTTATGGACTGTAAATTTAAGGAAACTGGTCTGGTACTTTTCTTCTTGCATTTTCTGCAGTAAAAAAAGCAAACCCACACCAAACCATGATCAGGACAACCAGTGTCCAAACTGAAATTCATACTGACATAATTACTAAAAATGGCTGGGACACGAGATTAAGACACTACAAGTATGTATGCAAAACTGATGAAATTGTCGTATGTACAGTACAGGACAACTTTTCCAAACGTTTACAGTGAAACAATCCTATCATTCAATTGTAAACCACCTATGCCATGTTATGCCAACAAAAATTATGGAAGTTGGTTAAATAAAGAAAATACACCACACAACAGGCTCCATAACACAAAAGTGTAGTACCATAGTTATAAAGGTGACCTATATTCATAACATATCATTGTTCACTGCAAATTTGGCACAGAAATGCAGAGCAACAAAGCATTCATACAGTTAAAACAAATAGGAGACATGTCCTCAAACACAAAGATAACTGGCTCTTAAAATCAGTGACACATCTACCCTATCACATATAAGTACATAAAACCACAAACAAACCAACTGTTAAAATATCAGTTACTATTAAACATACAGAACTGTGTTACTTTAATTATGCCATTAATTGCTAAGACCACTGACATATAAGTAAACCAGTATGGAATGTGACAGAATTATACTGACAGCACAGCCCCAAAACTCTTGGAGAAAAACCTGTCCCAGTGCCACTTTGTCCACCTGAGATCAAACCTGGCCCCTGTGGTGAGGGGAGGGGGACAAAATGCCTAAGCCATAGCATGGCCCATCTTAAGAAAACAATGTATTAGGATTATACTGATGGAGGTACTCTGCTATCATGCTTAACAGTCAAAAGAGTTATAATTCACCTCATTTTCTGACTCTGTAACAGGCAGTTTCATCAACACTTGATCCTTGCCCTCTTTTATGTCAGTCAGCTGACTTTCATTGTCAGATGATGCAAGGAATGATTCTCCATCTGGATCAGGTTCATGTTTCATGACATTCATGTCCTGCTGTTAAGAAGAAATATTCGTATCAATCATCACCACACACTTTCAATTTCCTTTCTGCACTATGATAAGAGTTGTATAGTGCCATCTTGCACACACGGTTCTTTATGCTTCTAACTCAGACCTGAACAAAATTAGAAGGGCAGTATTCTGCAATGTTAGACAGCAACAATCTTCAGGCCCAAACCATAACAGATACATAAATTCTCATATTTTTACAATTTAAGTCAATGTGCTGTATCCAGATTATGTTATGTACACAACGAGTTTTGGAATATGAAATGTACCTGTCTTGGAACAAACGAATGGTATTATACAATTCATTGAGGGGCTGAATATGAAAGTCTGTACAGTATATGGAAACAAGCAGTACAGTACAAAAGCCAGTGCCCACAAAATGATGCTCATACCTGGCAGCTCTGTTGTAGCAGAATTTTATACAGATTATTACAATTGAGTGTGATATATTTCAACAAATACTCGTTATTGTTCAGAACAACAATTAACCCTTAGACGCCGAATTAAATCCCATCTGCTATTTGCTGGCATTATTAGGAGCTCACCATTTTCTCCACGTTAGCACGATAAGGGTTAAATTATTAACCTTTAGGCGACTA
>Ga0268261_10004755_pt1 | contig 10214 bp, 6 predicted proteins | sample TergutNc150P1_FD_190353 | JGI IMG/M metagenome (GOLD analysis project Ga0268261, IMG submission 190353) | Nasutitermes corniger P1 segment gut microbial community from laboratory colony in Florida, USA - Nc150 P1 (SPAdes) (version 2) | ecosystem: Host-associated > Arthropoda: Insects > Digestive... | reverse complement strand
TAATAATAATAATAATAATAATAATAATAATAATAATAATAATAATAATAATAATAATGATGATGATGATGATGATGATGATGATGATGATGATGATGATGATGATGATGATGATGATGATGATGATAATAATAATAATAATAATAATAATGAAACTACGGTTGCTATTACAACTGCTATATTCCAAGCATTATCAGTATTATTGTTAGTACAACTACAGATATTTTAGGGATGAGATAAAATACAGCCCCAGTTGTCAGTTCCACACTTTATAGCAGAACTGTTCAATTTTTCTAGTTCATTAAGACTAATAAAATGTATGGTCTTGTGCAAAATAGAACATCTCTTGGCTAAAAACTGCAGAATTGAAAAATTAAAAAGATATGTCTTAGTTCCTGAAGAAAGCCATGAAGTATAATTATTTTCAAAGTATAATAGAATCTTCTCATACAAGCACAGTTCTCATTATCTAAATACTCATTTCATTCAGGCCCATTAAACCAAGTCTGGTAAGATTCGTTCAACATCTGAAGTGATGATTCTCTTGAGTGTCAATATTAACAACCATCAAAACCTGCATACAAGCCAAGATAAATATACATAAATAATACAAAACAACCACATACAAAAGATTTCAAAAATTTTACCTGAACTTCAGTTTTAATTCCAACAAATTCAAATGGAACTTCCTGCTTAATATTATTTGGATTGGTCTCAGTATCTGACGTGTTTACTTCCTCCTTGACCATATGCTTCTCATCCATGTTTTACTATTAAAAAGGAAATACAACATATAGGTGAGGCGCCGAAAGATGAGCAAGAAGGTGGCAATCCATGCACCTCCAATTCAGCATAAAATTACATAACCCACTACCACATGGTATACAGCTGTGACACTCCCATTAACTTCACAATAATGTTAATAAGACCCTGCCAAACAGTGATCTCTGTTATCTAAGGCAAGGTACAAATAATGCAAACGAATGCAGTATGAAAACAATACACTGTTTTAGAAATTTTGTTGGAAGTGTATCCCTCAAAGGGGCTGTAAGTCTAACATCAGCTTACTTCCCACAAATGCTCCTTCTTCATCCCTATTTCCACAAGCCTATATTTCAAGTAGCTAACCTTGCATTCATTAAATTAAATTCAACCCTTCTTCATTCTACTCCTGTTTTAAGGCATCAGTACTCATCCGCTTTTAAAAAAGCTTGATTATATGTTTTCTCTTAAATCCGATGAGCTGAGAGTACAAATTTACCACTGCACTATTAACAGTGGAATTCATGAGGACATAGTTCATATAAGAACCAACTGTTTATCGCTTTCGTACTTTATGTGGTGCTTCCATTATGGGCCGCAATTTTGTACCCTGCATTAACCTGTCACCGAGTATTCTTCATACAGACTAATTACTTGTTCATGCCCAATCCCAATGACCCTGCACACACACGACGCCTTATTGCTACCAAATCCCATTTACAAATATATCTGTCAAGACTTTTTAACACCATCATACGTCATTATTGGGATGTTAACATGACGTGGGTTCGCTTTCTTTGTCAACCTTACCTGTCAAATGTGGCTGGGTAGGGACCGTTCCAGGCATTTGATTAGAGATAAATGACCAAACCAACACCCAATGTGAAGAGGAACGTCGGGCCCTCCGTAAAGTCGCAAAAATTATAACTACGACTATATGACAACCACAATAAACAACATAAAATAGTTCACGGCCATCTGTCTTCACCCATGACATGAAAATAATACAGCCTGTTCACCTCAACAGAGAAAGTCGCAAAAAATAATGACGGTAGGATACGTAACTTGCTCTCGTTCAACGTAATCCGTGTTCACGTATAGAATGAAAATAGTCTGTTCACCTCAAGAAAGGAAGTAAAATAGGAAAATGTAAACATCTACTACAACACACGGTAAGATGACTTGTAAGATTAGCTTTCCAACGTCTCGTCAACATAATATAGTATGTGTTTTGAGTCTTCACAACTTATGTATATTATATTATTTATTAGTACATTTATTCGTACTGTTACATGTTTCGGCCTTTATGTATGGCCATCTTCAGGTTTTCAGTACAATATGAGGAGGTTTTTATTTCTAGTTTGTAAAGTGAGATCTCGCTCCCCCCCCCCTGACCAAACTAGAAATAGAAACGTCCTCATATTGTACTGAAAACCTGAAGATGGCCATACATAAGGGCCGAAACATGTAACAGTACGAATAAGTGTACTAATAAATAATATAATATACATAAGTTGTGAAGACTCAAAACACATACTATATTATTTGACACACACAACGAGGATGAACCACCCGAAAATTGTCTCATCAACAGCTGTACTACAACTTTGAGGTGAGACATTCCCCTTGTGTGATACAAATATAAAATGAAGTAAAAATAGCAGTCAAAACACAACTAAAGGTATATTAGCCAAGATGGGGTCGGGCTAAGTAAACTACATGTTTCGGCCTTTTATAGCAGCCATCATCAGATTACAAGAGGTATACCTCTTATAATTAGCCCGACCCCATCTTGGCTAATATACCTTTAGTTGTGTTTTGACTGCTATTTTTACTTCATTTTATGATAGCTGTACTACAGATATTAACACCTTCCTCCTCTGCCCGCTCAAAAAAAAAGTGAAAAGTTTGCATTTCGAATTGTGTGCGTATCTTACTTAGTAAGCAGATTGCATAGTATTAACTTAAAGGAATTATATAGGGGTTGATTCAAAGTACAATTTGACTTTTCGAAGTTGTGAATCGCTACGACAAACTGGCTCATCTTCGAGCACGGCTGTGGTTGACTGTTGTTCGGCTATGCACGATGAGGTTAGATCATCCATTCATTCATTACTTTATTCACATTCCGTGGATCCTAACACGGATACAGAACCATATGGATATAGAAATAGTCAATAGATAGTACAATAAGTCACATACATATACATAAATAATAATTAATCAATAATAAATATTTGCTGATAATTAGCAACTGTCATTATTATATGTATAAACATAACCGACTGCACTATCAGGTATTTTAAGAGTTAGTGATTACCACCTTTAATGCGTTATGTGAGAGAGAAGTCTTTAAGTTCTAGTTGCAATTATATATAAAGTTTTGAAGTATAATATATTATTTATCAATATGAAGACAGTTATAGTAAAATAAAATAATTGCAATAAAAAACCTTACATGCGACCAAGTTCATTAATTGTTGTTGCAATTAAAATATTCATCTATAGAATAAGATGATTTAGTTTTGAACCATTCATTTATATCTACAAATTCATGTTAATTTTTAAATCTTTAGGGCTGGGACGAGTTACTCTTTGCTAGTATCTTCAGCATATAGGATGGTAGCATTCTTAGGTGTTATTTTAGACAGTTCCTTAATATAAAAAAGAATAAATAATGAACCAAGAACTGAACCTTGTGGAACTCCATGCTTTACTTTCTCCTATCCAGAAGATGTACTGTTATGAGTATTTCTGTTTATTAATACTTTCATTAGTATGGTTTAGATTGCTGTGATAGCTTGTGTCTCTTTGAAAGTATTGAATGGCCTGTTCCTGGAAAGGAATTCGCAGTACAGGTTACTTCCCATCAGAGTTCTGTGTTTGGTGTAAAGGTAAAGCAATCCCATTACAGGCCTGGATAGGCCTTGAGGGTTCCAGGAGGATGAGGCTCCCAGATTTCAAGACAATTGGCACATGAAGGTGGTAAGGTTGTCAGCCTTATGCACCGGCCACCTTTACCCCCAAGAAATATTCCTGGTACTCATTTTTATTAGAGGCTGAGTCGACCCCAGGGCCATTGTGTGGCCGGAAGGATTATGTCAATTAAAAATTCCAATGACACGATCGGGGATCGAACCCGCGATCTTCCGGTTTGTAGCGCAGTGCCTCAACCAATTGCGCCACTGCATGCCCCTGTGTTTGGTGTACAAAGTTGAATTCTGGTGTGACAGCTTTGCATGAGATGTGTCTGTAGGCAATTATTGGTTCTGTCTAGTGTCTGGTTAAGCTGCCTGTCATTGGTATGAAATGAAGTTACATTATGAGAACTCTTTAGATTTTGTTTGCTTAGATGTAAGCTGCTGCTTCTTCTTGTCCCCCCCCCCCCCCCCCCCCATTATTTGAGTTCTGCCTGGGTTTGTTGGTATATTTAGTGTTAGGTTTGGTTGATTAAGTTCCAGTTAAGTTAGGTAGAGCTACATAATGTTAGGTTGGTTAAATTCATTCATGATTGCCTGTGAAGATTTACTTGTTTTAATGTATGGAGATTACATTCTACAGAGTTGGCCTGAGATGTCAGAAGCTGGTTTTTTGTTTATAAGTCAGGGTGTTATTTAGTAAAATTTGAAGCCACTGTTTGAGAATGTGCAAGCCAGATTTCTGGATTCCAGGCTGGTTAAAACTGTAACATGTTACATACAAGTGTTTTGTAATATTGAGATTGGTTGGCTGTGTGTGGTTATTCTGTGATGCTTTTGATGGTGTGAAGTTATTTTGAACCAAGTTAGAATATATGAGGATGATTAGTGAACAGTAAGAGGGGCAAGTTGTGGAAGGAAGCATTTATCACCCAATTTTATGTACTGTGTAGGCACATATCATAGCCAGTCTCCAAGTAGTGATTGGCCTCTAGGATCTCCTGAATATGAAATGATGTGCTACATGCTCAACCATGATACAGGCCTACCATAACATACCAGCTGACAGAAGTGCTTGAAATCAACTCCCAAACCCTGTTCTACAGAATTCTAGAGTTCCATTAGGGATTTTTCAGGTATTCCACTTATCTTGTGAGACCAGAAGATTAATTTAGAAGGCACCATATACTCACCACAACTACCCAGAGCCAGTATCTTAAGGAAGACTAGTTTCAAGATTACTCAGTTGTGCATACTGCCTACTAAATGCCAGCAAATGTGTGTTAGTCTGTAAATGAAGGTAGTTTAGATCCCATAAGAAGCAAACATTTGACAACATATACTATACTGTCTGAAGTGGAGATGGCATATCTTCATGAGTGTACAAGTAAAAATACATTGTTAATCTGAACACTGCCCACTCTACTAATGCTAGATGTGGTATAAAATCAATTCATTATATAAGTATTACTCTTGACATGTTCTATATCCTTTGTTTTTATTTGTGGATTTACGGAATGTTAAATATATATCATCTCTGTTATTGTGTTTGTTATTTTTGTGCAGCATTCTGGCACACTTGTTTTGTGAATAAGACGGTTCCATGGCAAATACCTTTGAAAAATTATCCAGAGTCATCATATAATGGGATTGTATGTTAAATATAACTCTCAGAACCATCATAGTGCTTTATCCTTGGCCCTATCAAATGTCTGAATAATGGTAGGTTTCAGATATTTATCATGCTTCATACTGAATTGAAATATACAGAAGAGGCCATATTTGTGGTGACTGTAAATAGACATTCATTACATCTCTGAAATGCTCATGTGGAAGAGAAGACTGACATGTTGATAAAGTGGTGGGGAATGGCACACAGCAAAGATATTTGTGGGAAGTTTCTTTGGAGGGCCTCACCTTAACCTGTGCTTGGAGCCCACAAACTTGCAAGAAAGCATACAAATACATAAACAGTTTCAGTTTCCTGCTGTGTAACTATTCATGCATTACTTTTTCATAGTGAACAGAAGCCTCACTTGTTTGTGTGGTGTGTGTGTGTGTCCTGTAACTTATATTGCAATATGCACTCTTAACTCACAGAGAAGGAAAGCTAATATACAAATATAAATAAATATATAGTGTGTGTGTGTGTGTGTGTGTGCAGTACAAGGTTTATTGTTAATTCAGTATTTTTAAAATGTTTGACTCATCATAAAGAAAACATGCTTATGCCGATTTTCAGGCTCCCTCTTTAGGCTGTACCATCATATCAATAATTATTCTGCGACATGTTACACAATATTCTGTGGCTACAAAATGTCATCAGATATAGCTGGTAATAAACATTAAATTGTGAAAAATACTACTATGATTATTAACAACATTGTATACATACTAAGGACAATAAAAGCAAATTTATTCACAGACCAAGCACTATATGTGTCTCTACACTGTTTTCATATCAGCAATGTTGTGTCTGAACACACAACCAGGCGGAACATTTTTCTTTCCTTTTCCATTAAATGGCTAACACCTTAAATACTGCTGCATTAACAAATTTTTCCCTCAGGCCACTATGGCAAAATAGAATCCTTTCATGCATAATTTTTTTTAATTACTGGCAGCAGTGGAAAACCCACCTCTCAGCTATGATGCTGATGCCATAAACATATCAGAGTTGTAATATTTCCCATACAGGTGGCACATAAAATGACGCCAATATTAAAATAAAGCATGCCAAAGATGGGAGACACAGCAAGTCTCTTGATCAGTACAATTTAGTTGTTAGCAAAATACTGCATTCACCAACAGCAGTGTAAATGTGAACAGAATGCCTGCTAAATGTTCACAGTGTTCCTCTGTATTGTAATATTAAAATTATTCAGAAAGTGGAATTCTGGGATGTGGCACTGTGTCACTGGATAGGAATTCATCTTGGAAGTTTCAACCCTTCAGATGAGGCCACTACAGCAACCTGAAATGGGGGGAACAAATTACCCAGTGTTGCAGCACTGCATCCTTGAAGGGAAACCTCTACTACTCTGTGAAAGCCTAAAACCTTGCATAATTTATGAACTTATTACTGTCTGTGAAAAACTAGTTTTTATACAGAGTAGGGAGTTGCTGGTAGCTCTCCAGTAAGCTAGCCAGCTGTCATATGTTAAAGAAATACTTGGTTATCTCCCATTTGTTTTTTCTCCGTGGTTACCAATGAATTCTGCATTACCTTTCCTGAACTCTTCTCAATTGAATAAGAAAATGTTTGACACTTTTCTCAAAGTACAGTTTGGGATAATGTTTTCCTCCCATAAATTTGAGCTATGGTAGCTCCACAGTATTCTCTCCTGGGATGTCTTCCCTCAGAAATGAACTCTCACCTGTGCAGTGCTTGTGCCAACTGCACTATGAAGAAAACAGGACAAGAGAAGTTACTATCTTATTCAAACAGTATATAGACCTGCTTGAAACAAAACTGTTCTATTTTTATCAGCATTCATGGCAGAACAAAATCCACAAGCAGCTTTATTAACTTACTGGACCTGTTCTGATAATACTTCAAGAATTGGAAGTACCTCATAATAATACATAAAATTGCCCTAATCCGAGACGAGATTCTGATACTCAAATAAGCATTGTCATTATAAAGTGAATTTGCATTTCAAAGATGGTCTAGCACCATCCAGACGTGATGAGTGTTGCGGTAACTTTTCGGTGTGTTGTTAGTTCATGAAGCCTGGTGTCCTCATCCAGAATGAGCCAAGAGAAGAGTGGTGAAGACAGGTAGCCACCTGTCCTTTCTAGACTGCAGTCAGTATTGCTTAACCTGGAAAAATATAGGAGTTCACTCAGTTGATCTTGGAATCCAGCTGCCAGCATACTTCAATGAAGCAGAGCTGTCAATGAACACAAGCATTACAATGCACAAGGTGACAACATTTGCTGACATCCCAGATTTTTCCCGATTAAGCAAAATTTCAGCACTGAACTATCTAAACATCAAATTATCACCCATGAAAGAAAGGCCATTCATATGTAATCTCCTCAAGTACATTTGATGTCGAACTGCTCTACATATACATTTATTTGCTGTAATGTGTTTATGTTGGAGTACAAATGTTTGGAAAAGTTGTAAGATACCAGAAGTCTTCATCAGATCAATAAGTAGTAGTCAATGACAATGGTAGGAGCCTACCACCTCACAGTGTTGGAAGGGATAGATTTCCAAGCCAAATTTCTTCATATAACACAGACTTACAAATGCCAAGTTTTTTTTATGGTAAATAACCATGAAATTGCTTCATTTGAACACACTTTGCTCAAAAGCTAAATAAATAACGCAATTTCTATGCTGACATGCCTTTTCAGCACTGAAATATCTGTTGCAGAACATGAAAGGAAAGACTTTCATTTACTCTGTCTTGACTTCATGAGCTGCCAAAAAAATATATTATTAAGATCAGTGACAATAGTTTACCTTATGCAGAAAAAGAACTGTACAGTGAAAAGAAGTATATAAAACACTAATGGTTTTTATTCTCTAAGAATCTACACAACTTGTATTTTACCCCATTAGTGCCAGTACTCTAAAGCTTATAGGATAAATATCCATTTCCGTATAAATCTCAGTTTTATACATTTAAAATCTTCTAGAAGAAACATTCACACATTCTGAACACTTAGTGGTAAAATTGTCCCTGTGCTTCACTATGCACAACACCATCTCCACATATTCTTGTATGTCGCATTACATAGAACTCGTTCATGTTCCTTAGTTCAGATTTGCCAAACTGACAACTGACTGGCACTGAAAGGGCTAACAATAAATTATATGTTGTTATCTGATAAAACCCAAAACTATACAATTCCAGGAAACTGTTGGCAAGTAATGCTATTGACATATATATATATATACACATATATATGAGCACCGGTATTCACTTTTAGTTCAATTTATGATTGTATTAAACCAATGAACTCAATTATGTTGTCTTCAATTCACTAATAATTACTTACTATTCAACAGTTATACAAAATGATAAAACAACTGTTTTTCAACCACAGTAATTGTTCAGTATTAATCTGAGTGCTTTGATTTGTGCCAATCAAGGTGAGATTTAAAACTGAAACTTTTTCCACACAGTAAACACTCATATGGCTTCTCACCAGTGTGTAACCTCATATGGTCCCTTACATACCACTTGACATTAAATGACTTATTGCATACTGGGCAGTGTGTTTTCCCTTCCCTATGCACAGCAACATGTTGAGTGAAATATGATTTCGTTGTGAAGCCTTTGCTGCATATAGTACACTGGTATGGTTTCTTGATCAGATTATCCTTTTTAGGTGAATTTCTTCCTGTGGCAATTTCACTATGCTCCTCCTTTATTACGGAGCGTTCAACTTTGTGAACCAATGTCTGAGGAACAATTTGAGAGGTACCTTGGCAAGCAGCTGCAATATATGCATAGGACAGTGTAGTCTGTGTACTCTGAATGCTTGTTTCAGGAACTGGAAGTGAGGATGATGTCATAATGGCGACTTCACGTTGTAAAATTACTGAATAGCAGAGAATCTGTGATACTCAGAAGAAATATTATCTTCAAGTTTCCACTCCTACGATGTAGGTGTGGGCAGAGATGCAGTCACGTTGATGTCCCTCTACCATTCAACATTTCATCTTCTTATATTATTCCCACATCCTACAATTTGGAGGGAAATAAGGGAACCATACAGCAAACACAATCTCTTCCACACTTCTCAAACAAACCTCCTATACATTTCAGTGTACCTATGTAACAGACAATAAATCATGGTATGTTTCATAATGAACCAAGTGAAAGAAAAATGAATTTGTTACATTGTGTATTCTATTTAAGTTCAAATTAATTCCCATAGATTTAGTTACATCTGTATGTTCTGCCAGTTAAATTTATTTGTCATGTTCTAAATGCATTACTGTGTTATTCTTTGCAGTGTTTATATTCATTCCTTCCAAAATTATTACACCAGCAAATGTAACTTGACTTTGGGGAACATTCACTCTCTCCCAACAGCAAATTCTACACTTAATATAAACAGATATTTCAACATTAACAGACCCTAACAAGTTTCTTGGGTATTCAAAATTCATTTGAAGTGTAATGCATTACTTTCCATCTGAATTATCAATTTTTTTTTTTTTCAAAATAACAAATTAAACAAACCATATGGCCAACAGCATCAACTCTGATTAGGTGAATGAAGGCTGCAGCATGTCCAGCATTATGATCACAGCAAGAAACTCGATTTACCTGAAAAGTCATTAAAGAAAATATATATGCCACACCACTCACTTCATGAATACCATTTTACCACTCTAAAGGTGTGGATTAACCAGTAAACTGAAGGAACTGCCACATTCTCACAAGTGATGACCACACAGACTTCTGTGACCAAATACTTAACTACCTATGGGCCACAAGTTAATAAATTCTGCTTTAGGTTGCAACTAGGAGAAACAAAAGCTCTAATCCATGCATACACAGGGGGGGG
>Ga0268261_10004754_pt1 | contig 10215 bp, 10 predicted proteins | sample TergutNc150P1_FD_190353 | JGI IMG/M metagenome (GOLD analysis project Ga0268261, IMG submission 190353) | Nasutitermes corniger P1 segment gut microbial community from laboratory colony in Florida, USA - Nc150 P1 (SPAdes) (version 2) | ecosystem: Host-associated > Arthropoda: Insects >... | reverse complement strand
ATCCCACCGGGGGCATGGATATTTGTCTGTTGTGAGTGTCGTGTGTTGTCAGGTCTCTGTCTCTGCGACGAGCTGATCACTCGTCCAGAGGAGTCCTACCAACTGTGGTGCGTCGTGTGTGATCTAGAAACATCAAGAATGGGTGCTCCATATATATATGACATTAGTAGCCTAAAGGTTAATGATTTAATCCTTATCCTGCTAATATGGAGAAAATGAACTCCTAATAATGCCAGTAAATGGCAGATGGGATTTAATTCAGCATTTAAAGGGTTAACAGTGGGCCGTATTCAGCAAAATAAATATTTTAATTGGTTTCAGTTGCTATCTACACTAATTGATCGAACCACAGCAAGTGATGGTTGCGATTAGTGAGGATTTGGAACGAAATGCTCACTTTCGTAATGATAACTCCATTAAAGAAATTAATCTGTTTGAATAACACTCTGATGTCCATTTTGTAAAGAAAGTGTTTATATAGAGATAAAAAGTAAATTTTCTATGAACAGCTTCTGTTAACATACGTGGTTTTCTAAGCATATCTGCTTCATTCAAGGCCATACACATAAAACTTTCAGAACTGTTCAGTGTCACAGATAAGTAAGTTACTTTGGTACGTTTAGTGAGCTATGTAGTGTCTCATAGCAGGGGCAGATTTGGATGTAATGGTTACACTGTGATACTGACATTACTTCAGCTATTTACTCTTAAACTGACGTTATGTTTGCTGTTATACTGACAGTACTGTTTACTGCCATACTGACGTTACTGGTAACTGTTATACTGACATTACTGTTTACTGCCATACTGATGTTACATTTGCTGTTGTACTGACATTACTGTTTACTGCCACACTGATGGTACTGGTGACTGTTACACTGACATTACTGTTTACTGCCATACTGACGTTACTGGTAACTGTTATACTTACATTACTGTTTACTGCCATACTGATGTTACATTTACTGTTGTACTGACATAACTGTTTACTGCCATACTGATGGTACTGGTGACTGTTACACTGACATTACTGTTTACTGCCATACTGACATTACTGGTAACTGTTATACTGACATTACTGTTTACTACCATACTGACATTACATTTACTGTTGTACTGACAGTACTGTTTACTGCCATACTGACAGTACTGGTGACTTTTACACTGACATTACTGTTTACTGCCATACTGACGTTACTGGTGAATGTTACACTGACATTACTGTTTACTGCCATACTGATGTTACTGGTGACTGTTACACTGATATTACTGTTTACTGCCATACTGACATTACTGGTGACTGTTACACTGACAGTACTGTTTATTGCCATACTGACATTACTGGTGACTGTTACACTGACAGTACTGTTTACTGTCATGCTGACGTTACTGGTGACTGTTACACTGACAGTACTGTTTACTGTCATACTGACGTTACTGGTGGCTGTTACACTGACATTACTGTTTACTGCCATACTGACGGTACTGGTGACTGTTACACTGACAGTACTGTTTACTGCCATACTGATGTTACTGGTGACTGTTACACTGACAGTACTGTTTACTGTGATACTGATGTTACTGGTGACTGTTACACTGACAGTACTGTTTACTGTGATACTGATGTTACTGGTGACTTACACTGACAGTGCTGTTTACTGTCATACTGATGTTACTGGTGGCTGTTACACTGACATTACTGTTTACTGCCATACTGATGGTACTGGTGACTGTTACACTGACAGTACTGTTTACTGCCATACTGACGTTACTGGTGACTGTTACACTGACAGTACTGTTTACTGTCATACTGATGTTACTGATGACTGTCACACTGACAGTACTGTTTACTGTCATACTGATGTTACTGGTGACTGTTACACTGACATTACTGTTTACTGCCATACTGATGTTACTGGTGACTGTTACACTGACAGTACTGTTTACTGCCATACTGATGTTACTGGTGACTGTTACACTGACTGTACTGTTTACTGTCATACTGACGTTACTGGTGACTGTTACACTGACAGTACTGTTTACTGTCATACTGACATTACTGGTGACTGTTACACTGACATTACTGTTTACTGCCATGCTGATGTTACTGGTGACTGTTACACTGACAGTACTGTTTACTGTCATACTGACATTACTGGTGATTGTTACACTGACATACTGTTTACTGTCATACTGATGTTACTGGTGACTGTTACACTGACATTACTGTTTACTGCTATACTGATGTTACTGGTGACTTACACTGACATTACTCTGTACTGCCAGGTACTTTGTGCACAACAAGACTGGTATGACCTAAATTCTAAATTATGAATAAAGCACACTTGCTATTGCTCAAGTTTCGATGTAAGTGAAATATCTTACAGAATCATAGACAGTCCAACAGTCATGTTCCCTTCGTTATAAACACAGGTGTAGCTCTTCTGATGCACTAAATTCATTGTAAATAAAACAGCAGATATTTGTTATGTAACATGCAGTACATCACATGTCATGTGCAAGCACTGCTGTTAACTAATTTTTCATCCTATTATATGGTGAGTTTGATCTTGACATATTTATAACACCAAAGAAGAATTATAAACATGCAGATGCATACATAAGTGGAAGACATTTGAAAATAAATTGCCCTCTATTTGGTTCAGGAAATGAAAATTAAATTCTTGAGACCAGAAAACTATTAAAAGTAATTTAAGAGCATAGATCCTGTTAAAAATATGGTGTCCTGTTGGGGGTAAGAACAGTGAACTGGATGATACTATAGTAAGTTGAGTCATGCCAAGGTAAGAACAGTGAACTGGATGATACTATAGTAAGTTGAGTCATGCCAAGGTAAGAACAGTGAACTGGATGATACTATAGTAAGTTGAGTCATGCCAAGGTAAGAACAGTAAACTGGATGATGATACTGTAGTAAGGTGAGTCATGCCAAGGTAAGAACAGTGAACTGGATGATACTATAGTTAGTTGAGTCATGCCAAGGTAAGAACAGTGAACTGGATGATACTATAGTAAGTTGAGTCATGCCAAGGTAAGAACAGTGAACTGGATGATACTATAGTAAGTTGAGTCATGCCAAGGTAAAGTAACAATTCCCTTATTTTTCTTATAATAAAACCAACTAGATGCACTAATTTCTCAAATTTATTCTCTGAATGAAATTCTACATGTTTCAGACAGTTCCTCTGTCTATCATCAGGAGTTTTGCACTGTACACACAGCAATGGTATATGTCATACAGGTTTGCTGACAGCTTGCGAGCAGGATGAGGGTGGAACTTGATCCTGCTCGCAAGCTGTCAGCAAACCTGTATGACATATACCATTTCTGTGCGTACAGTGCAAAACTCCCGATGATGGACAGAGGAACAGTACGAAACATGTAGAGTTTCATTCAAAGAATAAATTTAAGAAATTAGTGCATCTAAGTTAGTTTTATTATAAGAAATGTAACAATTCTGCTCTGTCCGTTGCTTTACCAGTGCTTGTATACAGAGCCTCAGTTAAGAATATTATTAGGTTTGACGCCATGAATTCGGTAGAAATTTACGAGCATCTGGGAGGAACCTACTCTGTCCATCTGGGGGTTGAAGGCTAAGCCACTTGGGAATATCAGGTATGTAGAGGGACAGGAGGAAGGTAACAGGCCTGCATGACAACAGGTCAGGCAGAGTGAAGCAAAACATCTGAGAAGAAAGTGCAGAACACTTGTACTGGAAGAGGGAAAGAGACTGCTCTCACATCTTTTCCCTCTCTGTCTGTCTCTGTCTCTGTTATAATTTAGTCTTTTTTCCTGGCTTTTTACTGATGTTTTAGCGCCTGTAATCTTGTACCATGCCGTGGATCACAATCATGTCCTGTCTTACTCTCCCAATACCTCTGCTGCTTTCCTTGGATGATATACTCTTCAGTGCTGAAGGCAGAGGGAACAGGTTCCTCTGAAATGGTGAAGTTATACCAGACTACACAACGTCACATCTCAGAAGACATGAGTCTTCAAACTCACCAGCCCCGGAACCTCAGATCTCACAGCTCAGTCATTGACCTTAAATTTTTGGTAACGTGTGCTGAACAGTTGTTACCTTCCTTGACATTTCAGTACATTTCCTTTCTTTACACTAAACACAGAAATCCCAACCTGAAGAAAATACACAAAATCCAGTTTTCCTGAATCCTCTGCAACTTGTATACTTGATATAAAACTTTAAATTATTTGCCATGCGTCTTGAATTGCTGGATGGTCATGGTATAACTGCATTAATAGTGTTCCCTTTATTTAAATTGAATGCCAAAATGGTTGGTTATCTTTGGGCGCACTTCAAAATAAAATATACATGACAGAGGCAGTTTGTTTGAAATTCGAAATCATGAAGAGTATTTTTGTGTATTTTGTTCCAATAAGTATGTGAACTTTCAGTACAGGTATGGGACACTTCATTCACAGTGCTTAGGACTTCAGGTTTTCTATGTAAGGGGGTTTTCCATAATCTGGAGTCCGATGCCTAAAATCTACTAAAAACGGATTTAAAAGTTACAAGAAAATAAATAAAAAATAATTGAATTTATGTTGGGTTAATCAACGTCTATTTCAGATTTGAGGGTGGATGTTACAGGAATGTCTGGTGAAGATGGAGGAGCTGCTGGAATTATTTGGCACTAATTTTTAAAGGTATTTGTTCCGGAACTTTGCTGGTTTTGGGAGCGATCTGGATGTAGCATATCCCATATCTGTAGTATGCCTGCTTTTCATAGTAGTTTTTTTTTTTCACTTTAATATTATAACCAGATACACAGATAAGTGTCTGGAACATGCATCATGACATTTAAGTTAGAATATGAACTTCTGTCAGAGGTTGCTGGGTGTATTTGTACACCTTAATTTTACCTAACCTCATTTCTACTACATATTCTTCAGCTAGTCATTAAATTTTCTAGAGATATTGTCATATCATGTAAAGGGTATTACTTTGTACGAGACATTTGTATCGAGAGGATGCACTTCAATCTTCCATCTATGGAATATACCGGCTGTCAGTCGTAATTTCCTTTCCTACTCACAACAGTATCTATTTGAATTGTAACACAAACTGTGATCATTTTTACTTAAGGTGTACAACAAGTCAAATTTTCCACACGCTGAAACTTTATCGTAACTTAAGATTCAGGCCTGACACAGTGTCGGTGGGTAAGCGGTTTCTGTCGTTTCAAAGGAGCGTGTCACCGTCATCCACGAGATTCAGTCAGTTCAAAATCCTTGGCAGTATAGTCCTTTGAAACACTGGAAACCACTTGCCCATTTACACGGCATTACATCCCAGCAGACCTGAACCCTCTGCAATACCAGTGTACAAACCTGAGGTTCTTAACACTGGTATTGCCATCTCTTTCCAAAAGGTACATGTCACATTTCAAATATCAGTGTGTGGTTTACATACAGTGAACCATAGATAAAGTAGTGTTACTACTTCATCTTCAGCACTTTAGCCCTTCGCCTTGGCTTCCCTCACGTTGGATGCCAGTTCTGTACGAAAGATAAATATTGATTGAAAAAAAAGAAGTGATTTCTTCAATATCATAATTTCATGATAATGCAGATGACAATGAAACTTTAAAGAATAATATTCAAGTTGACAAATCACCCCAATCAAACCTACAACTGTATTTTCCTTTAAAAACCCTACTTCAGAATTTTCGTATACTTATGACAGACAATTCATTATATTCTCGTTGTGTCCCTGTACCAGTCCCGTACTGTAAGAAATAGATACTTCTATGGAATCTCCTCCCACTCTGTTGTTTATGTCTCCATTATGCTCCACCAAATCACATGTGCATGGTTTCATAATGCATTTTAATGAATATTAATTCAGCCAGTTTTGATAACAGTGTGAACTTGACGTTCGCAAGTCTGTGCGTCATCATACGATTCAAATAAATCAACCATCAAGATGCAACAGTTTCACAAGTTTATTACTTGGCGTTTATGTGTGGCTCGACATGTTTCGGGGCGTCTCCCCGCCCATCATCAGGAGCGTACAACTGCACTAGGAGCCTCCGGTTTTACTGTCGGAGAGAAGCGTCTGGAGCGTTGTTGGTCATGAGACCATGACCAACAACGCTCCAGCCGCTTTTCTCCAACGGTAAAACCGGAGGCTCCTAGTGCAGTTGTATGCTCCTGATGATGGGCGGGGAGACGCCCCGAAACATGTCGAGCCGCACATAAACGTCAAGTAATAAACTTGTGAAACTGTTGCATCTTGTTGGTTGATTTATTTGAATCGAATTGAACAGTGCGAACACTTGCCATTGGTTTTTAACTTGATACAGTCAGGGACTGAGACGGGTGGAACAGTACGGATGGAGACTGCGATAAAAGTGGAAGGAACAAGTACTTAGCCAAGTTAAGCATTAGATTAAGATGAGTAAACATTTCTGCGCATGATTGATCTGTGATCTGCGTGCTGAATAACACATCTGTACCATGTATCATACTTTATTCCATGCATATGGTTCTCTGCCACATCTTTATACAGTCCCTGTTTCTAAACAGTTTGTAACCTGCAAAGAAAATAACATGAACAGAAATGTTCATTGTGTCTTACAACTCTCTGTACACACTGCACAGTGTGCACAAGAAATGCAGCAAGTTCTGTGAACATAATGTAATAGTAGTGTATTGTCGCTGATGTATGATCTTTAATTTAGATATGAGTGTCATGCTTTAATTGTGAATATGTAGATATATACATATATGTATGTGTGTGTGTGTGTGTGTGTGTGTGTGTGTGTGTGTGTGTGTGTGTGTGTGTGTGTGTGTGTGTGTAATGTTAATTTATGTCACGACGTAAGTCGACAAACAGGCAGATACTTTCAGATGGTAAGTATTAGTATAGGAAGAACGTATATTATCATATATACGTATATTGACTTATATACATATAAAGAGTGACTGTTATTTATTATGAATATTTATATTTCAAATGTTACAGCAGGTTGGACATTAGGTAAGGCAATTTCTTTATGTTGAAATTGATGTTAACAGACCTTGTGCGGCTTGGCGTAAGAAGTAACGGTACTGCTCGCCTGTTAAAAGACATTATTCCTGTTCACAAAGTTATCAGAAAATATTTATTGCGGTGTTTCGTGCATTAAAATTGAAGTGTTATAAATGTGTATGACTTCTGGTGTGTTGGATTTTCCTGCAGTTTTGTATGTATGTAAGGAAGCCTTCAGTCATTCATGTATTGTCATATCATGTCAGTGAATGACATATCATGTCAGTGAGTGACATATTCACGTAAGCTATCACGCAGGTACGGTGCAATGAGAGAAAGAAGATTTGCCATAAATCGTATAGAAATAACCAACAAGATGTGACCATGTAGTAGAATGTATTATTCCAATGTCTCTTAATTGCTCAACATGTTTTGAGCAACACACCGCTAGTCATCAGGAGCCCAAAAACTGTAATTGCATCCTCCAGTTTTACATACGTTTGTGGTTCCCGGTTGCTGCCGGCAACCACAAACGCTTCAGGTGACATCAAGCCCTGACATGTCATCTCGTTAATTTCCTCGGAAGGAAACATTTATGTAAGTTTGTGGTTGCCGGGAGCTGCCGGCAACTACAAACTTACAAATATGTTTCCTTCCGAGGAAATTAACGAGATGACATGTCAGGGCTTGATGTCACCTGAAGCGTTTGTGGTTGCCGGCAGCAACCGGGAACCACAAACGTATTTAAAACCGGAGGATGCAATTACAGTTTTTGAGCTCCTGATGACTAGCGGTGTGTTGCTCAAAACATGTTGAACAATTAAGAGACATTGGAATAATAAATTCTACTACATGGTCGCATCTTGTTGGTTATTTCTATACAATTTATGTTATGATGCACGGATCCATGGACATCAATATTTGCCCTGTTGTCTGTATATTGAGTAGCAAATGAATATTCCTAACATGTGAAGAAACACCATTACACTAAATATGCCAGTTTTAAAGAACATGACATGAATCCTGAACGTGTTTTGATCGATACAGATCATTATCAGGGAGATGTACAGGGTCCGGCAGAAAAACCTCACGATTTTTAAGTTAAAATAAAATGAACAGTATACTATCTTTTTACTCAAATTTATTACTAAAATTGTCTTTAACTCAAAGCATTTTAATTACAGCATTCACTTCCTGAATATAGTGTCTGTGAGGTGGCGTCCCTTGTTGTCAACACATTCCCCCAAGCGTTTCTGGAAGTTCTGCATCACTCGTCGCAGCATGTTAGGAGAAATTGCTGCCACTTCTTCCCTGATGTTCTGTTTCAAATCCACCGTTGTCCTTGGTTTCTTCTCGTACACCTTGCTCTTGAGATATCCTCAGAGGAAGAAGTATTGCGACTAGGGACACTCATTCCTATGAATATTGAAGTGCCGACGAAATATCCTCTGAGTCTAGACAGAATCATTTTTTTTTAAATACGTCTCCACAACAAAAGCCCGATGCTCTACAGACCAGCGCTCCATGGCAACTGAAATGCTTTGAGTCTCGCTAGAAGAGCGCTCAAGGATAAATTCCCCATGCCAACGGTTCCACTAACAACTATTTTGCCAAATCGTCAGGTACTTCTGCCAGACCCTGTATATGTGTATCGTTGAACAAGTGACATTGCTAAGGCCTACAGTAGATTGTATAGTCACATCAGGTTGAAATAGGTACTCTTTAATTTGCATAAACATGTGTAGTGTATACATATACCCTCCTTTGGAATGTACCATTTCTCTACCATTCTTATATATCTTGGAGATTTAAAATTGGTGGTACTTTTATCATTTCAGTTTGTTACTGTTACATCATCAGTTTATAATTACCATTGATATCTCTAGTTGTTTTGGGCTTCAGTGTGGTGCACTTTGTTGAGACACTTTGCTACAATCCAGAAGGTCGCAGGTTCTATTCTCACTGGTGTCAGTGAATGTTGTTATGGGCATATTCCTCCCAGCCACACTGTGGCCCTGGGGTTGACTCGGCCTCGAACAGAAATGAGTACCAGGAATATTTCACAGGGGTCAAAGGTAGCCGGTGCATAGGGCTGACAAACTTACTACCTTCATGTGCAGATTTTCTTGAAATCTGGGAGCCTGAACCTTCTGGAACCCTCTGGGCCTGTAACAGGCCTGTACAGGGATTGCTTTACCTTATTTCCAGTTTCTGTTAAACCATATGTCCGTGCAGTTTGACACTTAAATGTAATGTTGTTTTTCCGCATGCGATACTTGAGTTATGTGGTTAAATAATGGATCTATTTTAAGGTCAGTCATCAATCTGCTGCTTTATAGGTCACTGTATTAGAAGACAGTATTTTGCAGTTGTAGTGTGAGAGTTACATGGAACATGATGGAATGGCGTCGACATTGTTTGAAAGCACTCGTACGAATATTATGCCAAATTGAAAGTTACAGTAAAGCATCAGAAAGTGGAGGCAGGGAGAATCTGGCCTAACAGTCCATCGCCCAGCAACCATGTTTCAGTGATCAGTCACAGAACTGCTGTTCACTGGCTTAACCCAGTGACCGCAAAATGTTGGTTGAAAACATAGTTTGGAATATCAGGAACTCTACACACTAGTCACATTTCCAGCTACTGTGCAAATCTTACTTTTTGCGCTGCTGCATGTTGTGGCCATCAGCAGACTGCTTTAATATCTTAAAGACACAAGCAGTGTATTGTATGTTAGTAGACGGTAAACATATATATATTAGCATTACACAATATCCAGTTGATGTACAGTGTTATTAAAAATTATTCAGAATACACTTTAATACTTCCCTTGTATATTAATCTGAATACTTTATGATATGATATGATATATGATATGATATGATATATTTGATTACTGCAATTGGGTTGACACCCGGTGGCAGCAGTACAGCACACATTTACACACAAACAATACATAGAACAACACAATTGACACAAACAATACGTAGAACAAAACAATTAACTAATTGAGAAGAGTGCAGGCCGTGCCCCGTCTAATGAAAACAGAATATATGGGACAGAACATACGTAACAATAAGAATACATAAACATAACAATAAAAATACATAACTTACAGAATTAAACAAAAGTATACAAAACATACAACCATATATATATATATATACACACACACACACACACACACACACACACACACA
>Ga0268261_10004753_pt1 | contig 10216 bp, 5 predicted proteins | sample TergutNc150P1_FD_190353 | JGI IMG/M metagenome (GOLD analysis project Ga0268261, IMG submission 190353) | Nasutitermes corniger P1 segment gut microbial community from laboratory colony in Florida, USA - Nc150 P1 (SPAdes) (version 2) | ecosystem: Host-associated > Arthropoda: Insects > Digestive... | reverse complement strand
CTAAAGGTTAATAATTTAACCCTTATCCTGTTAACGTGGAGAAAATGGTGAGCTCCTAATAATGCCAGCAAATAACAGATGGGATTTAATTCGGCGTTAAAGGGTTAAACATGGATCGCGAAACATAATTGAGAATAGACTCAACACAGACTGTTTTTAGCGATGAAACTTGTTTTTTTCTTGGTCAGTATGTGAAATCCCATTATAAAAATTATTTATGTGCAGAAAATCCTATGTCTATCCACTACTCGTAAATTTTATTACGTGACGTTCAGTTTGGTATGCGATTAATGCAATTATAATTACTCAGTCCATCATATTCTTCAGATCATAGACTTCCACATCTGTTAAACACGCTGTGACACTTTTCGATCACGTGCCTAAATACAAGAAAACTTATGCCTCATTTTTCCAGCAAGATAGTGCAACAACTCGCACAACACATAATTCTACGCACTGTTTTAATAAATTAATTATAAATATGTGAGGTGTCATACTAATGACCTATATGTAATGGTAACAGCCATTTTGCTTCCTTTCGTGTTTTTATACAAAGCTTGATGTTATCCCTCCTGAGAAACATGTAGTTTGTAATTAACTGGAAATTGTTATACATAAATATTAATTGTGTTTGACCGTAGTTTTATTAATTAATTCTATGCACTGTGGAGAGAATACATTTGGTGACAGGGTAGCAGAGAAGGGATTGTGGCCTCTTCTGTCACCCGACCTGAACCCGTGCGATTTTTACTTTTCGGGCATGTTCAAGAATAAGTGTATTTATAACCCTCGATCAAAAGACCCAGTCAGATTGTAGTGTCTTCAGTTTCAACATCAGGCCTTAAACGCACGTTGAACAGCATGTCTTTTAGGTGTCTGCCATCCGAAGAAACCATTTCATCGTTGAATTGGGAATTTCAAGTATATTATTTAGATATAATGAGTGAAAACCTCACATTGAAACACTGAAATAAAACGCGTGGACACAACTCGTCAGACTGGAACAGTGGCGAGCGGTGATCTGCCTGCGGTTATCAAACACTGTGAAATAAACAATGGCACGGACCCCATTAACTACGGGCACTGTATACTTCAGTCAGTTCGTATTACCTGTATGTGCGTCAGGACATGATGACATTTCTTGGGCAAGCTCTAGTATAGAGAATAACTCGAACTTGTTCAAAGCCGGCTCGTAAGTTTCTGTCCAAATCTTCACGACAGTGCAATAAATGAAGAGCGCTGCTACTGTTTGGGTTGCGAGGCTAATTTAAATCTACATGACTTGGAATAGTTCTATTAAACCAAAATTAATTTAAGTGTGATGTCAGTATTACAGAAAATAAATGGATAAAGATGTGTCTCATGGGGTTCAGGAAGAACGGAATATCCTACAAACAATAAAAGAAGGAAGAATAGCTGGATTGGTCACATCTTGCGTAGGAACTGTCTTCTAAAACATGTTACTGAAGAAAAGAGAGAAGGAAGAATAGAAGTGAAGGGAAAACGAGGAATAAGACGGAAGCAGCTACCGGATGACCTTAAGGAAACGAAGGGGTCCTGGAAATTGAAAGAGGAAACACTAGATCACAATCCGTGAAAAACTCACTATGGAAGAGACTGTGGACCTGTTGTAAGACTGACTACGGAATGAATATTATCTTTTCTCCCCCCTTTCCTCACATGCAAAGATTGACGTAAAAATGTAGGCACTTTACAGGGTAAATTCTGAAAATTTTAGCAACCCAGAGTAACAACATTGCACTGGATCTACCGGTGACGCGCGGTACTGCAAAGTAGAACAAGTTGCCGCCTTACGTGGCTATTTAGCATGAGCACATAAAAAAGTGCCTGTCTAGTGACCTTCGCAATTTCCAGACGCGTTTTGTTGGCTTTAGGTTTATTTAATATATATTTGGATTATTCCAGTAGCTTAAGATTGTACAGCGTCGAATGGTCGTTGGTGAATAAACAATCAGGAAGAAAGAAGGACGAGGCGAGCGTAATCTAAATTCGGGTACATTCCCAGCGTTTCCCTGAAAGGACTCAGAGGAACAAAAATAATTTTCGCATGATAGTCAGTCTGCGGCCATTATTGAATTGGTACCTTAGAAACACGAATCGGCAGTGAATTTTATGTAACAGTGTGTTCCTAAAGGCTGTCAGAGGTGGTCTTTTTTTATTAAAGTGACAGCCAACGCCTCCGGCAGGATTTTCTGCAAGGCGATGCACATTATCGACATGTGACGTGACAAAACTTTTAAATTATGAGTGAGAGACAAGAGAGCAACGTAGTTATTGTAGTGCCATACGAATAATGAAGGATCTTTGCCAGTTTTACTCGGATGACACTATTGGGAAGTTAGAGTGGTAGGTTGATATATATAAATCTAAACGGTAGTTTAAATGCTGTCACCAAGTCACATATTAATCTAATTAATTATAACTCTTAATTTGGGGAATAGTAGGACGAACAAGGTAGTCAGTAGAATTGTTCAACTTTATAGCTATATAAAGTTATTATATTCTATTCTACTAATTTGCTACTATATTACAAAGAGATGAGAAATCAATGATTAAGCACTGTATTATCTTAAACGTGATGGTTAACAATGTGTAATTTGGTTATTTAAAATAGTTATCTTGCCTTTATAATTTATAACTGAATCGCGTGGAGTTTGGAATTTAGATAAAAACTTTCTAAGTAAAATCCCTAAATTCGCTCAGTTCAATACAGAATTTAATTCACTCAAATTTAGAAATAACACAGCCAGCACGGCTTACCTTGCAACAACAGAAGACAGAAAATCAGCATTGTAGACTCGTAATAATTTTAAAGTATTTTCTCAACAAAGTTTCTTCAAGTTATAACTTAATCTTCTGTAATATTCAGTGATACACAACAGCCGGTAACTAGTCAGCGAGTAATAATCGACGTCCAAAATGCCCGAAAAAGAAATCAGTTTATTTACCGAAGATGGGTAGTATTTATAAAGGCAAAGTAACAGCTAATAAATTCCTTAAATTTCTGAAATCGTCACGTCACTCTTTAACGCTGGAATGTACTCGGAGTATAATGAATTATAAAGCATGCTGAGCTAGTGATGAGCAAGTGACGGTTAACGTATTGCTTTGGGAAAGTGTCAGAGGTTCAAGTAACATATAAGTTCAAAATACAAATTTGAAATTTGGTTCTAACGTACACTACAGCCTCCTGCCCTTAAGGGAAGATTTGGGGTGAAAATTCAAAGAGGTTTCAAAACAAATCTTCTGAGGCATGTAAGTTTAATGTAATGAACGGAAAATAGCACTTAAGTAGGCATATCAGTGTAAAGGCACATTACATAAATTAACAATTAAGATTAGCAACAAAATGGAAATACATAAATACATATGATATACATAAATGAGTGCAGTAATAAGGGAGAATTTACGTAAAATTGACATGGTAAAATTTCAAATTTTACGTGTTACAAAACATGATAGAATAGTGACTGTCTTTTGAAGTAAAATGTTTCTTTCTTACTAAAAAACAGAGTGCAATTTCCTGAGGATGGTGTAGCGTTATAAGTTGCGTTGCATAATATGAGAATGGAAGGTTAGCATTCTTGACAAGGTTCCCTTCACGGTCGTTCTAATGTGGGTTTACGAATTACACTAGTTTGCGCTTTTCATTGCATAAGAAACAAAAACAATTTCTGACTTAGTTGCTGTGTCTTTCTGATATTCCGTGGTATCTTTTATTTCTTGAGTTTCTAGTTTAAAGTCGTGAGGTGGTGAAGTAGGAGTGTTGGATTGAAAAACAGTGTAACATTTGGCATGCAAGCGTGAACGGATATAGAAAAGGAAAATTCCTAAAAAGTAACAATAGAAATGGATATGGTAATAATTAAATTCCAGTGCGTTTGCTTTGAGTGAAGTAAAGAGATGTGGTGCACGTGTAAGAGAGAGTCGACATAGAAGATTCGTTTTATTCTTGTGGTTTGTGCATGTATTTTATCCAGTTTTTGAAGTTCTAATGGAGGCATTTCCTGTAACTGCTGAACTTCGTAGTCGGCCATGATGAGGATATTTTCAGGTAGGTAAAGCTTTGTTGGTTCGATGCTCGTTTGGGATGTTCCATGTAGTTCAGAAAATGTTTGCACATCGTCTGAGGTGATGTAATATCCTGTTATATTTCGTAGTTGGCCGGTTCCAGAGAGAAATTCAGTGTGGGTTGTTTGGCCGTTGTCGTTGAAACAGTGGAAAGTAACTGGATGGCGTGTTGGGAAGAAATATAGCTATGTTGTTCCATATTTTTGAAGACTGGGTGCCGGGTGATGAAGAACCAATTGCCTTCGGCATAGTTGGTGACTGGTAGTTGTCTGAAAGTACAAACTCGAAGCACATGTTTGAGTTCGTGCACTATAAATTACAGTGTTCGTAGGACACGTAGTACTGCTGCATCTGTAGCGTTGACTAAAATCTGCTTCTGTGAGCAATAAATAGTCGCGGTTGCTGTGTTGTATTAAAAACGTATAATCAATAGAATATGGAACGTACTTATTAGATGATATCCGTTCAGGCAAAGTAATTATTTTGTACAGTGTAAAGTGACATTGTGCAGTATTTAAAGGTAAGGTTATAATTAGCTTAATACCGTGAATATTTGCAACCAGTGAAACTCTGGCTAGTTCATAAAATAAGTGTACATTTTCAGTTTTAGAGTTAACAATAAGTTCATAGCCTTCTGGAAGTTGTAAGTTTACATTTCTCAAAATAGTTTGTAGAATCACTGGGCCAACAAGTTTAATAGACAACTTGCCATGAATTGCGCACTGTATAGCGTCAAATAAATTATCAGGTTGAAAAGCTAACTGTAGAAAGGTGAATTACAGTTGTCTAATCACTGTAAGCATCGTACTCTGTCCTTGTACTGTAAAATTAAGCCATCCTATATCCCTAGTTATTGAAATTTATCGCGTGACTCTACCATGTTGTCCTTAACCTTTATCGTCCGCGCGCACTAGGCTTGGTGCGGCCATTTAAGTGGGCATAGTACAAACGCACCCGACTCGGTGCGCTGCGGCCATTTAAATTTTCAGTACACTCACGTAGAGGTTTAGAATTATAGCCCCACCCGTTATCTCCACATATAATGGTTTGTGGTCAGATTCACGCTTCGGCCACTTTACCCAATCATATACATATGCATCTCATGAATAGCAACTTTCTCGCAATCCTGTACTGTTTTGGAACCTTGTTTGTTATTTTATGCCAAGCAAATGACGCCAAGGCTTGCGATGAAACGATTTACGCTTGCTGCTATGTTGGCTGGCTGGCTGCGTGGTTTCTTTCGTTGAAGCTTATGTCAACACATTGCAATGTAGAGCCTCGTTCACTCCATCAAGCGTCGCTGTTACAGGAATTATATTTGTGGGCGGCCAGCTTCGTAGTAGAATTTTCTTGGTGTGTATCCCGCTCCTGCCCCTTCCCTGAATGTAAACGATACCGTTGCTAGCCACGGCCAAAACAAGATATGCTTTTGTGTTTACGGTCCAAAGATATATTACTGGTAAAAGGGACTAAGCACCAACTGTGCGTATATGGAAAAATGCCAATTGTAAATGGTTTCTCTAAAGCCTGTGTTACTTTTCAGTTCAGTTTCTGCCCTATTCGAGAAAGACGGTTTGAAATATAAGATAAAAAGGATGCATAAAGTCGCACGCGCAAATAAATATAGGTAATTACTGACCGCAATGTGAGGTCACGATTTTCCCATAACATACTGATAGTGAGAAGCCTAGTTCGCAAACTCCACTGGGCTTATAACTCCAACTGCCGTTTGATATATAAACAGACCGATTTGTAAATAGTAAGGCTATAAACCAGCTAAAATAATACGACATTTCAATGCGTTACTACTTGTTCCAACTTCGTAAATAATAAGCCGGACTGAATATTCGTTTCTGAGTCAGCAGTCTGCGATGTCTGTGCGTAAGAGAGCCGGGTTCCTGTCCTGAAATCGGATATCTGAACTGGTTTGGGATAGCGAGAGTGAAGAAGCAGGGGCATCGAGCGACAGCATATTTTATTTGGGCAATAGCATCTTACGCATTTTTAGACAACCGCTGAAATATCCCTGTTTTAGTTAGTTTCCTTGACGGAGTAAGGAAATACCATGCAGAAATTCTCGATCCCCCATCGTGAAAAACATACTGGAAACGATAATGCATGTCGGAATACTGGAACAAAACTCAACAAATGTAGGTCTTCTCGGTTCATGACGGTGTCGATTGTGATTAGGAAGTGGTGTGAACAGAAAAGTTGTTACTGAAGTGCTGAGAAAGTATAATGTGTGTGTGTGAAGTAAGATGATGTTTCTTACACCACCACGCCAAGGCACAAATCCACAAACACTGAAGCTGACATTTTCTATGCAAACCTTGAGCCCGAAACATAAATGTAAGTAAAATAAATGGAAAATTTATTTTTTTTAAATTAACTTCCTGCATTTAGGCACTAAATGTTTCTACTGAATTTTTTTTAAATGAAGTATCTGATTTATTCCCAACACAATGCAGATTATTGTGTTAATACAGTATCTTTAGTTCATAATTTATAAACGTTTATTGTCAAACACGCGCGGCGATTTAAAGGCCGTTGCGGAGAAAATTCCGTACCCTAGGCACGAAAACGGAATTTAAATGCCGCAAGACGAAAGTTAATTATGGTAGTTATATGTGTTATGGCATCCGTATTTACTCCGGTAATGGTGTCAAGTCTCTTAACGAATGTTACTTAGTTAGACAGGGAGTGTATTGTGTCGGAGTTTTTGTGTTTTAATTCAAGTATCCCATGCAATTCATGAAGATCCGAAAGAGCCGCTGTCACAAATAAAGTTCTCAAAACAGTATCTCCAAAATCTAAAAGGCTTCGACGTCTGTCTAGTCGAGGTAAGAAGTGATAAAAATCATAGAGTCTGGTTTCTAAGGTTTGCAAAATGTATCTAACTGTTTTAAATCGGAGACTAAAGTAAATTCTTGTTTCTGATGCTCAAGGGTAAACAAGTCTGTTCTGACGGTACAAATTACTTCTTGATACATACTCACATTGAAATATAGCGCGATGCGCCATGTGTCACTGGTCAAACAAATGTCAGTCTCTTTCAAAAAGAACACACTGCGGTTCAGAGGTTGAACAACTAGTTCTGCTACTGTAATATACGAAATGCGTTATATAAAACACAAAGTTAAGTATTAAGTGGATGAATTCATACTCAGTACAACTTAAGTAATCACATGAAATTGCCTCGCTAAGTTATATAATTACACATCTTGGGAAATAATTCTAGATGTCGACCTCTTGACGGGGGGAGGGGTCTGTTCTTGTAATTTGTAGTTCTCAACGGGATCGAGGTGTTTCTGGGGGGTGGGCTTGGGTCCTGGCGTTCACAAAAGGGGTGTCTATGATGGGTTCAGCGGGGTCAGGAACGTTTGAGGTTTCATTGGGAATGATTCATTTCTGAATTCAGCTTCTTCGTTTTCTGCAGATTTAGTCTCAGTTTTATGTGCTCTCTTCGCCCTTTTTTGTTGAGGCTTAGGTTTCAAAAGTTTTGGATCATAGGCTCTTTTTAAACGGTTCACGGGAAAATATGCCTTTTGTCATTTTGGTTCACTATTTCTTAATTCAAGTCGTAAATTTTCTTAGTTATCTGGTACGGCCCAGCCCATGCCTTATGGACTTTCCGAGTTAGCCTGGTTTTTTGGCGGGGCAGTACAGATAAACTAAGTCTGCTACTTCAGATTTCCGCAGTTTAGCATTGCGTTCGTATCGAGTTTTTTAGTCTCGTGTGATTTCTTGTTTGTCTTAGCAACTTGCTTATAGCCTAGTTTCAGGCTAGTTCTGAGGTTCTCTAGTCGGTGATCTTATTCATTTTTTTTAACACGAACCTTCAAGTTGTCACTATTTGGCAGTGTCATTTCTCTACCGTGCAGTAAACAGTAGTGACTATAACCTGTAACAGTGTTTGTTGTAGCACGATAAGCCATAAGACAGGAAGGAACCAAATTGTCCCAGTTTGTATGCGAAGAATCTATGTAACAAGATAGGCCTGCATGGAGGGTGCTGTGCCAGCGCTCTATTTGTACGTTGGACCCACGACGGTAACTTGATGTACGCACTGTGCGTATTCCTAATAACTTGCATGTCTCCTCAAAGAAGGAAGAGAAACGCGCGGCCTTGGTCCATGATTAACCTAGATCCTGTGCTGTGTCACTATCTGAGTTGCGCATACTCTTGCGCATGACTCGGCATTTTGGTCTGCTATAGGATAGGCCTCTACATATTTTGTAAAATTGTTTATAAATGTCAATAAGTATTTATTTTCTCTCGGTGTCACTGGGTAAGGGCCAGCAATATCCATGGACGTTACCTCGAAGGGAGCTGCGGGCACCTCCACTTTGCCGAGGGGCGCTGTGTACTTGCGATCCTCTTTTCTTCTCTGACATAAGTAACATTTTCTTGTGTACTCTTCTATAGATCAACGCATGTCTGGCCATCATTATCGTAACAAAAGTAGGTTGTGAGTTTTATTTATCCATGGATACGCGACGTATATTGGATCGTGATTCTCTTTGATGACATCACATATTAGGGTCTGAGGAAAGATTAGTTAGTGGTTGTCATTTGGACGCTTGTACATAATATCGTCAATATCTAGGAAATATTCCTTTCTACTCTGACAAGTTCCTGGATTCTGCTTGTTGCAGAATGCGCCCTTTGCTTGCTCATGAAGAATATTTTTCATATCCAGGATACCTTCTTGTAAGATGGTGCCAACATGCCGACTCAGAGCATCTATATCACATATTTTAGACCCAGCTCTGTGTTCGATCACGAAATCAAATTCGGATAATTATAAAGACCATCTCATCAAGCGGGAACTTTGGTCTGCGAAATTTCGCAGGCATGTCAGCGCAGAATGGTTTGTTCTAACTAAGAATTTCTTGCCAAAGAGGTAGCATCTGAATTGCTTGGTTGCCCAAAACAAGGCCTGCATGTCAGCTTCTGAGGCTATATATGACCTTTCTGCGGTGTTTATTTGTCTACCTGTATATGCGATAGGGCGTTCCACTACGTTTTGTACTTGTGACAAAATGGCGGCTATAGCTATTTTGGAGGCATCAGTTGTCAAAATAAATGACACTTTGAAGTTTAGGAAGGCTAGCACAGAGGCACTGCAGGGCCTTTCCTTCAAACTTTCAAGGCCTCCTGTTGAGTTGAACCCCATGTAAACCGCTGGTTCTCTCTCTTAAGTGCCGTTAGAGGTTTTGCAATTTCAGCAAAATTCGGCACTAGCCTCCTGTAGAACGAGGCTAAGCATATAAACGTTCTAACGTCTTTCACGCCTTTAGGAGTTGGGTACTTTTTCACTGCTTCTATTTTATCAGGGGAAGCGGAAATTCCTTCGTCTGAAAACACACAACCTAGATATTGCACCCTAGGTTGAGAAAATACACCTTTCCCTGGATGCAATTGGAGGTTGGAGGCTTCAAACCTCTAATACATTTTCCAACATCAGTGCATGCTCTTCAGCAGTCTTAGAAAACATAATTACGTCATCAATAAATACCCAGCATTCTGGTGTTATGAGATCTTTCAAAACGATAAACATGAGTCTTTGGATATTAAAGGGGCTATTGTATAATCCGAACTGTAGCCGATTGAACGTATAATGTCCGGACGGGACTGTAAAAGCGGTTCGTTTCTTGTGAGCTTCCGTAATGCTTACTTACCAAAACCGCTATAGCAGTCTAGGACAGTAAAGTATTTTGAACCATGCGGGGTGGAAATTGTTTTCTCGAAAACTGGCAAAGGATAGGGATCGAACCTTGACACTGAGTTGAGGGCTCTAAAGTCCACACAAAATCTATATTTAGGTTTTCCATCAGCACTTTTTTCGGGACAAGAATAGCAGGGGCAGACCATGGACAATTACTTTCTCTAATCACGCCCTTATCAAGCTACATATGGGGCTTTTCACCCGAGGAACGTGGGCGTTTTGAGCCTTCGCTCTGGTCCCTTTTTCTTGGCGAGTCCTCGTTTTTGGCTTCTCTTTTGAGCCGCGCAGGGTACCCTGTAGCGAAGTGTCCTAAATCTTCGCATTCAAAACATCTTGGCCCTTATCTAGTCTGTGCATTCCGGGTAATCTCAACATTCGATTTTCTGGCACTTTCTC
>Ga0268261_10004752_pt1 | contig 10216 bp, 7 predicted proteins | sample TergutNc150P1_FD_190353 | JGI IMG/M metagenome (GOLD analysis project Ga0268261, IMG submission 190353) | Nasutitermes corniger P1 segment gut microbial community from laboratory colony in Florida, USA - Nc150 P1 (SPAdes) (version 2) | ecosystem: Host-associated > Arthropoda: Insects > Digestive... | reverse complement strand
TAGCAGGACTGCAGGAAAGTAGAAATTTTCATTTATATATTTATGTTACATTAATCATATTTTCATTTTTGAGACATTTTTATTTGATACTGCTTTGTATTTTCTACATAAATGAATAATAAGCAATCCAGTGACATATTAAGTTTGTGTTTAACCTTCTCTTTTTCAACACCCTTCTGTATTATCCAACATTTTTATCAGCCAGGAATGCCGAAATTCTTGCCATGGGGTGGGCAGCATTGGTGCTACATAGCATTAATGAAACTGTCTGCATGGCTTTGTCTGTTCTAGTGCTTGAAGTTGTTTCCTGTCACCTCTTGTTATTTCTTCTCTTCTCTTTGCTGCTTGTTGCTTAGTCGGCTGCTCTCCTGTGGGTGATTGGTGGCAGTACCCTAAATGTGATCACCTTTTGGTCTCATTTATCTTTGATAGTCAGGATCCTACTGTAAATGAACTCTGTTAAGGTGCTTTTAAAAATGTGTCTTTTTTCTATAATGTTGATAAAGACACCCATACATGCAGACAAGCTCTATTCTACTCACCATCATGGAGACTCCGGCCACAACCATAACGGTGGAACGCAGGCCATCTGAAATGTTCATTGTCACAGACTGACTAACAAGTGATGTGTCAGCTGACAACCTGTTGACCAGCTCACCCGTCTTGTTCTTGTCAAAGAATGCTATTTCCTGCTTCACAATGGCACCAAATACTGTCTGCCGCAGAGTCTGCACTATTCGCTGGCCTGTTAAGACAACATGACTATCATCAGCTACAATATATCACGACCATGTCCTTCATAGCATAACTGCCACTTTGAGAAAAGTCATGTGTTATACCTCAAGCAGACTAATGACTTGCTCTATACCTGAAATAGACATGAGGTAGACACGTCCAAAGTTGCAGAGTCCACCCACAAGGAACACTCCCAGAAGAACCAGACTCAATGTGGTAAGGTTCTCCCGCATCTTAAGAGGGTCACCTGTATAGATGATATCGATCACACGTCCAAGACAGAATGGAACAGCCATTGTCACAGAGCTTGATACCAACAGCAGACATACTGCACCTACAACACAGCAGCCAATCTCACAAGAATTGATGAAACTTATCATATTCAAACCTCATACTGTTTTGGTAGATCAAATTCTATTTCAAAGACCCTTCTTACAGCTAGTATTTTATTCCATACAAATATGAAGAACAAGTATTGTTGGTAACATATTCTCAAAACATATTTCCGAGAAATTAAGATAAAATATTTACATTGGCTTAGTTTCCATATTTTTTAACCTTTGTTTCCAAAAATATAATCACTGTAAACAGTACATCATAAATATTTTGCTTCTTAAGTATCTTACCGAACAAAGTCCATTTCTCCGGTTTCGCTAAGGACAACAATCTTCTTGCCTCTGGCACACTAAGCACAATTTTCTTTTTGGTCCGAGTTTCCAAAGACAGTCTCTTTACAGCTGAGGTTGAGAATAATTTATATTTACTTGTGGTCCCCACAAGTGAAGAAGAGTTAAAAGGCAGATGAGTGACGTGACCACTCCTCGCGCATAAACTGCACAGTAATACTGGTTTTGCTTGTATCTTCATTACAAACATTCTTAATATTTGCACAGATTTCACCAGGTGCGTCATTTTCTCTTTTCCAAAGGTTGACAGTACTGCAATAATACTCACTAGGTTAAGCTCGTCTACGCAGTAGCGTTACGTTTTCTGGGCTATATTGGTATTGTACTATGAGTATTTCAGCAGTGTTAATTAGACGCAGTCATGACCACTCAATTTCTACAGCGTTCACCCCACACTGGGGTGAGGTTAGAGGCAATGAAACACATAAGTTTTCTAGAACAATCCAACTTAACCTAACGTAAAGGGAAAATAGGAAAATGCGGTTAATAGGCATTTGCCCTTCCCATTTTTTACCAGCTAACCCTCCAAAGACCAACCGCCCTTCTTCTACAAGATATCAACGCCCTGCGCCTATAAGAATATACAAAATACCAACTCCATCAGCCTCTAGCTGCGTTCAACAAGAACACGAAATGCAGTTATAAGAATTAAAATGTTGACGTGTATTATTTTATAGAGATGGCTATGTTCAAAGCTCTTTTTATTCAACAAATATCACATCAAAACTATACTTCTCAAATTCATTTCCACATTGTCATTAATCCACGTAATGACTGCAATTGGTAGGTTTATGTACAGCTGCGACCAATCAGAGTACGGGTGCCGAAACTCCCGCGAAATTTCTCGCGTGGGTAAACACAATAAGGAAGTCTGTTTGCCAGGTCGGCTCTGTGTGTGTGCCTATTTCTGTTGCGAGTGTGTTGAGTGAGGTACAATAGATTTTGTATATATTTTGCATTTAGCAGTACAAATGTTAAAGATAACTGTTGTTATTTCAAATGCACTGATATGTTGAGGATATGGTTAGAATATCTCACGCGTTAGTTCTAAAGCAGAAACCGTCAAGTGTCTTCGTTCAGGCGGGAAGGCTGTGATGCTGAGGATACGATTGGAAGCTCCATCATTTTTGCTATAGCGTGTAGTATTTAAATTATTGTATGAATTCGTTGTTGATGAATTCTATCATATTGGATGACTAAACGTATTAATTTTGCGGTGGTCGTCGGATCTGTATTCATTTGGTACCCGGTTCGAATGTGGGTAATAAAAGTGAATAACCCAACTGAAGAATCTTGATTTTTACAAATACTTGCACTTAAAGGATATTACGAACCTCATTCAGATAGCTTCAAATCCTCAGCACCACTAAATCTCAGTAAACTAATTATAATGATATGTTTATTTCAGTAACTCAGGACTCATTGCTGATGGTGGAACAGCATACTCAATTTTGTGGTTATACTGACCATGTACACGCCCTCTGAGTTTGGTTTATACAATAATTAGACTTAACATAAACACTGTAACAAATTGTGGCTTAGTCTAGGTTGTGTGAAGAGCATTTATCCTAGGCACGTATTTATTGTGTGTAGACAAGATGAACACTCCACCTCCAGAGCAGCAAAATCGTCGCACTACTAGGAGTGCCCTTGCAGAGATACCCACACGACTTGGCATGTTAAGTGTGTCAGAGAATGGTCGTTTGCCCCCTGTCACAGCAATAGGTAATACCACAGTGTTGTGTCTTTTTAATGTTTCTGTAATGTTTAGAACATGCATTTAAGCCAGGTTCTCAGCCTTCAAATTCCAAAGAAGGAACAGAAATATTTTTAGATCTTGTCAACTGCAGTGGTGAAGAAGGAATGTAGTATTTTTTGGTTCACCACAACGGGATGTATAATAATTTTAAGAAAGAATATAAAGTGTGTATGTACAATAATGGTACCAAGAAATACACATAAGTATTGAAACTAGTTTATAAACATAATGAACTCCTACATGTTCGGCCAACCACGTGGCCATTTTCAGGGATGTAAAATAGAAAGGTTAGATATATTGCAGTTTGCACTTGTACTGTAACATTTGTATTTTACATCCCTGAAGATGGCCACATGGTTGGCCAAAATATGTAGGAGTTAAATGTGTATATTAACTAATTTCAGTATACTTGTGTCCATTTGTTGGTACCATTATTGTATATATTTGAACAATGCACGGTCATGGATGACATAAAGCTAAGACTGTGTAGTTTAGAAAAATTTCTGAATTTAATGATTGGCTGAAAAAGACATGAAGTAAACAGGTAAGGGATAATCATTACATAACAAGATTCATATATTTTACTCTTCCCATAATATTTTTAGATTAATAATGGAGTGTGAATTGGTTTGGTCAGGTTGATACCTTATGGACATTGTGTGCTTTTAGACAGCCCCTCTAGCAATGATTGTACACATCTTAGTGCTGATACACTATCAAGGGTGAAAAATACCTGTTCTAAGGTAGAATGTATATTTCAGATTTGTGTGCATGCATAATGCAGTTCATCTAGCAGTGATAAGGTATTCCCCCCATGCATTATAATTGTCACAGAAATGTACATTATTAATTGCATATCTGAAGCACCACCAAAATAAAAGTAATGGTTTTTTGGTACAGTTTCTGTGCAGACAATTTTACTGCTGTTTCACATGCTTGAAGTTGCAGATAAGTGTATCGTGTGGCGTACTGCGAGGATCTAATTCAGTTTTAAAACTAAAGGGATTGAAAGTGAAACTTTATAAGCAATTTAATTTTCAGTATGCTGTCTTTTTGAAAAAGTTTAAATTCATTGGTTCTGTCAAAATGCTTTGTCTGACTCAAAGTACTTATCCATGTGAAGAAATTTCTTATCCAATGGTAGGAATGGGCCATTAGTCTGATGTCATACTGTCTACAGTTATAGAAGCTTCTCTTCCAGTCTGATGTATACCAAGAAACTGGAGGAAGTAATGAAAACAGAGAAATTATGCATGAAGGAAGAACTTATTTCTTACAAGCAAAGGGAAAGAATGTCTCCTGGTAGAAACACTTAAAATGTAGCTTGCCCATATGCTCCACTGGAATGCATTGAGAAATACTGCACCACTGCTGGGTGTGCTGCCATCACAAGTGTGTGTGTGTGTGTGGCATTAATGTGAGCAGTATATCTAAATGAGTTTTTGTACCCTTGCATAGTGTAATGATAGCTGAAGTTTTGTGTACAGTAGTTAATATGTGAGATCTGTTATGGAGCAGCATTACAAGTGAGGTTTCAACCTGACAAATGGGACCATTCCCTTGAAAGTAAAGGGTGTGGTGGACAAGGCATGTCACATGAACTGGTTCAGGGCAATTTCAAACAGGATCTAGGAATGTGTTTTTCTCATAGATTGTAATAACTTTTGAATGGATTAAAAGCAGCTAAGTACTGCAGACTGCAAGATTCTGTATCGTGGAATTTGTTATTAGATAATGCAAATGTACAGAAGTTTCAGTTCTGCAATTTTTTTTTTTTTAAATAATGTTTGATGTCTGCCACTGTGGCTTGTGTAATATTACAAGGCTTCTGGTACCAAGGGATCAGAAGGTACTGACAATGATGTATGGCAATAAACATGACCAGTACTGTCCATCTCTGATTGATTCAAATGCAGCATTTTAGAAACTATCAGTTTTTGCCATTGAATAGAGAGGGTTCCTACTCTTTTGTGTCTATTATATGGATTCTGCCTGGAGTCATAATTGACTGGAACCAAAGGGGTAGGAACCTGCTTCTATTTTACACTTTATGATACAGTTTTTATATGTTACAACTGGAGAAACTTAAGATGATGGATTATGTCTAGAATATTAGTCATGTTTGTTTACATCAGGAAGGTGCAGCTACAAGAAATTTTGCAAACATGTAACAATTCAGAGTTGCAGACTCTTGCAAGCTTGAGTAATTTTGTCTCCAAATTTCAAAAGGTAATTTGTTTGTTTTTTGGGGTGGAACCATTATCATTCTTCCATTGATCTTTGAGTATCTATGTTGCAGCACCAAACTCCAACACTGGAGGGCTGTGGAATGTGAGCTTGAATTTACCATCATCATATGTAAGTCCATCACCCTCACCAGATGAGATGGTGATACAACAACGTGGTCGTCGCCGTCTGCCTGCCACATGGAGTCCTGACATAGAACAGAGCAAACAGAATGGAGTGTCAAACCATGACCGCACACCTGTTAAAGCTAGTCCTGCCAAGAGCACAATTGTATTGCGAAGCACTCCTCGCAAACGACTTCTTCTCAATGACCCTAAGGAACTCTTCCCAACACCTGAGAAATGTCGCAAGGTAAGGATAGGAAGTGTTGCAATGGATTCTTCGTGTATCCACTTTAAAGACATAGGGAGATGAAGAAAGTCAGGCCAAGCAAGGAGTAAAGATTCACAAGTCAAGTTGTGTTTTGACTTGTGAATCTTTACTCCTTACTTGTATACATCGAACAGAACGGGGATGAATCACCTGAAGATTATGTCAGGCCAAGGTTATGGCTTGAAAGAAATATGAATTTGTAGTTCATCTAGCAGTGACATGAACTAATATACTGTGAACCAAAAACACAGAAAAATTATGATATATGGTAAAATCTCATGAATCCACATGCTATCTAGTTCAGTCACCTTCCGTCACAACTTCTTATATTTTAATTTTGAATAAAGGCTTGTAAAGGAACTGCAGTGAAGAGGAAACCTGCTACCTAGAGTGTTGTGAAATGAAAACAGGGGCCAAGACTAGAAAGATTCAGCACAGCAAAACAATTTGTTTCTGCTGTGAGATAAAAGAAAGAAAAATTCTAGCTCACTAATCAGGATGTATTACCACATTCAGAGTAGTTTTTTAAGTGGCAAGTGTTTTTAACTGCTTGGCCAAATCATTATGTAAAGAATGCCTTAACTTATTTGAGTAATAGATATCTGTTCAGTTAATCTACAAATATAATTCTTAAGGAATTTGAAGTTATAATGCCATGACTTTTAGAACTTATCCACAACAGACCTATCCTGAGGCACTTTCATTCAGTGTTTTACATCTTCACAGCCTGTTTGCTTGACATATTTGGCATATTCTAATAATCTTCCATCTGTACTGGTTAGTCTGATATGTAACACATATCAGACTTTCACTTTCCTTGATTTATTAACCTTGATAAACATGTAACATGTGGAGGTCCTTGTTAGGTGTTCTTAACGAAGTAAAGCCTTATGTGAAAGTCTTGTCCATCTCTGATCTTGTATCAGCACCAATACCAATGGACACATCTTTGAAGGACCAATTTCAGAGACTTTCAATGAACGTTGTCTGGCAGCACTTTTTAGCCTATTGACCCACATTCCACCTGACTTCACAACTTGTGAACTTCTTCATGTATATCATTATTTGTTCATGAAATGTTACAAATTGGAAGCTCAATAAATGGCAAAGAATACCATTGGTAATTTTGTGCACAACATTACAGAGTACACCATATTTAATTTTGTTATGTCATTTTTATTTGTGTAGCATTGTTAATTGAAGAGCATGTCCTTATTCAGTTGATTACAATTAGAGTTTCTGTGGTTGAATGGCCTGAAAACTTTTCTTCTGCATTTGTGTACATAGATGTCACCCAACTCAAAGAAGTGCCGTACTGAAAAGACATCGTTACCTTCCTTCACTCCCCTCCAGGCAGCACTGAAAGGCTTGTCACAGGATCAGCTGATTGATATAATCCAGCAACTGGTGGACAAGCACCCACAGCTGGGAGAAGTAAGTATGTTTTTCACAGAAATTTGAAGTTGTATAATAAAAAATTAATAAGTAATAAATGGTCAATTATATTTTGACAGGAAATCAAGGACAGTCTGCCTGCACCAGATATTCGTCCACTGGAGGATCGTCTCAATTATCTCAAGAAGAATATCTTCAAGTCACTGCCAAACTCCAGGCTCACTTCAAAGACTGACTCACCTGCATATAGCAGAGCTGCCACACATGTGCTGGCCTTCAAGGTGCAAGATTCTGTACACGTGCCTCTGCTTTTTGCATTTGAAGATTTACCATGTCCAAAGTACAATACAATGTGGGAAAGTGCTGCTAATATCACCTTTATCCTCAATGGCAGATTTAGGGACAAAGAGTATAATTTACTTTCCACATACAGTTCTCATGTACAATTCTCTTGCACAAGCTTACATTCTCACCCTTTTTTTTAAACCTCTTTTTTAGATCAACAGTGGTGAAACTTCTATCTAGTGACTGTCTTCTGGTCTGTTTGGTCACCATACATTAGCTTCAGAAATTTTGTATTTCTTTGCTGACAAACAGTTATTTGACTATCTGCTGTAGTTTGCAAGCATGCCCTTAAAACATGTTGATGCCGAGAATCAAGGAATCTGCATGGCACAAGTCTGTCTTGCTTCCATGTTTCTCCTGTAAATGCACCACATGTTTATACCTTTAAATGACTTATGTTTGCATGTGCAAATGTGTTTAAAAACACTCCTAGAATTTCATTTTATATGTTTAGGCAATGAGCAGCTTTAGCACATTTTTACGACATGCTGTGTAATCTGTTTTATTTTCCACAAGATGCTATTTATTTCATAATTCTATCTTTTTCTGTTCAAATAATACACTTTTTGTAAGCCATGCACTATAATTTAAATAGCAACCTGGCCACTTAAAGGTTGAGGTGTTCTTCTGTGGAAACAGTTGCTGTAATAACTCTAAAAACTGTGCATCATATGCAAATAAGAATAAAGTTTCTTGTGTTATATCGTGTAGATATGGTTATCAAAACTGTACTAATAAAATGTACAATTGACCGCTCGTTGAAATATTAATGTGTTCACTTCTCAGTCAAGTCTGGTCCACTTCTATTGTACATGCTGGCACCTTCTACTTTTTTGATGGAATGTTGTATGGTATGTACTAAAAGCTCTTCAGCAAATGTCTCTTTTGTTCATACTGGTCCACAATTCCTATTCTGTGCTCAGTTTAAATTTGTAAAATTCCTTAAGTACAGTTTATACTTTTAAGATGTATAACCATTTACAATAATTTTGTTATAGCATACCTTTAATGAAATATAATACAATGGAATTCCAAACTGGAGGTTACATTTCACATTATAATTATGAATGTTGACAGAAATGTGTACTGGAGCAGGGACGCCAATTAGTGGACAGCCAACACTGGGGTAGTGTCATGGAGTATGTTTTCTTGGCATGGACATACGTCCGTGCCACTCCTCTGTGGGACAACCCGCCACATAATGCGGCCCGGCGGCAGTGTTTCAAAAGTCTTGCAGTCCAGTGCATGACTGCACTCAAGAAAGGGACATGGAACCCTGAGCAGTGTGACAGCTTCCAGGAAAGGTAAGATACATGCTGTAAGGCACAACCACTTCTCCCCTTCACTACCAGCAGATGAACAATGACCCATCAATTTCCTTATGTTATATGCAGTAAAGTTATTCATTGATTACATGTACGTGTCTGATACCTTCCATTGCTATATGTGACTTGAAAGTCCTTGTTTATATTTGACTTCTGTTGATGCAGCCTCCTTATTGTAGTATATGTGGTTTCTCTCTCTCAGTGTTAAGTAGTAAAAAGAAAGGGAGGATCTGCATGACCTGGCCAGCAACTGCCCCCAGCATTAAATTCCATCCCATAGAAGATGAGAAGTGAAGTAAAACTATTTCTGTGAAGGGCTTGCTGCTACTGATTCGTTACACTCTCTCACCAGACTTTATAGTCCATTATATGATGTCTTATTCATGATTAACCTTTTGGCACCGGAGTTTTACATTTAAATTTTAGCACACCCTGTATGTAAAATGTGAATACTAGAGGAACCAAAAAGGTAGCATTATGAAATAAACGCCATTTTGAAGAGAAAAACGGAGAGTGTGCAGCATGTTTAAAATACTCAGTACTTATATTTGATGAAAAAAATATATAAAATGCAACATCTGGAGGGTAGCGGTACGCCCGTCCTATACATAGGACGCACGGTTCTTAACGGTTAATAGTATGTGGTGCAGCCTCATACTGTCATGCTAGCCACCACCGGTGCTAACCCTCCCCTTCTGTCTTCTACCCTCTCTTCTTCATTAACAGAAAGTTATAAAGGAAGGGGTAATGGTGTTATCACATGTGAGTATGACTGGGAAAGAGAAGTTCAGAAGCAAGGTAAACAACTCAGCTGGCTGCTATGACTTTGTCATGTTTTGTTTCACCCCTATTTATGAAATGATTTAAGGCAGTGCTGTCATGATTCAACACTTTCATAGAAAGCATGCTGCCAACGTGTTGATAGCAACCTAATTTATATATTTTCACTTTGAATGAGACATTATAGACCTATTTTTAGTCTGGCAGACAGGCACTGTTTGACACACACCAGGCCCAATCCTTGAAGGAGTGAATAGGGTGTGGAAACATGCACTTCTGTCTGTAACTGGTGTTGCCGAGGAAGTGTGGGGAATGTGTATGAACCTGAACCTGTAGCACATGTGGAAGATGGCACAGCATAACACCATGTACACAGGTGATGGGTGAGCTTTATGGGAGAGGGGGCATGCAGAAGCATATTTCATCCCTCATTTTCCCACTGGCACTTTTAACCCTTTAAAACCCGAATTAAATCCCATCTGCTATTTGCTGGCATTATTAGCTCACCATTTTCTCCGCGTTAGCAGGATAAGGGTTAAATCATTAACCCTTAGGTGACTAATGTCATATAT
>Ga0268261_10004751_pt1 | contig 10216 bp, 12 predicted proteins | sample TergutNc150P1_FD_190353 | JGI IMG/M metagenome (GOLD analysis project Ga0268261, IMG submission 190353) | Nasutitermes corniger P1 segment gut microbial community from laboratory colony in Florida, USA - Nc150 P1 (SPAdes) (version 2) | ecosystem: Host-associated > Arthropoda: Insects >... | reverse complement strand
CTGATCACTCGTCCAGAGGAGTCCTACCGACTGTGCTGCGTCGTTGTGTGTGATCTAGAAACATCAAGAATGGGTGCTCCATATATATATGACATTAGTCGCCTAAGGGTTAAAGACCTCCACAGCGCGACATATATATATGTCGTTCGGCGCCTAAGGGTTAATAGTGGTTAATCTTGCCAACTTCACTGTTTAGACACACAATGACTATCACTGTATACTAATGACAATAACAAGATTCATCCAAACATCGTGTGGATAGGTTCCGTTGGCGCAGAACATGTGAGTGGATCTTGAATAAAAAAAAACAGAACCTTGACTGAGCCAACAAATGTTATTTTACACAAGCAGTCCTTTGTACACCGAATTCACCTCGTTACAGAAATTTATGAAACTTTCTTTTTTCAAAACATGCACACTGCAATAACACTGGCTACTCCAGTTACTGTCCCCCTTTTTAAGAGATTTTAAAAAGCTGCTTCTTAGAACCTAGGAAATAAGGTAGTCCGATTCATAATAATGTAAATATCTGTCATCTTAAAATCTTGTCTGTGTTAGCACTTGTTATTTTCTTCTAAAGGTCTGTGTCAATTATGTGCTACCTTCTTTTTAACCAGTGCTTTCCGGGCATTAGAATAGAACAGCTGCATAGAGTAACTGAAAATAGAGACCTATGGAACCCAGATACCATCATTATCCACGTGGGTACAAACGATTTAAGACAAACTGGAAATCTCGATTATGTCACGGGAGATGTCTACAGTTTTGTAAATACGGCAAAAACAGAGATTTCAACATCAAGAGTAGTTCTGAATGGCATGTTGCGGAGGCGAGACATGTCATGGTGGTGCATTGGAGCTGTAAACACAGCAGATATGAGTGGGTAGCACAGACGCTAAGGTTACCTGTGTAGACCCAACTAGTTGGGTGGACAACTGGGGCTTTGGTAGAGATGGCCTTCACATTAACCGAAGAGAAGTGAGACACCTAGGTCAACTTTACCCCACAGTCTGTGATATTAGCGGCAAAAGACAGAAGACGAGGAGTGAGTGACAGTGCCTGGCAGTAGGGACTGCCAGCGAGAGGACATATGAGGAGATGGGGATGAAGAAAATCCAGGAACATTTGACGTCGGCCTGGAAAACAGCGGAGAGTGATACGGAGACGACAGATACAGCAAGGAGGGAGACTAAAGATGAAACAAAGGAGGAATGCTTAGCAGCGACAGTGGTGCCCAAGACTGAGAGTAAACCATTAGTTTTGCTGCAGGTAAACTGTAGGAGTATTTACAATAAGACTTTAGATATCTGGAACTTAATTGACACATATAACCCTGATGTTGTAAAAGGCACGAAGTCATGGCTTAGTGAGGAAATTAGCACTGCAAAAGTTTTTAGGGCTGATTACACAAGTTTCAGAAGAGACAGACACACTCGCAGTGGTAGAGTGTTTGTGTAAAAAATTACATTATTTGCGCCGAACTACGGCTTGATGAGGTATAAGAGATGATAGCAGAAGTATAAGGCAGGGACCAAAAAATTACACAGCTACAGAGGCAGCTGTAGGCAGCTACAGAGCTCCAAACAAGGACATGCAGTTGTTAGAAAAACCAGCAGATCGGACCAGATATATGGGAAGAACTAAGAAGCGTAGCGTCATTGGAGGTGATCTCAACTTATTTATGCGGATTGGAATGGTCACACGGAAAAGTCTAGGAGGGCCCCGGTATTTTTTAGTAGACTAGTATGGAAAAACGGTCACACTCAGGTAGTAAACAGCCCAACCTGAGAGATGCTTTGCTTGACGTTTACCTTGTCTGGCCTGAAAGTGCGTTCACCTCTTGCAATGTTCAGGGGATCAGTGACCATTGCAGGGTACTACTGGAAGTAGAATGGGGAGAACACTGCCGTGAGCATCAAGCGGAAAGATTAGTTCCTGTGTACCACAAAACAAACGTCACAGGTCTACAGAGTTTCCTCAGGGGTAAATTTGCATCATGGGCAAGCAATGGCAATTGTGTGGAGGAAATTTGGAAATGTTTTCAATCTTTGAGAGTATCGATCGTATTGTCCCACATAAAATTCTGAGAAAAAATCCTAATCCTGAATTCTACAATAAGGAGGTGAATCAGCTTAAGGTAAAGGTTAGAAGAGTATACAAGAGAAAATTAGGACAGCGATATCAAGTGGAACTTAAAAGATTATCTATGGAACTGCTGGCAGCCAAAAAACTGCACAGGAGACTTTTTGTGGTCAGTACCATGCTGGTCTGAGTTCTACAAATATGTGAAAAGGCAGAAAGGAAATAGGGAAATTGTATCTGCAATCAAAGACCACCACAGAACAGTCATTACGGACACTACTGAAAAAGCTAACATCTTAAATTCCTATTATGCATCCGTCTTTTGCTGTAATCGTAACATCCTGGAAATAAAATTAGCCAACTCAGGTGAAACCTTTATTATTAACACTAAGGTTATTAGAAAAATATTAGCAAAAATCGGGAGAGACAAATTAGTAGGGCCAGATGGAGCACCTGGCGAAATTCTGAAATTGGGTAGGGAAGCCATGACTCCTTACCTAGCTAGGCTACTTGAAATATCATTAAACAATGCTACAATCCCAAGTGACTGGGAAAAAGCCACAGTGGTTCCTCTTTACAAAGGGGGTGATCAATCAGCAGTCTCAAACTATAGACCCATGAGCTTAACTTCTGTGGTCTGCAAGCAACTGGAACACATTATAGCAGGGTATTTGAGGCAAGTATGGGATAAGAATGATTTGTTATATGAGGGACAGCATGGGTTTAGACCAGGATACTCATGTGAGAGTCATCACGGTGTGCCAGAACATAGTGGATTCCTTGGATGAGGGGGTTGGTGTTGCTGCGATTATAATAGACTTTTCCAAGGCTTTCAATTCAGTTCCTCATGATTGGCTGCTTACGAAACTGGCGGCCTCGGGCGTGGATTCGAGGGTAGTAGTTTGGGTTCAAAAATTCCGTGTAGGTCATACAGAAAAAGTAACAGTAGGAGGGCAACTATCCAAGGAAGTCAAAGTAACCTCAGGTGTGCTGCAAGGGAGCATTTTGGGCCCACTACTGTTTCTAGTGTACATAAATGATATTTGGAGGAACATCGACTCGAGTATTAGACTATTTGCTACGGCTGTATAATTTATAGGAAAAACACAAATAAAAACAACATACAAAAGTTGCAGAAGGAGCTAGACACCTTGGGGGAATGGGCGGTATAAAATGGGATGAAAATAAATCCCAGTAACAGTAAGACAAAAAGATTTATGACAGCATGGGTTAAGAATCCATTGGGTTACTCTCTTGGTGACCAAAAAATTCCGAAAGCGAGCAGTTGTAAATACTTGGAAATAATCTTACGGAGCGATTTAAACTGGGTGGACCAAGTGGGTGGACACAGTGCAAAAAGCCTGGAAGGCACTTCACTTTGTAATGTATGTTCTCAAAAAAGGAAATAGGAATACAAATAGTTTAGCCTACACATCATTTGTACGTCCTATTCTTGAATATGGGTCTGCATGCTGGGATCCATGCAGAGGACAGATAAATGCGTTAGACTGAGTACAGAAGAAAGCTGCTCAATTTACAAATCATACGAAGAATTCTGACTGGGAAACCTTGGCTCAGCATAGGACGATAGCACGCTTATGCGCACTTTTTAAAGTGTACTCTGGGGAATGAATTTGGAAAGCTATATGTGACAGGTTGCGAAGGCCTTACTATTTGAGTAGGGTTGATCGTGTTCTTGCTAATTGCCAACCTATGTTACATTTAACACAATGAATATTAAACTAGCTCTCTCTATACATACACATATATATATATATATATATATATACACACACACACACATATATATATATATATACATATATATATATATATATATATAATTACATACATTTGTCTGTGCACTCAAGGTCCACCCAGAGAGGGCTGGAAGGAGGCTATTCTATAACAAATATAAACTGCAATTCAGAAGATGTTGATGCTAATAAACCAACATTTATATTCTTCAGACATTCTGTAAGTCAGTGGATATATACATTGGTGCACAACAGCAAAAGTGTGAGGTACGATTCAGGTCTTATAGAATGTGATGCTGTTGTTGAGAAACTGGTTCCCATTATGAAAGGTTCTTAGTGCCTTCATTTTCAAAGGTCAAGTATGATCCTTTAAGATTACGGCACAACACTCCTTCGAAACGCCGGGAATGACTCGTCCCACGACACAGCGCTACATCCCATACGACCAGATTCCTAACAACTGCCCTGTAAGAACCTCGAATCTCGCATGAAATCGGTATGCTACCTGCAATCTCCTAGTGCTTTTACAACTGCCTCTTTTGTACTGCCGGGCCTTTAATTTTTTCTGCATTGATCCCATTTTCTTTGACATGTTGCCTACGCCTTCAGATTTTTTTTTAAGCTGAAGGTCCATTAACACTACCATCATTTACGTTCATGCCCGCTCTTGAATCCCCCTTGATTAAATGGTTGACACAGTCGAACCATGAGGTTTCGTAGGCGCTACTGACAACTCCATGCGCATATTACACTTCCACCAAACGTGTCATTTCTCATGTACCACGTAACAGTCACTATATTTATCAGCATACAGCAGTACGCCCTCCCTCGTGGGTAACAGCGAGCATAAATTGTAGTTAGTATACATCACAGTTTACACAAATTGTATACCTTCTTCTAGCATTTTCAATCAGGTGTTCTTAACTAACAAATCTCACGCAATCAAATAACTCAACTGTCTGCAAAAAATCGAAGAACTTCATTGGTTCATCAAGGCGACTGAGGTTTCGCATTAACACGGCGTACAACACACAGCATTATGCGGTGGTGATCATCTGTAGCATGGATATCTGTAGAGAGTGGTATTCATGGACCGTACCACAGATTAATACTTGACCGTACATCGTATTCCTGCCCCCCAATCGATAATTCAAAACACACTCTCAGCCGTGGATTAGAGTTCAAGACAGTAACTTCATGAAAGCAGCCACATGCCGCCACGGGCCCCATGCAACTACCGTGTCAGCCAAATGCCATTAGTTCAACTTAGCCGATCTGTCTTCCATTGGTTCCATATGTCGACGCGACTGTTCTCGGAGTGTGCGCAGAACGAGCTTCGGCGAAGGTCTGGGCCAGTTTACACGACGACACTCAAGTGTCACTTAATACGCTGGGTGGTCTATCTTTTCAACTTCTGAAGATTTCTGGCAGTGTGCGAAATAGCAACCTATAGCAGTTCAGCTCGAGTGATTAAGCTGCGTTGATGTTGCAATGCCAAAATGCCTGCCAGGAAAAGATTTGCGATTGCTTATTATTTACCTGATATGATAGTTCGCTATTAGCACTCATTCACAACGTAGCGTTGTCGAATGGTTACTGTGTTTCACAACTTTAAGTTTGAGTCACACAGGTCTGCCACAACACCGCGACGGGAAGTCGCTCGGTCCCGATTACCCGGTCTCTGTCCCTCTTCTATCGCCACAGTCACTAAATCAGTCATGTTGCTTCAGCTTCGATACTGTCATTTGTTAGTTTTCACGTCAGGAAAGTCTTTGCTTCATGTCACAACAGGGGAGCGTAGCTTTGAATGGCGGGCCTGTGTATGGCCCCGCTACAACGCATTTTTGCCAAATCGAGGAAAACTCGAATGAGCCGTTTGCAATCAACCTCGTCGAATGAGAACTTTTCTAGAAACACTGTGATCCTACCTTTAAGCAACTTATAGCTATGAATTAATGGCAACAAGGAGCGTTGTTGCTACTCCGTACCATGCCTGTCAATCTTTCGCTGGTAATACTAGTGTATTGAAAGCAATACACTTGCCATGAAGAATGGAGAGCTTCTGTTGAACGCTAATAAGAAGATTTGGCTAGACACAAACACAGAGAAAACTAAGTACATGCTCTAATCTCGTCAGCAGAATGCAGGACAAAACATAGTATGATGTTAATCATTAAATAATTCGAAAATGCATAAAGTCAAAATGTGTGGGAGCAATAATAAATAAGATTTAAACCGGTTAATGCCGTTGTGGTCATAATGACAAAGATAAAGAAAGAAGCCGTCAGTCACAACTAGGGATTTTTATTATTAATATATAGGAGATTTTTTACAACTTGTTTCCGTCCAAAGAGACCTTCAGATAATGCATATATATTCCAAATTACTAAGATACTCGGTTATGGATGTCATATATAAATGAGGCCTCATTTTTGCAATTAATCGGTTTATTTGCAGGGTAATTAGGGTACATATAAATGTCGTTTTCCTTTGTATATCTTGTGGCAAGTGGATGACGGAAAATTTTTTTCTTCTTTTATTCCAAGTAAAAAATTGCTGAAACTCCACCTGCCTGGGATATTGCATTAAGTCACTCGGCGTTCGTTGCTGAGCGCTTGGAGACAGAATAGTGGTCTCACCTTCAAGGGTAATGGTCCTTTTACCAGTTGACACAGCGCGACATTCCAGTGGACGCGCAATAATATAACCCCACCGACAATACATGCTTGGAAACCTCAAAAAGCGAAATACAGATTCATTATAATGTACATTTTGCGTGTAAATTCGATATTTACCTGAGTGTGTTGATAACAATAGCCTTGACTATGTACGTCAGTATATCACAACCGTGTAAAGGGCCTTTAACCTTTATCACTCGTCCCGCGGGGAGCGGGGGGGTACTCGTCCAATTAGAGTTGAGGTTATTTCACGTGACTGTCATCCGATGTAAGCTGTAAATTGATATCTGTGGTTGCGAATACATAAGATGTAAGCGCAGAAACTCGTTAAAATTGTGAAAGCAATGCACAGGCTAATGCAGATAAAACGAACTTCTGACGTAGCTACTGTTTCAAGTAAACGATTTGCGAAGGTGGGTACGGAAAGTATCCAGGACGCGTAGACTGTGTCAATCTAGCGTCAATATAGGGCATTTTTGTAGTGTTTTATTTAACAACTCCGTTCGTTACTGACATATGGCGTTGCTGGCAGATAAATGAATTTGGTGGAACGAAAGTGATTGTAAAACGTAAGTGTTCGGGAGGGAAAACACAAGTATGAGCGCAATTTTACGAACCACGACAGAACCCAGGCTTCCGCGGTGAGAAAACGACGACTAAATATGTGTGGCACGGTCATTTTGTTTTCTTCTTTAAATTGTGTGTCTGTAAGCAACTGCAACAAAACCTGAACGCTGGTCCCTTGTGTTCGCTAAAGTTCTGTTTTGCCACCAAAAATGAAACATAAGACCCATTTGTCATATCAATAAAATGAAACCTCATAACATGATTCCTGTAAATGAACTCCTTCTTCGGTACTTCCTAAGTTAGCACTCAGTACATGTACATGAAATTTGTGCCTTGTACTTGTGTCATTTATGTCTCAACTAGTTTGAATTTTTTCCGATGGAGTTCATAAGAGTTTTAATACCAAAATCACTGGCAAGTGGATGAGTATTAGAAACTTCATAAACAATTCGCTACTAGACACTTCTCTTTGAGCACTCGCTATTTTCTATTTTTCTTGTGGATGTGAAGAACTCTTGATGTCTGTTCAATTTTCGCAGATTATGCCTTGTGACACGATGGATTGAAAGCAATAAATATGAGCTAATTTTAGATTATTTTCATGGGTGCTCCAACTGGCTTTATGACATCATCAAGAACTTAGTTAATCTTAAATTAAATTATATCCCTTATCTTGCATGCAAGCCTCCATATAATTATAAAACTGTATGGAAATATTAATGCAGGCTTTTGCTCTGTATGTTATTTATTTTTTAGATCAGCCTGGAGACTGTTTTCTACATTTTTCATTTAAAGTCTGGTGTTTATTCCTCTGAATGAAATGACAGTTTTCAGAATGGCAGTGGCACTGTCTGTGAGAGGCACAACCAGATATTCAGCAGCTATAAACAGTGTAAGTAAATATTTTTTATTAACTGACATACCACTGTGATGATGGCAGCCTGGATACCATAGCAGGTGTAGTGACTAGACCTGGATGATTTGGGGGTTTGATCCTGGCTGGGACATTTCTCTATTCTCCAACATCCAAGCCAGCTCTGTGGTCCACCCATTGTCCTGCTCAGTGAAGCTTACGTTAAAGAGTGCGTGGAGCTACACCTCTGTTCCCTCTTACATGTCTTCCTGGCATACACAGGGAGAACTTTATTTGCAAATTTGTACCGTGGTATTTTTCAATAAACAGGTACTGTTCCCCAACTAATACAACCACTATGTTTGTTGTAGTGTTATTGTTACACCCAGCATGTTTCAACTGATCGAGTTCATTGTCATCAGTAGAAACCTAAGGATGCCCCTCATGATGAACCAAACAGTGTGCAACATCTCAGGCATAATGTAACAGCACCACAAGTATAATGGCTGCATTAAATGGTGAATAGTGCCTATTTATCATGTAACTAACAATGTATGTATACTTTACCTAATGTAACTTTGCTATTGCCTTCCTGCTGCATACCACACTCCTAATGCAAAGGTGAAGCAATCCCATTACAGGCCTGGACAGGCCCTGAGGGTTCCAGGAGGTTGCAGTTCCCAGATTTCAAGACAATCGGCACATGAAGGTGATAAGGTTGTCAGCCCTATGCACCAGCCGCCTTTACCCCCAGGAAATATTCCTGGTACTCAGTTCTGTTCGACGCCGAGTCAACCCCAGGGCCCTAGTGTGGCCAGAAGGATTATGTCAATGAAAAATTCCAATGACACGATTGGGAATCAAACCCATGACCTTCCGGCTTGTGGCGCAGTGCCCCATGGTCTTAACACTGAAAACATAAATTTACTCTGTATGTCTAGTCTACCAATGCGTACAGTAGACTTGGTTGTAGTTGATTCAAAATCTTCAGTCTTTTTGTTTATATTTTGCTCTGAGTGTTATTCCTAAGGTTTTAGCTACAGGGTCTCTCTTCTGTCTCCCTCAGCATGGCAGCTTCATTAAGTAGAATGCCTGCATCTGCCAAGATATTATGTGACAGCTGACATACTCTGGACAGTGATAAAAGAAACACTTTATAAGATATATACTGTGATATTGACAGGGAAGACAACAAATGGTCTTTTGGACTAACAGTGGGTACTTCTATATGTTGTAGATAAAAATGTACAGGGTCATTTCCTATCACAAAGTTCTGTAACCCATGTGAAATACTCTCTTCCGATTCTGTAACTATGTAACAAGGAAGACTGAACAATATTTAACACAGTGTTTGTACTGTTTCAGAAAACACCAACCCCAATTCCATATGCAGCATCTGCAGGTCTCACTTGGGCATCAAAACACAGACACTACTCAGTAAATCAGATCACAAAAAATATAGAATTGATTAGTGCTCATAATGACATCCAAATTGACAAAAGTTCACCGCTTCGTCTCACAAATCCCATACTTGGTGAGAACAATGCACGTTTGGTGGTGATGCTGTCTTGGTTAATGGCTAAGAAGAAGCATATCTTAAAATATGCCAACTTTTATATGGATCAAGGTTTTGATGTGCTTAATGTCAGCATTACACCATGGCAACTGCTTTGGCCAGTCAAGGGCACCCAGGTGAGATAAATAATGTTAAGTTTTAAATTTCCTTACACTTGTATTAGCCTGTCTACATATGAATAATCACCAGTTCCTGTCGTACTGTGGGACAATCCAAACAGTGCTCAGGTAAGTATGGGAAGCTGATACCACAAGATGCTGGTCCAGCACGATACCACCGGTCAAGTACTGTACTGGAATGTAAATTTAAGAACAACCAAGAGAATAAACAGGAAGAATGAGGACAAGGCAGATAGGTGACAGGTGCAAATGGAATACACAAGAAAGGGGTGTAGGGATAAAGGAAAGGAAGAAAGGTTTCTTGGAATAAAGGTATGAAAATAAGGAGTGAATTTCCGCATGGTGTTTGATAGTCCCTGCACTAGCACCGTTATAGTACATTAACCCTTAGGTGACTAATGTCATATATATATGGAGCACCCATTCTTGATGTTTCTAGATCACACACGACGACGCACCACAGTCGGTAGGACTCCTCTGGACGAGTGATCAGCTTGTCGCAGAGACCTCTACCTGACAACACACGACACTCACAGCAGACAAATATCCATGCCCCCGGTGGGATTCGAACCCAAGATCTCAGC
>Ga0268261_10004750_pt1 | contig 10217 bp, 10 predicted proteins | sample TergutNc150P1_FD_190353 | JGI IMG/M metagenome (GOLD analysis project Ga0268261, IMG submission 190353) | Nasutitermes corniger P1 segment gut microbial community from laboratory colony in Florida, USA - Nc150 P1 (SPAdes) (version 2) | ecosystem: Host-associated > Arthropoda: Insects >... | reverse complement strand
GTTGATCGCGATCAAGCCCAAAATCTGGTTCACCGAGGAACCAGCGCGCTTCAATATCGGAATCAAGGCCCCGAACAGCCCAAACACCATTCCGGAAGCCCCGACAACTGGGGTGTACCAACTGCCTTGCTGCACCGCTGGGCTTTGGGCCAGCAACAAGAACCCGACCGAGCCGCCCAGCGCGGTCATCACGCACAGCGCCGCAAACCTGGCGTGACCGAGCGCCCGCTCAAGGAGTTGGCCGCATTGGTAGAAGGCCAACATATTGAACATTATGTGGCCGATAAACCCGGTGGAATGGAGGAACGCTGCCGTCAGGAATCGCCACGGTTGGGTGGCCCCGATGAACGGCGCGAACGCGAACATATTGGTCCAACGGCCTTGGGTCAGCCATTGCAGGGCGAAGCTCACCATGCAGAGTCCAATAATGCTGTATGTCACCCAGAGTTTGCCCGGCATTTTGGCGCCCAGGATGGAGCGCCGGGCAGGCATCGCCTTTTGGGCGTTGGAAACACATTCCACGCATTGCACACCAACGGCGGCGGTTCGGATGTCCTCAGGACAAACAGGCCGGTCGCACCGTTGGCACTTGACATACGTGACCCGGTCGGGATGCCGAAAGCAGACGGGGGTCGGGGCCAGGGCGCCGAATCTAGGTTGAAGGAATTGGCCGTCGGTGGTCGGCTCGGTTGAACCGAGCTGAGCGGAGGCGACGTTCGTCGCCGTCTCGAAACCACGGCTCGCACCAATATCTTCCTCCCGCATCGCCCCGTACTGCGGTCGCGGTGTGGGTTGAAAACTGCTGGTCGTGTTGGGTGCAGCTCCTGGATTCTGCGATCCGGCTGCGCCAGCCGCAGAATGACGGGAGAGGTGCGGCCCGCTAGGGATCTCAGCATCCAGGCCCGGAGAACCATCGTTCGGAATTCCGTGGTCTTGGGCGCGGGTGAGCGCTGCGTTCGAGATAGCGGACGGGGCGCCGATAGGCGCGTTTAGGTTGGGCCTGGCTTCCGGGCCAGGCCCTCCGTCGGTCGCAAGCGGATCGCCCTGCCAAGGGCGGTCCGCGTCGCTAATCTTCGACACTTACGGAATTGATGGTCACTGGCTGGCGGGGCCGGTCCTGCGGGCCAGTCGGCACCGCTTCAATCTGATCGACAACCCGCTTCGACGCCTCATCGGCGACTGCACCAAAAATGGTGTGCTTGCCGTTAAGGTGCGGAGTTTTCGTAGTAGTAATAAAAAATTGCGAACCGTTAGTGCCTTCGACCGCCCCAGATATGGGATTGCGGCGCTTGCCTGCATTAGCCATCGCGAGCAAGTACGGTTGGTCGAACACCAGCCCCGGTGCGATCTCATCATCGAACTGGTAGCCCGGACCGCCGGTGCCAGTGCCGAGCGGATCGCCGCCCTGGATCATAAAGTCCGAGATGACGCGGTGGAAAGTGGTGCCGTCATACAGCGGCTTGTTAGTCTTCTCGCCGGTGCGTGGGTCAGTCCACTCGCGCGCGCCGGTGGCCAATTCTGTGAAATTGCGCACGGTTTTGGGCGCCTGGTTCGGGTAAAGTTCCATACGGATGTCGCCGTAATTGGTGTGCAAGGTTGCGAACATACCCCCATTGTTTCACGTGAAACTCCAAAAATATAGTATCGCGCGTAATTTCCTATACCTAAGCAATCCCAACGGAATTCGGGAATCACCTGGGATGGATCGCAAGGCGGAGGGAGCGAAGGGTACAAGACGTACCCGAGCGAGTGCCAACGCAGCGAGGCGCCCAGGGGAACCCGAAGAAGCCACGCCGGGCCTTAACAAGAAAAATAAACCCGAAAATGTAAGGATGGTCGTATGTCGCGTAAACACGATCCAGAAGACAGCGTATTTGACCTTGACTTGACGCCTGAAACTGCGGGCGGGCATAGGAAACTCGGCACGGCAGGCAAACGGGCGGCCGAGGCTGCTGCCGTTGTGGTCGGCGCCGATATAGCCAAGAACGTCGTAGAGGACGTGGTGAAACACGAGGCGAAGAAACACGCAGGCAAGGTTGCCGCTGCCGCTGCGGGCACCGCTGTCAAGGGCGTCGCCGAGCATTTCTCCAAGAAGACCGGCGAACATGTGGTTGAAGCCGTTGCGCTGGACACCTCCGAAGAGGGCCACCATTGGGCGGAACCGCTGGCCAAGCAGGCTTGGGAATGGCTCAAGCCGACGGTCGAAAAGGTTGCCGCCGCCTCCCTGGTGGAGCAGGTTGGCGCGCACGCTGGCGCCGTCGGGTCTGCCGTGAAGTCCGCCGTGGGCGGAGTTGGCACCAAGGCCACCGACGCGCACGGCAAGCTCGTGGAAGATGTAATGCCGCAACTGTCCGGTATCGTTAACGATGCTGCTGACCGGCGCGCCGCCAAGATCGCCGCTGACGCTTTGGCACACAAACTGGCTGAACATTTGGCCGCCTCGGAAAAGGCTTCCGATGCCGACGCCGCGCACGTCTCTCACTTGGCCGATGTCGCTGCCCACGATTCGGATAAGGCCGCCAAGGCTGCCGCGAAGGCCGCGAAGCTCACCCACGCCAAGGCTCGCGAGGCTGCCAAAGCCGCGAAAGCTGCCAAGGTTGTCAAGCCGCGCAAGGGCGAACACATCACCTTGATCGCCGCCGAGGCCGTGCCCGAGCCGACACACCATCATTGCAAGCGCAAGCTGTTGTTGGCGTTGGCACTGCTCGGCGGCGCAGCTGCATATACCTATTGGAAGCGGAACGCTGCCCACCAGCACGACCCGTGGGCCGAACCTTGGGAAGCTGAGGACACTGGCCTAGAGCGCGATGTCGCTGGTGACACTGCCGAACGCATCGGCGCCGCTGCCGGTTTGGCTGTCGCGCGTGGTCGCGACGTTGGAAACAAGGTGCGCGACTTTGCTGAGGACTTGAAGGCCCGCCACTTCGGCGGTGGCGACGAGGACGACGAGGAAATTCTGGTTGTCCGCGATACCTTCTTGGACGGTCCGGATGTAGCCTCTTCGCCGCTGTCTGTCGCCGTTGTTGCTGACCACGAGGCATTGCAGGGCAAGGTTCATCATCACGTCGCTGCCGCTTGGCACGCCGTATCTTCGCACGCTGCGGCATTGGCGGAAACTGCTGGACATTGGGTTGCTCACGAGGCCGCCCATTTGTCTGGCGAGGCCAAAACCGCTTTGGAAGCCGAAGCGCACAAACTGCGTGAAGACGCGCGGTTGAAGCTCGAGGCCGAGGGCGTCAAGTTGCGCGAGGCTGCCGTGTCCGAAGCGCACAAGTTAGGTGAGGCCACCCGCGCCAAGGCCCATCAAGAGGCCGACAAACTCGAGGAGTCTGCCAAGCATCTGGCAGGCGAGGCCAAGGTTAAGGCTGAAGAAGAGGCCCGCGTTTTGCGCCACGACGCTGCAATCCACGCCCGCAAGTTGGGCGAGGTGGCCAAGGTCAAGGCCGAAGATGAGGCCCGAGTTTTGGCGGCTGCCGCAAAGCCTATTATTGAGGCTGAGGCGTATAAGTTGGCCGGGGCCGCTGGGCGCCTGGCTGCCGACGCTAAGGTAAAGGCCGCTTCGGCTGGGCGGGCCGCTTCTGATCTCGTCGAAACCGAGGGGCCGGTTGTGGTCGGTGGTTTGCGCCGTGCGGGCGATGCCGTTGCCGGGGAGGCCCGCCGGGCTGGCGATGCGGTTTCTGACGAATACCGCCGGGTCGAGCCGGTCGTGGTTACCGCTGTGGAACGCGGGGCACACGAGGCTCGCGTGGGCGGCGCCCATCTTGCTCGCGAAGCTGGCCACGAGGCTGCGCACTTGGCCCGTGCGGCTGAGCCGAACGTTGAGGGTCTGGCTGCTGCGGCCGCCCCACACGTCGCTTCCGCTGCTGCCCGGGCGACCGACGCTTTGGCTTCTGGCGCTGCCGATGTGGCCGCTCGTGCCACCGACGCACTGTCTGTCGGGGCCGCCGATGTGGCTGCGCGGGCGCACGACGGCATCGAGGTCGCCGCCGTGGAGGCTTCGCCGAAGGTCGCCGACGCGATGGCTCGGGTTCACGAGGCCGCCCGGCACGCGGTCGAGGATGCAGCCCTGAGGGGGGCAGATGCGGCTACAGAAGTCCACAACGAGGTAGAAGACCACTAAGAAAGCGCCTGGTTCGGCGCCTCGCCGCGTTGTCGCTCCGTCTAGCAGTGTGCCGGGTCTCCAATTCGAGGCTCGGCACACTAGTATGTTAATTATGAAAAAGCTACTCTCGTTCCTGCTGGTCGCCTTCTCCGCATTCGCAGCCTGGAAAAAATACAACGAAGCGCGCGAAAACCGCGACCTCTGGACGGAAGTTACCGACTCCGTCGAATAAACCCTAATATCTGGGCCCGGCTCTGGCGGAAGTCTTTATTTGCCGACCGCCCAACGCCGCAGGTAATTGCCGCGATACCGTGACAGTGACTTGACCATAAGTTCCGATCACGCACTCCCCAGTTATATCCGCCTTGTTTTGGGTTGCCGTTTTCCGCGCAATTTCGGTGCAATCGTAACCCTGTCGCAACGCCGAAGCTCCAGCGATTGCAGCCATATCCGCCGCAGTTTGGACCTGCCATTTCGCTTGTTGCGCGACGCCGAGGCTAGATAGCATCAGCCCAACGAAAGCCACAACGGCGATCAATCCGAGGCTCAACGCAGTGCCGGAGCCACGTTCAGTTTCACGTAGAACATTGGCGGCGCTCACGGTTCGATCCAGACTGTCGCAGATGCGGAAAGGGTAAAAATTCCAATATTGGCCGGGCCAATTCCCGCCATCCGTTTCACTGAAATAGTTGTCCATTCGTCAATGCCGTAGGGATCTTTTTTCGGGATATTCGAAATAGCATTCGGTCCGGCTATTTCCTTTATCTTGTATTCGATTTCAGATGTTGGTGCCCCGATGGCGTATAACCGGGCACCTATCCGGGCGGCATCCGAGACTCGCATTTGAGTCCCGAATGCCGCCGCGATGGCCAAAACGGTGAAGAGCAACAAAACGACGGCTGGCAGCGCGACTGCTAATTCGGCGGTAACGGAGCCTTTCTCGGACTGCCGAGTTGGGCTCAATCGGTCCGCAACTTGGCTAGTGGTATTCGGCTTTCGGATACTTTTTATGTCAGCCTTTTGTTTCATTTTCTTCACCAATCTGTTTAGTTCTTAGGTTTCGAGCTTTGAGTTAATTCGGGACGGTCAAACCTCTTTCGATGATGTTATGGAGCAGGCCCGCGACGAATTCAGACCTTAGGAGCGCGATGAGCAGGCCTGCGAAGCCGACCGCAGCAATCGTCGCGATGGCATATTCCGCTGTTGCCATTCCAGCCTCAACACCCAGGCCCGGTGAGCCTAGGTTTTCTCTGAGTTCCATTTTTGTTTTCTCCTTATACTTGCGGATCGGGTGATCCTGTTTTGGATTGGCTCTTTGCGAATCCACGTTTCTTGGACGCGCCTCAAGAGATCCTGCGATCCTCCTAGCGGAGGCCGCAGGATGACGGAGGGGTGCGCGGATCGGGTGATCCTTTTTTGGGGATGTTTCACGTGAAACATCCCTGGCTTTAGGGGGTGGTGATCAGGTTTAGGCCGAGGGACAGCATCATCGGGATTAGTCCGATCAGGACGAAGGCTGGGAGGAGGCAGAGCCCGAGCGGGAGCACGAGTTTCACTCCCAGCCGACCGGCGGTGATGCGCGCAGCATCTTGGCGGGCGCGTCGGGCAGCCTCACTCGCGGCTCTTAGGGCCTCAGTCGCGGCGGCACCTTCCTCCCAGGCTGGGCGCAAGGCGTCGGCCAAAATACCGAAATTTGGTGGCGCCCCTGCCCAGGCGTCTCGCCAAGTCGCTCCGAATTCGAGGCGCCGCCCGGCTCGCGTCAGGTTGAGACCAGTTGAGCCTCCGATGGCGTTGCCCGTGGCCGCGAGCGCGCGGGGAACTGAGACGCCCACGCTGAGTGCTGCAGCCAGCAGCTCCATAATCACCGGGGTCGAAATCGCAGGGCCGGATTCGCGCGCCTCCCTTGGTTTTGCGGCAAGTCTCCTCCCGACCGGTGTGCTCGCTCGCGCGAACCACGGGGCCACCGCAAACAGAGCCGCGGCGATGGTCACTAAAGAGTTCGAATGCATAGTTGGCCTCGAGATTTTGGGAGGAAATGGATTCTGCGATCCCGTAGCCCGTGCGGTCGGCGGGATAACCGCCGATGCGCGATGTCGCAGTAGGCGGCAGAATGGCGTGAGCGGTCGCATTCCGGCGGATTAGTGACGGGGAACGAACCGCAGGTGGGAGCGCGCCGGAGAATTCCTCGGTTTCGCGGGTTTTTAGCTCAATCGTCCGGGGAGTTAGGGGTCTCCGGCTTTTTGGGCTGTCTTTATTAGGGTGTTTGTCCAGGCCCTGCCGATGAGCATCAGGGTGAACCCGAGGATAACGGATACCGTACCGAGGCCGCCGCTGAAGGTCGTCGTGATGGGGTCAGCCCCGAGGAGCCAGCCGATTGCCATCCCGAGCAGCGGCAGCGCCAACAAAACTCGCGCCGTGGTTTGCGGCCCGGCCATAATCGCTTTGCGCTCGGCTGCGGCTTCGGATTCGGCGGTTAGGGAATTGCCGACCGAATTTAGGACGACGGCTAGGGGCGCGCCGAGGGAGAGAGCCAATTTTGTGGCGGCAGCCATCGTCACTGCTGGCCCAGCGCCGAAGATTGGGGCCAAGGCGTTAGGGTCGGGCACGCCGATTTCGTCCACTCGCACTCCGGCGGCGCGACGCCAGGCCGCGCCCGGGGGTGCGCCCGAGCGGAGCAGGGACGCGACTTGGGATATCAGGACTCGGATGTCGCCGTCGGAGGCCTTGGACTTGCGCCTGGAAAGCGCGAAGTTGAAAGTTGGGCGGGCTTCGTTCTGGATTGCCAAGGTACGCGCGCTGCGACGCATTGGGCTGAGGAGTACCACAAGCGCCGACACTGAGATACCGATAATTAGGTTTTGGAACACTGAGGTTTAGCCTTTCAATTTTGCGTTTAGGCAGATCGGGATGGATTGATTCATAGACTTAAGAGATCCTGCGACTCCGCCGCAAGCGGCTCCGCGCAGGATGACGGGAAAGGGCAGGTTAGCAAGCGGCTCCGCGCAGGATGACGGGAAAGGGCGGGTTGTAGGCGAGGCGGCCCTTTGCCAGCATCCTGCGCTCCTGGTGGTTTCGACAGGTGCTCGGCTCTGTTTATCGAGCCGACCACCGACGAGGCCGCAGGAAATTCCGTCATCCTGCGCGGAGCGGTCTCGGCAGAGAGCGCGCAGTCGCAGGATCTCTTAAGGCTCCCCGTGGAATCAATCCAGGTATTTTTCGGTTAGGGCTTGCCAAGGGGGATTGGTTGTTGGTGGGGCTGTGCCGTGCCATTCGGCTGCTATTTCGACGACGAGGGTGCCGTCGCGAATTGTTGGGATACCGATTTCGCAGAGGCGGCGGGAGCCGTTTTCGCGCTTGACCTGCAATATCACATCGACTGCGGTAGCGGCGTGCGCGGCGAGCGCCTCCCGTGGCATTCCGGCTAACGCTCCGAGCGCCTCCAAGCGGGCGGGCACCGATGCAGCATTGTTCGCGTGCAACGTAGCCATACTGCCGTCGTGCCCAGTGTTCATCGCCTGCAAAACTTCGCGCACCTCAGGGCCACGACATTCGCCGAGCACTAGTCTGTCGGGCCGCATTCGCAATGCCGTACGAACCAAATCGGCTAGAGAAATTTCCCCGGCGCCTTCCACGTTGGCGCGGCGGGCAACTAGGGAGACATGGTGCGAGACTTCGGGCGAGAGTTCTTGAGCTTCCTCAACGGTAACTAGACGTTCGCCCGGCGCGCCGACGCTGAGCAGCGCGGAGAGCAAAGTCGTTTTCCCGGTGCCAGTGCCGCCAGAAATCAGGATATTCGCCTTCTTAGAAACAAGGTTCCGCAATAAAGGTTCCCAAGCCTCAGGAATCATATTGCGGGAAACAAGTTCAGATAAGGTAAAGACTTTTTGCCGCAACACTCGCAATGAAATCACGGCCCCGCTTTGACAGATTGGCGGTAAAACCGCGTGGAGGCGAGTGCCGTCGGGCAAAGACCCGTCGCAGATCGGAATCGCATCATCGAGCCGCTGGCCCGCGAGCGCGGCGAGGCGCACGGCCAGAGACCGGACGGCTGATTGGGAGCCGAAGGCAACATCCACTTGCCGCAGGGCACCATCGGCTTCCACCCAGACCGAGTTTGGGCCGTTGACCAACACGTCCGTGACCCCTGGTTGCTCCAGCCAGAATTGTAGCGGCCCGGCACCCGTGATTTCGGCGCGGGCGGCTAGGGTTAGTTCGCGCAAGGAATCCGAACCGAAGACGCGGTTGGATTTCGCGACCGCCGTGGCGATGTCCGGCGTTTTGGTGGGGTTGGCGAGAGTTTGGTTGGACAGCGTCGCCCGGACTTCTTCGAGAATTTGGGGGGTTATCGTTGAAGCGCCCTGGGTTCGAAGCGCCTGGGACTTGTCCAAGCCTGTCGCAGCGACGGCTGGTTCTATTTCGGCGCTTAAGAGATCCTGCGATCCCCGTGGTTTCGAGACGCGCTGGGCTCGCCTACGGCGTGCCCCGCACTCCGCTCGGCTCGGTTCAACCGAGCCGACCACCGACGGGGTCGCAGGATGACGGGTAGTTTGAAGTAAAATTGACATTTTAGAGGGCCTGTCTGGCTAGTTGGGTGGTGGCTTTTGTGAGGTTGGAGCGGCGGGCGAGTGGGCCACCGAGGGGACCGGCCCCGATTTCGATGGCGGCAGCCATTTGGCGGTCATCTTTTATTACGGCGGCAATCGGCCAGCCGATAAGGTCCGAAATGTCGCCGGAATGCGTCGCCCCACCCGCAACCGACCGCACGACAAGTTCGCACACCGGCCCGCGCCGCCGCGTCGATAAAGCCGACACGGCGGAAGCAACCGCGAAAGCCCCGGCCACCGCAGTCAAAACCGCAGGTACCACCAAATAAATCACCGAAGCGTCCGCCAGCAAAGCCTTGATCGCCGGCGTCCACGCTGCAGGCCGAGGCACATCCAACACCACCGCCTCCCCATTACGCAAAAGCCCGGCGCAAACATCCAACACCACCTCGTCAGGCGGCAACAACGGCGACTGTCGCGCGGCTGACAAAACCGGCACCGGCCCCCAGCGCGGCAAAGCAGCCAGCAGACCCGACCCATCGACCTCGCCAAAGGCGGCCATCATTTCCGGCCAGCGCGCCCCCGGCTCACTCTCGATCCCCAACAGAACCTCGACGCCACCTCCGGCGGTGTCGAGATCGACCAGCACGCCCCGCCCCGACAAGGTCTGCGCGGAACGAGCGACAGCCGCCGCCACGCAGGACGCCCCCACGCCGCCCTTCGCGCCGATAACAGCCACCAAATTGCTTGATTTACTCATAGTCTGGATGGTGGCACGGGGCGGGGACAACATCCAAGGGCCGATTTCAAATCTGTGGATAACTTTTCAAAACTGGGGGGCTGTGACATTACTAAAATCGGCGCAAACACTCAAAAACACGAAAAACGAGCAGTTCCCAGAAAAACTTGAGATTGACGCTAATCTTATTCTGTGAGCAAAGTTGCGGCCTTTTTCGACTTGGACAAGACCATCATCGCGACCAGCACCTCGGCGGCGTTCACGCGCCCGCTGTATGACGGCGGCCTGGTCAGCAGGGGTGAGGTGGCCCGCACTGCGCTCAGTCACGCCCATTATCTGCTGACCGGCGCGGACGCCGAGAACACTGAGCGGCTGCGCAAGCAGTTGTCGGAACTCGCGACCGGCTGGGACGTGGAGAAGGTCAAAGAGGTGGTCGCGGACGCGGTCGAAACTCATATTGACCCCCACGTTTATAAAGAGGCGCTCAATTTGATTGCCGAACATCACGAACTTGGGCACGATGTGGTTATCATTTCGGCCTCCGTGGATGAATTGGTCGAGCCGATTGCGCAATTATTGGGTGCCGATCACTATGTGGCCACAATTATGGGCGTCGAGGATGGCAAATATACTGGCGACATCTCGTTTTATGCTTATGGCGAGGCCAAGGCCGATGCGATTCGGGAACTCGCTGAGAAATATGACTATGACCTGGCACGCTCTTATGCCTATTCGGATTCGGTTACCGATGCTCCTATGTTGGATACCGTTGGATATGGCACCGTGGTTAATCCTGATAAGGCATTGCGGCGCTTAGCGGTGGAGCACGGTT
>Ga0268261_10004749_pt1 | contig 10218 bp, 6 predicted proteins | sample TergutNc150P1_FD_190353 | JGI IMG/M metagenome (GOLD analysis project Ga0268261, IMG submission 190353) | Nasutitermes corniger P1 segment gut microbial community from laboratory colony in Florida, USA - Nc150 P1 (SPAdes) (version 2) | ecosystem: Host-associated > Arthropoda: Insects > Digestive... | reverse complement strand
GTTGTTGAACTCCTGATGATGGGCGTGAGGACGCCCGAAACATGTTGAGCTGTACATACGAGTAAACGTCAAGTAATAAACTTGAGAAATTGTTGCATCTGGTTGGTTGATTTATTTGAAATGTAAGAAATTAAAGTTGCCCTCATAAAGAAGTTAACAGCACGTTAAACCCATGTCATGACTGCCATATAGATCTGTCCAGAATTTTTTTGCCCTCCCATTTGCCGCCTAAGAATGTGAAGGTCGAATATACGTAAACGTATGTTTGTCTCGTGGTTCGTATGGGTGTAAAACTTGGTCTGTTAGGCCCACATTAATGAAAGAGTGTAGGCTGAAAGTGCCTGAGGAAAGGATGCTGAAGAAGATGTTTGGTCCTACGGGGATGCAGTAACAGGAGAGTGGATAAGACTGTGCATTGAGCAGCTTCGTGCTTTAAACTCCTCGCCAAATTCTAGGGTGATAAAATGGAGGAAAATAAGATGGGCGGAATATATGCCACGTACGGGATACAAATTCATACAGGGTCCGTGGTTGGAAGACCTGAAGGAAAGAGACTACTAGGAAGACCTAAGGGTAGATGAAGAGATAATATTAAAGTGGATTTTAAATAAGTAGGCTAGGAAAAGATGGACTGAAATGGCTTTTGCGAAAGCGATAATAAACCTTCAGGCTCCATAAAATGCGGGGAAATTCTTGACTAACTGGGAAACTGTGAGGTTCTTAAGAATGACTCTTCTTTATGAAGTTAGTTATTATCGTCATGTCATTCTTTTGATGTTTGTATGTTTGTACCGAAAATTCCGAGTATTTATACAGAAAATTTGCCTCAGGGGATGATACACTTTCTATTTACGACTGATGTCGAAAATCTGCCTCAGGGAATGACACCCTTTCTATTTACGACTGATGTCGAAAATCTGCCTCAGGGAATGACACCCTTTCTACTTACGACCGATGTGTACGCTGCTGTCGCCTGTCTCAGGATACTATGGAACAGGTAGTGCTCCGCTACATCATTCAAACGTTTCAATTTTTCCCCTTTTTATTCTTTAAGATACTACATCCGCAAAAACAATATTATTATAAACTTTTATAAATAAAAATTTACTTTTACAGCAAGTGTTATTTTTATCATACTTCCTAAATGGTATTTTTAAGCCTGATAAATTCCGTTGGTTGATGTCAACTGGTGATTTAAAGACACAGCTGAAGACATTTTGGAACCATTTGTCTTCATCTAGGAAACGAATATCTTAATCTCTGTGCAGCTTGAGATTTATATTACTTCCGTATATGAACTTTGTTAAGCTGCGGATGCTGTTGCAGGACATCTTCTGTCCCTGCCTTTCTCTGTCTTCTGACTTGTTACTTTTAGCTCCTATTTTTTATTTGGGTGTTTATGTATTCTTTAAAAGTCTAAGAACGTCCAGATCTTTCAGATTTTATGACGTCCCTGGTTTTATTATTAGAGGTTGTTCTCCGCTCTTTCTGCCTGTTGCTGAATATGTTTTCATTCTTGGCGTATGGCAGAAGTAATTTCTCGCCTTATGGAAGCAGGCAACAGTTGTTATTTGGAATTCCATGTGTGTGTGCTGATTCCAACAAGCTGGAGCGTAATCACGGAAACTTGCTGCTTTTCCCCAAGAAATTTAAAGTGGTTTTACAAAAAGTTTTATGTGAAAATGCTTTTTATTCCTTGGATGAATATTTCGAACTTCAAAAAAGTTAAATATTTACATATGATTTGGATACACATGGGAAAGTTTTGGCACTATGTTCTTTTTCTTTTTTTACTAATCTGTATCATATATTTGTCTGTAAAACATTTCTTTCTTAGTGTGTACCTTTAACCTTTTGGCACCGGAGTTTTACATTTAAATTTTAGCACACCTGTATGTAAAATGTGAATAATACAGGAACCAAAAAAGGTAGCATTATGAAATAAACGGCATTTTGAAGAGAAAAATGGAGAGTGTGCAGCATGTTTAAAATACTCAGTACTTATATTTGTTGAAAAAATATATATATAATGCAACATCTGGAGGGTAGCGGTACGCCCGTCCTATATATAGGACGCACGGTTCTTAAAGGTTAAGTCTTCCCTATGTATGCCACCAAATTTTTTATATTTTATTATACTAAATAATTCGTATTGTATTATTTTATTATATTTATTATTCTAAATAATTTGTATTCTGCTGAAACCTAATACTGCACTGGACCATGTGATTGTTCTACACTCCTGTGTTGCTTTCACATCTTGATTCCTAAAAATGTGACTATTTCCATATCCATATGGATTTTGTAATCCTGTACGGATCCACGGAAAGATAATGAACAATATTATATGATATTCATTATGCAGCTGTGCTAATGTATTTTAATACATGAAATTACGTGCCTTTTGGAAGAGGTTGCATCACCTTGATGCGATGTTTTTAAACAATATTTACCTACTTTTGAATAATATCCTCAGCTTTTGGACACCACTTTTCATGGAATTCTTACTCCAAATTTTCCGTGTTCGATGTCGGTTTTGCGTGCAAATATTGTCTTTCTGCTAGAGGAACATCAGCTACTTATTTTGCATGCAGCGTTGCTGATATTCTCATATTTAGAGAAGGGTTATTCCTGGTACTGTTATTTTACACATTTTTATTTTGAATTTTCTCTTTTGTTCAAATTCCTTATCAGCAGAGGGGCCAGGATAGCGTAGACGAAGTATGGACTAGGCCACCGGTTGGATGACCAAGGAATCGGCAGGGGCAAGGGATTTAGCTCTTATCCAGACAGGCTCTGTAGCCCACCTAGCCCCCCAACTCTTCCCCTAGGGATATAAAGAATTCGGGGCACAAAGCTGACCACTAACGTCCATCTAGTGACAACAGGGCGTACACACAAATAACTGTACCTTTGCCTTATCGAGGGCGCTGCTGTATTCAATACTTTTACGTATTTTGCTTTTCTCATTTTAAATATTATTTGTCGTTAATTGAACTGCAAGATTTTGCTTTTGTTCCGTCTTTTGTTTTGTTCATATTTGATTGTTTGTTTGTTTATATGTATTAACGTCATTTTTCGTATATTCTTGCCGATTTTGAACTTGGCCATTCAACTGCTGAGTCAACATATAAACAAATAAGTACTGTATTATTATCACCATTGCCATCACAGTAGTGATTGTTATTGTCATTATATCGATGCTATTAGTATTGTTTTCGTTATTACCATCAGCACGGTTGTTCATACACAGTATAAATTTATAACTACCAACAGTAAAATAGTATCAAAGTGCACCATTTTTACACCATCTAAATGAATAATCTTAATTAATACACATATTACAGGAGCAACTGCAACATGTTACTGTACAAATGTTCCACCTTCAAGGAGAACAAACTGCCCATTTTAAAACATCAAGTGCCATTGGAAAGCTGTTATTTACAATAGCTACAGTTTTCCAGTGGCAACTGATCTTTTAAAATTGGCATTTTGTTCTCCTTGAAGATGGTACACTTGTACCAAACATTTTGCAGTTGCTCCTTTAATGTGTGTATTAATTAAGACTGTTAATTCAGTTGGTGTAAAAAACGGTGAACTTTGATATTAAAAAATGCATGGAATGGGCAATTTTAAAATGACAAAATAGTAATTTTACTCATTTTAGTTTGGTTCAAAACCTCTTACTACATATACACTCACAAATTCAACAAGCTAATCCATAAAGTCAGTCACATATTGTTGATCTTTGAACGTGCTTTGTGGAACATTAACGACACAGAAATTATAGAAATGTGATATAAATAGTATTGAGAAAATGATGATAATATAAATAATATTAAGGTCAGTGATGTTGATGAACGTATGTACGGTTCTATCCTACATGCCTTGTTTCAACTTCCTAAGCCCAGTGTAGGTTTTTTGAATATGCAGTCAATGCAGCCGTGTTCCTTAACGTAAAATAACGATAAAACATGAGGAACTGATGTGTTTTAGATGTTTTGTATGAATTGCTTGATGAAGATTCCTTGGGAATTGAAACATGTAATAGTGTAGAGTGCCATTTATTAATTTAAGTTGTGTTTGACTGGCATGTTTTTATTTCATTTTATTTTACATGAACATTGTAACACAGGGGGATGATTCAGAATAAGTTTTCATGTTCCTTAAATTAACAGCCTACAGTTCTGACAACATTACACATGATGTTGTTGAATCCTGCTTAAAGACTGCTGTACTCTGTCTTCTGCATTCTTGCCTTTTTGCTGCTAAAACTCTGTTCCTACATCATGAGGCTAAAGTTTTGAAGATTTGAAACTTTAGCAGTGACTGAATGCAAGGAAGCCAGGCACGCAGGCAGAATTTTTCACTGGCAGCAGAGGCGGGAGGGTGTGGGGTGGGGTTGTTGACCGAGAAGCTACTTATAATTTATGTTTGATTTTAAAAACGGTGCAAAAAAAAATCATGTAATAAATGTAACATAACACTTTTTGCAACTGCATTTATCATGTTAATATAACTACACGTTCAATGACTTACTTAATTTAATTTTTTTTTTTATTTTATTGAAGACATTCTAAGCATTTTATATTATTTTTCAAAAATCCAGTTTAATTGTAATTGTAATTTTCTTGATTTTCCATAAATCCCACTGGGAGTACAATCATGAGGATGTGGAAATAGTCACATAGTACAAATAACAACTACAGTGGGTATAAATATAATGCTAATTTAGCAGTTGTCATAATTGCAATATTTACAACTATTAACATTTAATTTTAAAATAAGAAATTATAAAATAATGCAAAAAAACTTCATGTAATGATACAATATAAAAACAATAAACTGAGTGTAGTTGTTTGTTATAATTTAAATATTCTTCAGTAGTATAAAATGAGTTAGAATAGGCAACCTTTGTAAGGCAAGGCTAAAAATTTTACCTCACTCGATAAACTTTTTACATAGTTTGGGAGATGATTAAAAATTTTTGTACTTGTCATCAGCTGATTTTATTGGCTGATTTTGGCTACAATGTAAATATTACAGAACCACTCACTATCTGTTTTCAATTCTTATTTTGTGGGGGGCTACAGCCTGGGATCTCCCTCTTTTGGTGCATGACTGAATGAAGTAGAGTCAGTACTGAATGAGTATTCAACATTCTGGAGATTATTTAAGCTACCATTATCAAGAATTCATGTGGTATGTCAGTTTGAAATTAGTTTGCAAGGTTTCATAGACTGTTAGTGTCTCCCCTCATAGGCTGTCACTGCCTCCATTACGTATCAGGGAATGATGAGATGAGTGATATGTCACAACAATCCCTGATAATGAAGGCAGAGTCAAGTCACCAAAACCTGGAAACGCATCTTGTATTGTCATTGTTGTTCGCCTAAGAAGACCTGATTTCTGACAAAGTATCTTCATATAGCACAATCCTTCTTGTGAAGCTGTCTTCATTGTGTGATCTATGTAATATGATTTGACAGTTCTGCATAAACATAGCTGAATAATATCAGATATAACATGGCAGGATTTAGGACCAATATACAAGAAAGATATCATGGATATCACATTTCTGTTATCACAGATTCAGTATGCTCATACTGCAATACCTAGTATAATTTTTTTTTTTTTTAGCTTTTCCCTCTTATTTGGAAAGAATAATGTGATAACAGCATTAAACTGTGCTCCATTGCAAGCTATTTAATTTTTAAGCAGAATAGTAGTTTATAGTTATTATCACCCACAATGAATTCAACCAAAAACAAATGTTTCCTATGCTGATTAACCATTTGACTACTTAAAAACAATGTAGAAATACTTTTTTCATCCAGTGTGCCCCAATTTCCCACACAGCATTGCGTTTTGCAGGTTCCCAGGCTTCATCTGTTTCTCCTTCTGCTAAGAGGAGCATTGATGGAATGATACTGACAGGACAAAACTGAAGTTCTCAGAGAGAAACCTGTTCCAGTGCCACTTTGTTCACCACAAATTTTCAACAAATTGGCCCGAAACTGAACCCAGGCCTCTGCTGTGACACGCTGGTGGCTAACCACCAGAACAACAGAGTGGCCTTAGAAGGCTAACATTAATTTACATTATGTAAGAAGATTCAGTTTGTACCTTACACAGAACCCTTTCCTTACATTAGGAAGACTAAACTTCTAATGCTGTTTAAAGAAAAAGTTTCTATTCATTATAAAAATTAAGCATGATATATAAATACATTGTGGGGGTAATATAGAGGGTTTTTAGTGTTAAATCTTTCAACATATATATTTACCACTAGGCTTTCAAGGGTAATATCTCACACTAACGCTACCAAGTCTAAGAAAGGTGATAATTTATAAACTATGTAGCACAGGCCAATGTAACTATAGGAGTACTGAAGAAAATTTACTTTTAAAAAATTTCACAACCACACTGTCATGAATACATTCTTTAAAGATGTGTATCTGTACTAAACAATTTATGCTTTCCATTTCACATAAAACTGCAAATTGTTAACACTGTACTTTACACCTAACTAATGTTTAAATAACATAATATTAAAATGACTGCTGTTTCATCATCATTTATTACAGGAATATAAGACATGAGAAGTAACACTGTTAAATCAATGTAAAATGTTATATACTACAAGGTCTCCTGTCATATGTGTAGACATACCCCACAAGATATTACACGCATGTGTAACAACTGTAAACTTAGTGGTTTATGTGAGTATGTTTATTGTTTGCCATCTGATTCTTGTATCTAGACAAAAGTTCTGAAATTGTTTGTATATGTTCCTTGCAGTTCGGAAAGAGACTGAAGAAATGATGAATGCTATTAACAGAGAGGAAGGGAGTGAACACAACGATACAGCTACAGGGTCTGCTGCAGGCAGCAGCCCCACGCCACTGGGCTTCTGATTATCCATTCAGATCTTTCTCAGCAAAAGTTTGTCTTTTCAGATCTAGTCACAGTCAAGTTGTGTACTGTGTGTACAGTCACACTTCTTGTCTACAGATGAAGATAGTATGAGGATTCCTTAACTGCTGACACATTCAAAGTTTAATCCTTTGTGTGGATCATGCATTTTTCCCAGTACAAAATTTGGATATACCCAGTAACATAAAAACTCACAAGCTCCAGACATTTTTCCAAAAAAAATTTTATTGCCCAATGAAAAACCATAATAATTCTTTTATATTCTACACAAGTCCCTTGGGATCATCTACCACAAAACCACCAACATAGGTATTAGGAAACCTGAATTATGAACAAAGCTGCTGCAATGTAGGAACTTCACACCTTTATTGGTGACCTATTCTGCTAATCCCAGTTCTGTGCCTGAGATTATTGTGGCATGGAATATTATACTGTACCATTGGTACCCAGTTACAAATATTTTGTAGAAATATACTGTCTCCATATTCAGTGCAAAACTGTGCTGGAAATAAAGATGGTAGGTTGCCCCAGAAGTCTGACGACCAGGCACTATAAACTATGTGGTATTACATCCCAGAAGATAGCAATCTTCATCACCACTGAGAGAACCTGGAATCTCACATAATATTCACTGTTGCTCACATCTGAGTTTTTCTCAATGCAGTGCCTGATGTGAATTACGGTAAAGGTTATGTATATAAGTAATGTGTTTCAGGTGCCACTGAACAACCAGACAAAGTTAGCTAGTTCAGCTTGCATTGAAAATGTGTCTTGTTTTACTGGAATGAAGAAGTAAAACACACCTAGAAGGAAGTAATCTATCTTTCAATAGTCTTCCTTTTAAAGTAGCAATGAATGATTACAGAACTACCCAACAGAAAACACACAAAAAAAAAAAATTGAAGGTTGCAGATTTGAATCTAATGCATTTTTTCCTTTTGTAACATTAGTTATTCTGAGTAAAATACCCATGACATGTCTTCAAAACTGTGACTGAAAGGAGTGAAGGAAGACTAAATGTAAAAGTACCTTTGTAACATCTGTGAAGACAAATGGTAGTGATATTTATAATGTTAATTGCAGTCATTTCTGGTGCTGACAAAATACATCTCACATAAAACATATATAAACTGTCTGCTTAACTTCTGAGAAAAAGAAAGGTCTCCATAATTTACAGCTTGAATGTTATATCATGATTATTTTAATAGCTCAGATTAGAAAGAAGAAAAAAAAAAGAATAGTACTTAAATATCTGTAAGAAATTTCATTATTTGTTTTTGTCCACTCCTTCTATGTACATGCATGCACATAATGTTAGTGCTTTTTCTGTGTATTTTAGGCTCTGGGCATAGAATAGTATCAGATAGTTACAAATGGATTGAAGTTATGAACAAAAAAACGTTGGGTAAGTATTTAATAGTTACACATTTTTACACTCATAATTGACCCTTAAAATAATAAAACTACTGGATAGGTTAAATGAGTGAAAGATGGTGTAAGTTTCCTTCCTCTGCCCTACTGATCATATGCAGTACATTTAGTTTGTTGTATTCTTTCTTTTGGGTGATTTCTGGGTGTCTGAATTTTATATGCCGACGTTTTGGAACACTTTGTCTGTTCCATCATCATAGATGCCATAAGTTTATGAAGATGGAACAGAGTGTTCCAGAACGTCAGAATATAAAATTCAGATGCCGAGAAATCACCCAAAAGAAAGAATATAATATTCAGAACATGGCAAATTTTGAAATCAAGTTCATTTATTTTGTATATGAATCTCTTTAGAAACACTGAAGAGAGTGAATATCTGTCTTTATTATTCACATTCCTGCTGTTGCCCTGGCAGTTCAGTCTCTATTTATCATGATTACCTAAGCTTAATAATTGATGAGCAGAAATATAATACCAAACGTATCAGTTATGTACTGTTTCCCACATGAAACAGGAAGTTGTTTCAGATGTGTATGCTGTTTAGACCATGATGAATTTGTATGAGCCTATAATTAAGTTTATTTTTATATAAAGAATATGCTGAAGGTGACAAAATAAAAACTGTGTTGAAATATAATCCCCGCGTTCCAACCATACCAACAGAGTGAAATATTTACAATTGGCTGTTGTGTACTCATATAAATGTGCATTAACACTTCATGATGGCAGCCACATTTGATGTAAGGGATTTTAATGTATTACCAGCTTGCCAACAATAAGAAATTAAAAATACATGAATACTAGTACATGGCATAAGTAACTAATTGTACATGATTTGTCCTCTTCTATAATAGTAATAGTACAATACTTGCTTTTGTTTAAAACTTGTTTATATTTGAAAACATTTTTAAGGTTGGATTTTTCCTATTTATTGCTTCATCAAGGAGAATTTTTACTTCTTGATTTCCCTTTTCTTTGGGGAAGAGGCTATAGAACCAGTTATTCTTGAGAAATGAAACGTGTCTTTTTGAAACTCAGTGTCTTGCAGTTCTTAGGCACTCTGTACATACTCCACATTCTCAAACACATTGCTTTACAAGTATATAGCTTTGTCCATTAGTCTGCCATATCTTTGACTGTATGAATTCTTTTTTATTTATTTTTATTAAGCCTTACTAATTCTCAGCAATAAAGCATAAATTAGCCTATAAGAACTGACACTTTCCTGAAGAAATTCTTACAGTCCCATGCTTATTTTGCTTCACATTCATACCAAGCCAAAATTTTGTCACACTTATCAAAACTTCTTATGCCATATACATTTTGCATATGGTGAATACATGTAAAGAAAGAAAGAAAGAAATTTAATTAACTTACATTCACCTCACTAAAATTCAGAATCAAACTTTGTATGAGAAAGGACTACAGAGTCACATATATGAATGATACACACAGTAATGTAATATAAATATTATCAACACAGTTGGGTGTTGAAATGATCCATGGTTTACTATGTACACTTACCAAACAGGGAAAAGTAAAACCATCATTTTATTTTGGAAGATGATAATATTGCATTCATTTATTTTGTGCCCATTGCATTTTGGCCACTACTTGACAATCATCATGGAACACAATGCTGAATTTTACAGATGAAAGTTACTACAAGTTTTACACGCTTGTGTGTGTATATATACATACATTAATTTTTCTAAATGCAGAGTGTTAAATATCTGGTGTTTGATGCTCTGATCTTAAAGTCAGAGATGTGATGGTGTAAACTTTAACAATCTGTTAAAGAGAGAGAGAGAGAGAGAGAGAGAGAGAGAGAGAGAGTGTGTGTGTGTGTGT
>Ga0268261_10004748_pt1 | contig 10219 bp, 7 predicted proteins | sample TergutNc150P1_FD_190353 | JGI IMG/M metagenome (GOLD analysis project Ga0268261, IMG submission 190353) | Nasutitermes corniger P1 segment gut microbial community from laboratory colony in Florida, USA - Nc150 P1 (SPAdes) (version 2) | ecosystem: Host-associated > Arthropoda: Insects > Digestive... | reverse complement strand
GAGAGAGAGAGAGAGAGAGAGAGAGAGAGAGAGAGAGAGAGACTACTAGATGGGTGGTCGGGATTCGGTTCCTGGGAAGAGCGTTCATTTTTCTGCCAGCACATGTGAATCGGATCGGATAGGTTTCTCATTTTGCTCATAAACATACAGTTGCTGGAGCATGAATCTGACCATTTGTAAGCAGTTCTTGATTACATCATTATATTACACATAAACTCCGCGACCCTGTCCACCTCCTTGACATTAGGCACACTAGCAAAATTGCCTTTGAATTTGTAGTATATGTCCGTAATAATTTACACTGACATATGGTCCCACCAGTATTATATCAGTACTGTATTATATCAATACTGTATATGTTTTTTGGGAAGAAAATTTTTTTTTCATGTCTACACACAACGCTGGACAGATTTGTGTGTTGCGGCAGATAAAGCCTAACATTCGGAAACTTTGCAGTTCGTCATAGAGGGTATTTATGTGATTAATATGATTCTCACATTAAGGAGCGATTATTTGTCCAACAGCAATAACCGGCTGGGCTTTGTAACTCTTTACTGTGAGGTCCGAATTTTTGTATGTTGCTTTGATTACATTCGGGCTTTATGGACGTGTAATGTATTTCATTATCAATAAAGCAAGAACGTACGTGAGGAAAACCTTGCGGGATATCTGTATTCTTCTATGTTTGATGTTTCATTTTATGAATTTTTTTAAAGAACGTATTAAGTGCAGATTCTGCATATGTTCAATTTGTCGGACATAAGTTTAGAGTTGGGCATATCGTCATATTTGATATGATATATTTGTTAACTGCAATTGGGTTGACACCCGGTGGCAGTAGTAGAGTACACATTTACACACAAACAATACACAGAACACAATGAAACAGAATACCCAGAACGGAGCATACATAATAATAATACATAACATAACAAAACAATAAGAATATATAATTTACAAAATTAAACAGAAGCCTACAATATATACAACCATATATACAGTGATACAAAATAGAACCAAAAGAATATGAAAGAATGTGATGAACGAAACAGTCATACGAGTATAAGCAGCAAACTTCATATGATCCCCATTTAAATTTCCTACCCCTCCGTATCACCTCACATCACTACACTTCACCTCACTTCACTTCACTGCACTTTTAGACGATTTTCGCCACGTTTTTTTTCCCCCTTTCATTTGACCCCGTTTATAATTGCTTTCCTGACTCTCTAAAAAGTGTAGGTTTATAATGGCAAGTCCCTTGCGCTTCTGCAGGTATTTGTTTCCAGTTTTTAATGGTCCTATTTACATAGGAATACTTCCCGATATTTGTTCTTTGCTTTCTGTCCCTAATTTTCCCAACATGATCAACCTGTCACGTTTAGCTTTCCAAGCCCTTTCCCCAGAGTACACTTTAAAAAGTGTGCATAAGCGTGTTATCGTCCTAGGCTGAGCCAAGGTTTCCCATTAAGAAGCCCTCGTATCATTGGCAAATTGAGCAGCTTTCCTTTGTACCCAGTCTAACGCATTTATCTGTCCTTCTCTGCATGGATCCCAGAATGCAGCCCCATATTCAAGAATCGGACGTAGCATCGACTTGTGGGTTAAACCTTTTGTATTCCAATTTCCTTTTTTGAGAACACGCATTACAAAGCGAAGTGCCTTGTAGGCTTTTTGCGCCATGTAATTTACGTGGTCCACCAGTGTATATCGCTTCGTAAGATTATTCCCAACTATTTACAAGTGCTCGCCCAAGTATTTACAGCTGCTTTGTGTCTGCTGTCTTACAATGAATAGGCATGTCATAAGTGATGTGTCTCTCTCCGTTACAGATATCACATGACTGGCTTCATTGGCTCGATAACGGCCATAAAAACGAAAGATAAAAAAAATGTGCACTGCCGCAATATTGTATTTTTGCTTTCCTCAAAATCTTTCTTAAGAAAAGTTGTTCATTTTTCCGCAGCCTCTTGCCTACCACCATTTCTGGATCTAAGTGACCCACCGCTGTGTCACTGGTGATTGCCGAAGACTAAGTAGTACGGTATTGTAGGGTCCCTCCATGTCGTGATTTTTAGTCCAGGTATCTTTACAGTCATGCGACTTGGACATAAGTTTAACTGCACACGCGCACACGCAGACAAAATGTCGATCTCAGAAGCGCAGTGACTCCTTTACCCTTTAAGTAAGAAAGTGCATTAACGAGAAATAGAGAGAGTCACCAATAATATGTGTGACTCATTTCTTCTGTGTATGTGCTGTACCTTCCTTGACTGAAAGTTTTTAACATTTAACGATATATTCTTATTTCCCTGAATGCTGAAGTATACGAAGGGACGCAGGATTTGTGGCAGTGCGGAAAGACTGCGGGTTTGAGCGAAAAGTTTGGGCCGACGTGAGAAGTACAAGAGAGCTTTGGAAGAGATAATTCAAGGCGCTTGCAGGGTATGAGCTAGTGTCAGACCGAGAAAAGGGAGAAATTTGGTTAAGGAGATGGGAAGGGAAATTTATCGAGATACGGGTGAAGAATGGAAGGATTTATTTTCTGGTGAGAGCGAGAGATTGTTTTCTCGAATAGAGGTGAAAATTGGCCGCTGTCCGTGTGGTTGTCTGTGAACAGAGCGCTGAGGAGAATACTGGGGCCTAAGAGAGAAGAGTTACTTAATATATTGAGGCCAAGAATGATGGGCTTCAGAGTTTGTGCTGTTATGATCAGTTCGGAGGAGGATGAGGTGGGTAGGACATTTATCAACTCTGATGGGGATGGAGAGATACTTTAAAGAAATATTATTTAAAATACCTGCAAGAAGAGACGGCTGTGAACACAGTAATGAGCTTCTGATTTGTTTGAAAGTGGGAAACTTGCATGCCGGCTGAACCAGGTTCTGCAGAATGACTATTACGTTGAGTTAGATGGGCGAAAATAAATATTCGGTAAGTGTAAATATTTGGGATTTACTTAGACTTTCGAAGCACGAATTTTAAGTAACATATTTGAGAAGTCAGGAAACACTAACTGTCGCCGTTATAAAGACAGCTTTTTAATAATGCTTATGGAAATAATTGCTGTTCGTTGTGAGAATCACACGGAACACACATATGAAATGTGTGGGCAGTTTATGTTACACCAAATACCACGTACAGCTACCACTGTACTGTAAAGGATTAAACCATAAGTAAATACGAAAATCATTAGGTGGCGTGACCTCAGTATCACTGCACTTTTCTCATTTGAACTGTTAGTACAACTAAGTCTGAGCGCAGTGTCGAGCTAATGTTTGCAGAATGTTTGAACTTACCACTTTATGTATATATGTATATGTGTGTATATATATATATATATATATATATATATATATATATATATATATACCGTCATGCAACACCACCGCCAATAAAGTTAGTGGTTACTAGTTCCGTCCTTTTGTGCTGGTCATCATCAGACCAAGCATCATTTCGAATTAAAGAAAAAACCATATAGTCGTCTTACTGTAAAATGGGAAGAGATCTCATTTCGTTTATATAAATATTGATAAAACAATTAAAACATTATGAAGTGGGTGAAACTATGTATAATAAAAAACAGAAGCCTTATTAAAAATACGGAGGGTAGGCAGCTTAAAAGATGATGCATGTTCGGATGATGGCCTGAATAGAAGGCCGAAACTAGTAACCATCGCAAATTGTTGGTGGTGGTGTTGCATGACGGTGTATTTAACTTGCACAACGGCGATGTATCATTTAAGAATTACCACATCCTGATGCACCCTTGAGTGATAGACAGCGATCGACCCACTAATTGGCTAGTATTTATCTCGTAATCAGTTTTAGTGTTAATTCGCAAATCAATACTCGCGTTGCCTGAGCCATCACTTTCGATTTTAACTGGTCTGAAACACACCTGAAACTCAGTAAAATTACTGGCTGGGGGCTGCCTGACCAGTTGTAGATCTGCTGTAGGACAGCGGTTGCGTTCAGGTCGTGTCTGGATACCGACTGGCTTCCTATACCATGAATATCAGTGGTTCTTTCCACAGTTGTAAACACGGAGTGTGCAGCTGAGAGGTGGAGCATGGAGCTATATTTGCACTACGTCATACCTCCTTATTTAACGACGATTCTAATGATAGGACAGTCAAAGAATAACTTATCGGAAAGAATGTGTCAGGAAGAGAAACAATCAGGGCATTTGCCTGGAGGGACTGGACACAACCATGAAGGATATCAGAACAGCCGACTCCCAACCGCTATTTGAATTCGGGACCTCTAAAATACGCGAGGTAACCATTTAACTGCGACCTTCCATGAACACGCGTTACGTATGGCGCATACGGTGCACGTGTTAGTTCGGAGCACTTCACCATTTTCTTATGGATGATCTCGATAGCGCAGCGACGCTCGTAGGTACCAGAGAGCAGCTTTATACGGTTCCGGCACCCGTATGCGACCTCACAATGCACGCCACCTTTTATTTATTTCGTAGTTTTAACAAACTTTACTTCTAGGAAGAGAAAATGACTTAGGTTTATGAAGTCACTTGGGTGTGTGTGTGTAATTAAAGTTTCTTGGTTTGTAAGGTGAAGTACCTCTTTGTAATTGACGATACTCCGTCTGTAGCTTCGGTTTCCATAGAAAACCCTTGAACTTTCGTGAACTGGGAGGACGCGCTTGTCTCACGATTTCATTGACTGTGAAATATGTGAGCTTGAAAAGTTCTGGAAAGGGAGATTTCGTATGTTGAAGACGACGTCGACGACGACTCTTCTTTTGACAAGCATTTAAAACACTGAACACGGCCTCCTTCAGATAGTGTCGAGACAGCTTGTTAGAATATGCAGCGGTACCATGTGATTCAGAGATCCTTTTTTCCGACAGTGGTTGACACAATAATACTGACTAAAGCTTCTGTCCCAATACCCTTTATTTCTGCCATATGATGGTACTGTCGTAAATAACTGGGGTTTCATTTCGTTTACATGACAGCAAACGACAAACTGACGAAGACACGTCGTCGTTCCTTGCAGTACATACGTAATGATGACAATGACGTCATTTCGCGTTATAATTACATAGTCTTTTTCTCACTGGTGTGTTTCACGCTGAGTGGGTGGCACTCCTGCCGCCTATTTGGTCGGTCGTAGGTTCAGATTGGCCACCTTGACTGAGATTTTTCATGGGTTTCTTCATCGCACCAGATAAATGATGGAATAGTACGTCGAATTAGGCCTCGATCACTTTCTTTCACAATCTTTACAGTACTTTGTCGGCGATCTTCCCACTTTCGACTCTGTTGTATCTCTGCTGCTGGCAGCATCGTGAAATGAAATAAAGAGTGCACATCCAGATTCTGAATGTAGAACTGAATCCGCGAATCCGGAAAGTGGGTTTCGGTTTAGTATCGAATTCCAGTTAGCAATGAGGTAAAAAAACTGTTCCACTGAGATAAAGGGAATATCTGTTGTAGGAACAGCTCTGGATAAAACTCCGTGAGAACGGACTGCACGTAATTTTTACAACTTCGAAGCAAGGCTCTTCTTGTTTGTGACATTTCCTTCATCCAATTAAACTACTCCGTTTGTTTGTATGTTGAAATAAACGTCCGTTCCAGCCGAACTGTTGTGAAACGCCGAGAAATTTCTGCTAAGTGGCTCGAGTTACGAGTAAGTATTTAGCGCAGAAGAGAAACATATTACAGACGCATTGAATTGTGACGTGTTATTACCCAGCATAAAGAAGACTAGCAGGAAGGGGGATGAGGTGCTTGAGACATGTTATAATGAAGAACTAACAGGATGACAATGAGAAACGAAAACCAGAAAAGAAAATATGCATTTGAATAGCAGTAGCTAAGTAATCGATTAAGATGACACTGATATGAAACTAAATGGAAAATACAGAAGAAGACTGAGGTCAAGGTGAGAACAGCAGGTAGGGGGAACTGTCACACAGAAGCAAGGAAGAATATTGAAAGAGGCAGAGGAGACGGACATATGTAGTTGGAGGAAATTCGTTTCTAGCCGATCCTCATAAGGGATACAGTATGTAGACGTATAAGAAAGACAGGAGGAGGAAGAGAGGAAAGACATGGCCCATTTCTCCGCCACACTGTGTGGCTGAGTTGTACTGTCTTAAGGCTGCATTTTAGAGGAAGCAAGTTTGGGTACGTTTGCTGTGAGGTACTTGCCATTGTTTATTTGAATGTGACATGTGTGAGGAGATATGATATATTGTAAACATACTTATATTTGTTGTGACAAACTTTAAAAACGAGTTATAGATATTGTGACGCTGTGAAGCTTGGGATTATGTTATCCAATTACGGGATTACTAGGGAAAATATTAAATAATATAGATACTACGTTGCATTATCATTCCTAGTACATATTGTCCTTGCTGTAACCCTACAAGCACGGCTGTTCCTGTTTGTACCACCTGCTTTAACGTTCAGTGTCCGCACTGTGCCCATGCAGTGTATTTCTTACGTTTCATACAACTTTAACATTAACAACGATTGTTTCTCTAAGTAACATTAACCTTTGGTCCTTAATAAGGGAAAATACTGTGTTCTCTGTGAGGGAGGAGCAGAATTTTTATATAGTTATTATTTAGGTGAGCAGTCTTAAACAATGGCATGGCTGAGGTGGTTAGTTGCCCGCCCTTTCACTGAGGAGGCCGGGATTTGATCCCGAACCAGTCTGTGGTTTTTTTTTTTGGTGGACAGAGTTACAATGGGTTGAGTATTTCTCTGAATAGTTCAGCTTTTTCGATTTATTTCACCAGTGACCTCTACTCACCATTATTTTCATGATCTTTTATGAGAAAGAAAAATAAGCGAAGTCTGGGAACCTTTTAAGACAACGGCGCTCCTTCAGAATACAACACTTCAGATGTATTAAGCATTTGAATATATTGTATTCAGTACTTGGGCTTGAAAGTGTCATGACGAGTATGAAATATCGACTTATTTTTTATTGCAGGTAGACAGGATGGGGTTGGCGGCGTCTTACGCTGGACGCCTCGGATTAACGGCATGGCGTCGGAAGTCGACGTTGCTCGGCATGGCTGCAGGCCTGGTGCTCCTCATCCTCTGCCTCCAGTACAACACGTCGTCACGTCCTGATAGCGCCGTCAAGCCTGAAGATGGCCCTCAAGGGACCACTGCAGTTAACGATGACAAATCCCCACTGCAGAGAACTTTACGTAATCACCAAGAAGGCAGAAATAGTGATACCTTAGCTAAAGTTAGTAATGATCGTTTACTTCATGTTCGTGATCCAGTAGAAGGTGGTAACTTGGCAGAGGTTGATGGAGACGGGTTGAAACGTAGTATTGGTGTTGAAAACGTCAAATTTGTGCAGGCAGAGATTAAGCAAGCCATTGTAACAGCATCATACGAAACGGTGGCAGAGAAACATCAGCGCATACCAATGGAACAACCCGCCCGCGAAGAGGTGGCTGTGAGGAAAGCCACCGTGGAGCAACTGGACGGAGAAGTTCAGAGGTCTGCTGTGGAGGTGTCGACACCAGGACCGCAGCCTTTGTTGCAGTATAATAGCTACGACCAGCAAGGACTCTATCAGATGGGAATTCCCTATGTAAATCTTGATCAAAGGAAGCCTTATGTTCCAGAACAGCGGCTTGTTCATTTTGATCTCAAGGGGGCGCCTCCTAAGGTCAGTCATTTGTAATTATTGGGCCTTAACCCTTTAAACGCCGAATTAATTCCCATCTGCCATTTTCTGGAATTATTAGGAGTTCACAGTATTCTCCACGTTAGCAGAATAAGGGTTAAATCTCCATAATGAGGTCACGGTAAGAAGTCCGCAGTGACATTTCCATTTTTTAGTTGTGATTTCAGCAGGTAACACATTGATCCGTTAATACATTACAGCCCTCGAGGGGTACTGTGAAATACAGTTTCATGTGAATATTCAAGCTGTGGGCTTGGGAAGTTCTTGAATGACAAGTAGGTAGAATTAGTGGTGCTGCTCCATAGAGAAAAGATTTGTTGGCGAAGTTCGAGGCTCCATTACCCACTGAAGCATAGGTATCTCTAGTGCTTAATGACGGATTGTTTTTGCAGGCACTGCCACCTACTAAGTACTGCTAATCATCAGAGCTACTTGCATCATGGGAAAAAGTTTTCCGCCCTTAGGCTTTTATGTATGCGCTTATACATAAAATTCTAGGAGTTTAAATGAGTACTAGAGGGATTGTGAGGGTTGGATGTCTTTAGACTTAGGGTGATGTAGAAGCAGTTATATCAAATGTTCCTGAAGAGCTGCATCGGCCACAGAGTATGGTTTATTTACAGGTGAGCTACCTGAAGCGACTGTTCCCACTTATACGACAACTCGGGGCAACGGGTGTTCTGCTGGAGTGGGAAGACATGTTTCCTTTCAGCGGTCCTCTCTCGTTTATTGCTGCTGGAAATTCCTATTCACGGCAGGAAGTTGAGGATATCTTAACTGCAGCCCGCGGCTCTGAGCTGGAGGTGATCCCACTTGTACAGACTTTTGGACATGTCGAATTCGCCCTCAAACATCCAGAGTTCGCTGGGCTAAGGGAGGTGCCCGAATCCCCACAGGCGTTGTGTCCATCTCTCAATGCTTCGTTGGACTTTGTGGAGAAACTGATCGAGCAGGTAAGATAGCCTTACTGTGTTACTACTCTCTCCCATGGAATACATTATGCATGTGGTTATTTACTTGTGGATTATTTGATGCTTTTTCAGTTTTATGTTTTACATTTTCTGTGCAACCGTATTACATACGTAAAATTTAACACCAACTTGTTGCCCAGTGGTTTTTATTTGTTCATTAATTTCTTTGACGTGTTTTGGCCATAAATGTTGGTCAACTTCAAGGAGCTAGTAAGTTTTTTTTTTTAGTATGTGTAGCTTTTACTTCAGTATACGCTGCACATAAAAGACACGTTGAAGCAGAAGCTGCCCATGCTAAAATACTTACGAGCTCCCTGAAGATGGGTAACAGTTAGGGCAGAAACATGTCGGGGCATTAATTTATAAATAAAAAGCGTTGATCAACAAGTTGGTGTTAAATATATGGTCGAATGAGAGAACTTGAAATATTTACTGTAAAATTTTTATTTATTTATTTATAGTATGTTGAATGGTGCTATCAGACTGTATACCTTATTGTCTCCTTTCCAATAGGTACAGTGCCCTTTCACCCCATTACCATAACAGCCAGGGCGTGAAGCTGATCATCAGGCTTCATGTACTGTCAAGCTAGATTGTGTTATTATCTTTACAGCATGGTGGTGAAACACAGGCATAGCTTTATGTTTAATCCATTAAATCACAGTGGTTATTAATTATACACGTACTTTAAACACACAAATGCCGCATTTTGCCCACATGTTGAGTTTCCACATTTTGTATGGTTGTTCACTGTCCTCTGTGTGGGTATACATTTACACTTACAAAATTAAACTGTCATAATCGAGTGGCTTGCACTCCTGTTTCGTTATTTGGGAGGTCCCAGGATCAAATCTAGACCCAGTCTGGCTATCCTGTCTGAGCTACTTTGTTATTTTCCTCAGTCAGCCCCTTGCAAATTCTGTGATTTTACCTCGGATGAGGTCACAAATGCTTCCTTCCTCATACTTCCTAATTTGTTACACATCATCATATTATTCGATGCTCTATCGGCCCAGCTACTAATTGCATTTTTAAATCAAACCATACACGAGACAGAAGAGCGATATGTATGACATGTTTTCTGTTGTGTCATGCAGGTAATGGAACTTCATCAGGGCGCTCGTTTTCTGCACATCGGGTGTGATGAGGTGTTCCAGATGGGAGAGTGCAGACGTTGCCGTACCCAGATGCGAGAGACGTTGTTTCTGTCACACGTCGCACGTGTTGCTAGCTTCGTACGCAATCACTACAGCGCTGTGACACCCATCATCTGGGATGATATGCTACGTCATCTGTCACCACAGAGCCTGGAAGAATTCCATATTGGAGAACTCGTAGAACCAATGGTAAGAAAGTGTGAACTCATTCGCAAAATGTCATTGTTGTGGCTGAGCTACAAGCAGCATTCCTGGCAAAAAAAGAGAGTACAGCACTTTCCAGATGGACTGGGGACCACCCAGCTGCATATTCAGTGTGTTCCATGTATCTTTCACGAGGCCTTGAAGCTAATCATTCAGCTAATTCAGAGGCCAGGAATATGTGTGTGTGTGTGTGTGT
>Ga0268261_10004747_pt1 | contig 10219 bp, 7 predicted proteins | sample TergutNc150P1_FD_190353 | JGI IMG/M metagenome (GOLD analysis project Ga0268261, IMG submission 190353) | Nasutitermes corniger P1 segment gut microbial community from laboratory colony in Florida, USA - Nc150 P1 (SPAdes) (version 2) | ecosystem: Host-associated > Arthropoda: Insects > Digestive... | reverse complement strand
CTGGGGACATGGATTTTCATCTCTTCTTTTGTTGTGCGTTATGTAAATAACGGCTGTGCGAAAAACTGGCCACTGGTTGAGAGGAGTCCTACGCGCTGTGTGTGTGTGTGTGTGTGTGTGTGTGTGTGTGTGTGTGTGTGTGTGACATAGAAACCCTAGCAATGAGGTGGTCTGGGCCAGATTTGGGCTCTCGCGTTGCGGAAAAGAACTGGGGAATTCTTCCAAGTTTTTGTTTTAATACACGCTGCCATAATCCTAACGTAAATGGCATACACCCACGCATATTAATGCCTGTAGATTGGTATTTTGCTAAATAGACTTGGAAACAATTTACAGGATTTGTCTCACCTACCGCTGTGTTTTTCTAAAGAAACTTCCAGCTCCTTACAACTACTAAAACAGTCATTATAACAAGTGACCACGATCGTTACGACTAACGAATCGGTCACTATACCAAGTGACCGCGATCGTTATAGACAGTTCTAGAGTAATCGCCGTAAGGTTCCATTTCTTAATAGTCACTAAAATGCTTGCCGACGGAACCCGAAAATTTAATCCCTCAAGGTAGTTGACTGTCAACTTCGATGTTCAACAACTAAATGAATAGTTTTCGAAAATTAATAATTTAATACATTTGTAATTGCACTTCGTTAAGAAACGAAAGAAGTGTATTTGATTAACCAACTCCGTTCCCATTCAATATCCTACTCAGTACTGTTACGTAGATATAATCAAATAAAATAAGATTTGAACTCATATATTTATTAAACAAAACCCTCAAATATTTATCTAAGCTAGAGCACCTCAAATCCTTTGTTCCCGGCCCCAAAACTTTTCCCTGAGAAAATGGGTTGCCATTTCCAAATATATAAGTCTCACAGATAACATAAAATAAAAGGAAAAATTAGTCATAATAGTGCCAGTTACATCACCTGCACCAAAACCACTTGGAAAGGTCAGGCATTCCAGGCAGTTTATCTTAGATGACGAATAACGCGTGAACATCTCTTACTGCATATAATTGTTTGTATTGCTATATTGTAAGCCGTAAATTGAAAATGTTACCATAGAAAGACAAGTGTGTGTTAACCTTTTGTATTGTTGAACTACACATATTGCTGCCTACAATATATAGAGCTTTGTCTTGCCTCTACTGCAACATCTGCATATCAAATTTTCTTTACACCAGCTTGTGTTCGGTCAACTATGGGCTGACCAGGACTGCCGAATATTTCGTAATTATTCCCTGAAAGGCACAAATTTCTAAAAAAAAAAAATCTTACACGAAATGTGTAGCTTGTCTTTCTCTTCAACTTTGGTGTTTATTATCGTATTGGAAAGAATCCGCGAGGTACTTTTATAAACACACTTATTTTTCAAGCAAGGTGCCTGATATTTTTCCCGATTTTAACCAAATTTGTATTTTCTCGATCAATTGTAATGAAAGTAACCAATACAACATTTTACGAAAGTCTGTCCAGAGAATAGTGTGTGTTCCATGCGGAAGGACGGATAGACACGAAGAAACTAATAGTTGCTTTTCTCAACTTTGGAAATGTGTATAAAAAGGAAATCCATCAAAGACGCAGTACACCTCCCACTCCACCGACATTACACCCGCACGTATCTATGCCTGTAGGAAAGGAAAGGAAGAGAGATGGGTGCGCGACCGCATTATCGATTACTTGTTGTCGATCGATCGTCATATTCACAACATTAGCTGACAGAAGGTGACTTGCCTCCCCAGGTTTACAGTGACAATTGAGCCGACTCATTGATTCGGTCGGCTCAGGAGCACTTCAGTGACTTTCGGTTCACAATAATAAACATTATATTGAAAGAGGTCACATAAATTCTACGCTATATTTCTCAGTGTTTTCCAGTCGACTTAACCCTTGCTATCAAAGAGAAACTTCATGTCATTCTTAGTCTCAGAGTGAAACTTCAGGAGTAACTCTGCTCTGATTAACTCGCATGTTCTTCCATCTCAGGTTAAACTTTCACGAAACCCTTGTTCGCAGAACAAACTTTTATGAACTTCTTGTTGTCAGAGTGTAACTTCATTCACCACTTGGCTTCAGGGTGAAACTTCATGCATCTCTTCGTCTCTGAGTAAAATTTTCCTACCCTTTTTTTCAGAACGATCTTCTTGTATGTACCGCCTTGTACAGGGCGAGACTTCTCTTGCCACTTATTCTCAGAATGACGTTTCACGCACCCGTTACTGTCGTAGTGAGAAATTATGTACACACTGTTCTCAAGATGAGACTTCATATACGTCTTTTGTTTCATAATATAACTCGGTACATCAAATTGCCCCATGTAAAACTTCATGCAATGTCTGTTTTCAGAGTCAGATTTCCCTGAATCCATGTTTTCATGTTGAAACTTCAGGTAAACATTGGTCCTTGAGCAAGAATTTAGCTACATTCCTTCTAAAATTGAGACTTTTTGCCCCCTTTTTTTGCAGTGATTGATTACACGTGCTCCTTTTTCCGGCAGTGGTATAACACATAACGTTTGATCTCAGGGTAATACCCCAGGAATTTTCTAATTTCACAACATGAAACTTAACGTAACTCTTATTTTATGGACATAACTTTGCATATCCCCGGTGAGGCTGAAAATTCAAATGTTTCTAATCTCGAAGTGAAGCTTTGCCTGTCCCCTTTTTTCATGGTGCTAATTCACTTTGTATTGGTATCAGAGTATGTCTCGTTCGCGGACTCCTCCTTCTGTCTGTGAAATTTTACGCATTCTTGGCCCCAAAATGATTTTCATTTGACACTTTGGATGGGTTATTTCAATTTTTATTTCAGCCTTAATTTATTCCATAATCAGAGATTTGTGCAAGAGAGCTGTTAAACGCGTTTCATCATTTTGCCCTGATTGGTTATGTGCGAATGCTTGTGATGGATACTGGATCGGTCTATGGAAATTTGATATGCTTGAACAACCCGAAGCGGCCGCAAGCCCAAGAAGATTTTGTTCAATTTTTCCCCTGTGAAAAGTCCAGAACATACTTACAAGTACTTATACGTGTGCAAAAATTCTTAACGTACTCCTGTAAATGGGCGATGAAATATATATTTTATGCTATGATTCACATGGTGATTTAGAATAATTTGAGCCTCTCTTCTTCAAAAATTCCTTCGGATTAAATATCTCAGGCCTATATCATGGCACTGCTAGGATTTACAGAACTATAACACCTCAGGAATACCGAGTTATTATTTCTTTAACACGCGTTTTTCTTTGTTTCGGTGATTCCTATTTGAGAGAGAGGCTCCGTTATTTGTCCCTGAACATTCGCCCTGCAAGTAGTTCGTACCTTAAAGTCTTAGCTGTTCACGATTGTGCACAACAGCTAAACCGGTCATCTGTGACACGTGTCAGTAATTTGAAATGTAGGGCGGCAGAAAACAAAGGACATGGAGCTTATGTGCTAAGCACGCATGTGAACAAAAGATGTGGAGAGAGGTTATGTGGTCTGTAAAATGTAAGACAACAAATGGCGGTAAACAAGCGGCAGTGGCATGGGTAGATGCAATTTTAAAGTTTTTTATTTTTAGTGGAATGTGTAGTTAATGCCAAAGACAAATGCCTTCTCTTGAAACTTTGGATGGTCTTCGGCTTAGGGTGACGATTGTTCATACCAAACTGTTTGTGTATCAGACGCTGCCTGCCCGCCTAGGGATCCAATTTGTTCTGGATTTCGGGCACAGTCCCATTTTTATGGGCTTTAAGAAATCTTCCCAGGTGTTCCGTTAAACTCATTCCCGGACGACAAAATCTCGGGAGTTTTGCTGGTCATAAAACATTTCTGATAATGCGTACGAGCAGTAGCGAATACTGTTCTGAATTTCAGGTCTAGTGGAAGGGTACATACTAGGGCATTGTAGGGTTCCGCTAGACCTGACCTCTGGATCAGGATCCGCCAATGTTGTGTGAAAGTTGTGATATTCTCACGGTGGAACGATACATCTGAAGGAATAAGACAGCCATCAACAAATTACTAAAAGGAAGGAATAGGAGAAGGAGAGGAAAATGTGTGGATAAGTGATCATGGAGGCTGAATTGAGATTATGAAGAAGAAACACGGATTTGTAAAGGAAACTCAGTACGTGAGTTGGTTGTCTGAATTTCAGTAGTACTATTCTTCTTATTATATCGTTTTTATATCCGTATGTCGTAGTTCTGTAAAGAGAGTTATCTTTTTGTAGTAATATTGATAAATTACTCTGCCTTTTTCTTTGCGTGACGGGCTAAACATTTTGTTTCATAAGGCCTGGAAATGCAAATATTTCACGAAGAAAAACAAGAACAAATACAAGAAGACTGGAAACATATTTCACTTCCTCGTAGATGGAAGTTTTATTGGGTTAATAAACGGAAGCGAAACTCAGCAAGTTTTAATGTGGACTGGTAACACCGCTTTTGAAGGAAGTCCATTTCATATTTTCTTCAGTAAAACGTACAAACAAATATACATATATTATTTGCACTTAAACTTTTAAATGGGTCACAGTAGATGACACTGGATTAGCCGCCTGCATGCGCAGTGGAGGCCTATATTGTCTGGATCAGGGTTCGCCAGGCCTTTGGACGTCGTAAATTAATTCTAACCCACCGCTGAATACAGTGAAAGACCATTGTCTTCGTGTTTTGAACAATAGTCTCTGCGTGTATCGGCTTGAGAAGACTGCCAAATGGTTTATCCTCAACTTTGGAGGTCGAGTGTTTTGAACTCACCGTGTAATGTGTCGAATTTATGACAGCGAATTTAAGAGAGAAGTTATGAAACTTTCCGTGGTAATTACAGTAACAAACTAAACAAAACTGAAGAGTTTGAGTGGCAGGAAGAAAACACCTCATTTCCGTAATAATTTTGATCTCATTGCCCTTGGAGTTGGGCCAATTGTCACAAAAACTTTAAATGAAATTAGCTTTCAACAGTGTATCACTAATTGTTGGCTAGAGATGCTGTCTTGATTTGAATGTCTCTTCTTTTAAGATTCTACAGATGTAACACAATACGTGTTGGATGACAGACCTCAAGAAAAGGGACCACTTGTAAAGACCTAGGCGGTAATTGAAAGATGTAGACTGGTTTCACTTGTTTCAGAAATGAAGCAATAAGGGCGCTTGTTATTACTGTAGTGAACCCTCAGGTCCCATAAAAGTGGGGATTTTCCTGACTTACAGAGTAAATACTAGTTTCTGAAGAAAAGCAAATCTGCTGCTCAGTAGCGTTGTATTTATTCGGTTAGTTAGTTTCTGGTATAGTGCAACCGTACATATACAATTTATCTTCATGATTGAAGAGGAAAGAAACTGCAATTCGAGAAATTTGGATAGAGAGCCCTATGGAAATTGCCTGCTGCTGCTAGAAGGATGTTGGTAATGTAACTGGAATGGAGGACACACACTTTGACCGACAGAGTTGGAGTAGCACTCCTGCTTCGTACTCAGGAAGTTCCGTTTTTAAATCTTATCTCGAAGACATTCTATTATGACAGAAGTCTCGTGGCTTTTCTCAAACCCTGCAGGTAAGTTGCCGTAGATTGTCCCAAAGTAAGTCGCGACCGCTTCCTTCTGCGACTTCTGTAGTTTATTATTCATCGATTATCTACCATTCTTATAGTCTGAAATAATAACTGCCAAATAAACCTTTAAAAAATACATAAATAGAATCTGCGAGGAAAACTATGGGGAAGCGAAATTTTGGAAGAATTGTTACAAGCTGTGTGTATGAAGTATGGGTGGGTGTTACGTAAAAATGTGTGCAGGACTTGACCTGGATTTGACTAGCTCATTATGGTATTGAACGATGGGATTAACAATAACGTGTGCTAGTTTCATTATTTATTCCTGAATCCATATTTGCAATGTTTATATATGCATGTATATAGTATACAATATATACACGTATTATAAAAACGGTGTGTTGTTGATTACGTGTTGTTTTCGTGCCACTTTCAAGGAAACTTGTAGTTTTCACGTAATAGGTGGCAGCATCATATCTGCAACCGTGCCATCTGCAGGACAAAAATGTGTCACTAGATGAACCCTTCCAAGCCCAACAATTATTTCTGTGCTATTGCTTTTCAAACCTTCTTCCGCGTACCACTATCACAAAAAATGTAAGCGTACAGGCTAAGTGTTGAAATTATTAAAAACAGTTTCTACTTCGAGGGTGCTGGGTTTCTGGTTTGTTTCGCTGTTTAGCAGGCAGAGTTGAAACAAGCTAACCAGGGAAACGACGCTCTAGAAACCGCAAATTTTGCAATTTATGCTTTTATAATTTAGCATTTTGTACAGCTAATATTTATTGTACGGTACTTTGAAGAACTACAAGTGTATCAAAATAAACTAAGCAATAAAACATGAAATATACCTACAATATTTTCTTATCTGCTTCGTGTAAGTGAGAGACGTCAGCATGTTACGCTGACATGACCTTCTCAATTCTAGTTGGTACAGTACTGACGGCGATTATTAAGTCTGATTCCAGCTGCAGACAGTTTCTCTGTCTGGTCTTGATTAATGCCATAACGTAAACAGTTTTCATAAAAATACGTTGCTCCAAATTTTAGAAAAGACATAACAGCACTTCTTTCAAGAGAAGGATATTCCTTGCTGGTTTCGCAATGGAATTCCGAAAATGAATTTCCTTGAAAATAGTCCGAAACCGGCGGTCCGTCATCATATCAATCAAATTTTCTTGAAAATCGCCCGTGATTTGACATTCAGAGAGACATTCCATAAAAAAGTTGAAAAAATCCACTCATTTCCACCATCGGGATCTTATGCGATGTATGAAATGCTGAGGCAGATCTTCCAATTGTTGCACAATGTTGGAATGATTTCCAACACGAGGTCCGTTCTTATTATTTTCATCAAAGAAATGTTTTATTTTACGAAATTCTGCCAAATTTACAGTTTTCACTCGTCCTTCCTTTACTACTATAGTGACAAATTCCTGTTTTCAGTCTTCCTTGCATTACAAATATTTTACTGTGAAAGGCGCGTACGTAATATTTCATTGAAAATGTGTAATTTCTGTCTCATTAAAGATTTAAATTTCAGTAATTTAATTTTGTGAATATCACATTCTCTGATGAACTCTGCACTTGTCGTAAGCAGGCTAAGCAGAGAATAAATAAATGTGCATGATATGCAAGCAGACATGTTACATCTTCAGATTATGACGACATTGGATTCATTATCTCCACAAATGGATAAACTTTATGTCTGATTTCAGAGTCCTTTCAGCCCAACTCCTCCAGACAGCCATCAAATTTCACTATGAAGAGAGATTCTCTTAAGGAAGTCTCAAATCTAGAACGAATAGCGTCCAATTTCGCTTCTGTCAGCACATTTCGTGTCCTGTCGGGCTTTTTGTATAGCAGCGATCCTGTTGTTTTCAGTTCAGTAACCAAGTTTGTTTCCCTGGAAGTGGTCGTCCTGGAAACTGGCACCGAAATATTCCGCAAATTTTTCCAGCAGATTCATATTTGAAATACAGTTGCACTAAAAACAGAGGCTGTTCAGTAATGTATCTGAGTTCAGACATGCTGTTAATGTTATTGCATGATTGAAATATACATGTACTAGCTACAAACCCAATGCTTCATAGCGCAAGTCAGTTATTGTCGACAAGTAATTTACACTCCCTTTTGAAAACAGTGCCAGAGAACGTTGTTGGCTGCGTAATTATGCACGGGCCTTGGCCCCTACTTTCCACTGATATAACATCTTGTGCCTTTCTTTTATGAGAAGGTTGAAAGGTGAAGAGTATAAAACAAATCCACACACTCTGGAAGAATTAAGCAACAACATCCGCAGCGAGATATCAGCATTTTCCGGAGAAGAACTCCGAAGAGTAAACAATTTCTTACTCAGTTTTACTGAGTGCATTCGGTCAGAAAAGCCAGATTTTTAACACCTACTTTAGCACTGGTGAGTTTCTGTTAGACTTTCTAAAGATTATTATCACAGTGATCTTTTTCTTTCTTCCTTAACAGATATATCTCCCGTGATTTTGTACACAGTGACTGAAAGTTACTGAACAGTCTTCTTGTTTTGCCCATGAAACGTAGCAATACAGCCTATCTGCCATCGTTGCTGCGCCATCTATGCATATAGATTCACACCATTACCACTTGATTTTGTTTGCTGGAAATGTCATTTATTACTTCCAATATTGCTTTTCCAGTTGCATTACCCTTTAGAGATGTACAAGATAAAATATTTTTCAAAATTTCTACAACATTTGGAACTTGCACAGACACCGGTAATTCGGTTCAATTTGAAATGTGCATACTTTCATCTAGCTGACAAACAGTTGTTTTGCTTGCACTACTTTCTCCGTAACTTGATCTGTTACGTCTGCTGACGTTTCAACAATACTCTTTTGTGCAGTATTGTCAGAGCAAGGTATTGGTTTAACATCTTAAGCAATTTTTTCCTTAAGCATCACTGAGGCAGTTTCTGTTGCAGAGGGTATCACGGTATTCACAATGACAACGGAGTGTGGTGTGTTAAAACTTGCTGCACGCGGAGAAATAACGTACGATACCTGAAGGAATTTTCATGAAACATTTGACTGTTTTGTAAATGCTGCCTGCTCTATTGATACTTTTTGTCTCTTGGCATTAAAGAATTCCCAGGACTTTACTTTCAATTACTTTTTCATGAATTGAAGTGCCTCTGGAAAAAAAAGGGTTGGAGGCACAGGCATGCTGCAATGCACCCGGTGTACAAGAAAGACCCTGTCCATATTGGCCTCATCAAAATTCATCTGATTTATTGCATTCATTTTTTTTAAAGTGGTTTTTCTGATTTTGTAAATCTGGCAGTGCTAGTCGATATCATTTCTGATCATTCCGGGTGAATATGACCTCTTTTTTAAATTAAATTTTGACCCATTCTGAATTTCACTAAAGCAAAAATTAAAACCGTACACAACTCACAAATTTCCAAGTTCAAACAATTTAGACTACACTTTTACTCAGACTGTGACATGTATACTAGTAACAAAGATAAAACGCACTACCGAAGCTTCTGCGCATTTAGCCACATTGAACTGCAACAATGTAAACAACGGTCACAGGTAGTGCCAATAATTCAAACCATTTTAGATTACGATACTTGAAACGCTGCACAGGCTTAATAGTTTTTGTAACCACCGGTAAAATCTCTTAGAAAAATATGCCTGCATTATAGTTACAATGCTCCTATGCTCGCTGCTGCACTCAGTCGGCGAAATTTCGAGTTAGGAAATCTGTGCTTTTCTCCTTCTCTATATAGTTATTGCCTTCCTCTTCAAATTCCAACCTGAAAGTATTGAAACCAAATATTGCAGGTTAGTGAGTTTTCAAGAGTTCGTAACCCTGTAGTCCTGGACCCATCTCTGCTATATTCCTCTTCAATAATGCCCCTCGTTAGCTGTCTAATTGAAGAACCAAGAAGAATAATCAGGATGTTCGATGACCCTCAGTCTGTTTGGGTGACACGCTGTTTGCTCCTTGAAACATGTTAGAGTTTTCGGTTGTCAGTCGCAATTACACCATAGAGGAGAGTGTTATTTATATTCGAAAAATGAAATAGTATTTTGGTATACACCCTTTAAATATTTTCTTTACATTTCAGCAATAAAAAGCAATGTTATTAACGCAATTAACCTTTCTAAAACTGAATTATGAAAAAAAGAAAATTTCTAATAATTTATATTAATATATGATATATAATATTGCCGGTCCCAGTGGCCGCGCGGTCTAAGGCGTAGGTCTGCGGCCGCTTGCTTGCTGAGATCGTGGGTTCGAATCCCACCGGAGGCATGGATGTTTGTCTGTTGTGAGTGTTGTGTATTATCAGGTAGAGTTCTTTGCGACGAACTGATCACTCGTCCAGAGGAGTCCTACCGACTGTGGTGCGTCATTATGTGTGATATAGAAAACCTCAAGAATGAGGAGGCCATGACCCACGTTGGGTCGCAGCGCCACAACAAAAAAAAGATATATAATATTATTACATTATAATATAATATAATATCGTAGCATATTATATCATATAATAATATTTTTGAATCTGAATTAAATGAAATCCACGAAATATGGAAAGGCGATTATTTATTGTAATAAATTTATATTATATTATATTATATTATATTATATTATATTATATTATATTATATTATATTATATTATATTATATT
>Ga0268261_10004746_pt1 | contig 10221 bp, 7 predicted proteins | sample TergutNc150P1_FD_190353 | JGI IMG/M metagenome (GOLD analysis project Ga0268261, IMG submission 190353) | Nasutitermes corniger P1 segment gut microbial community from laboratory colony in Florida, USA - Nc150 P1 (SPAdes) (version 2) | ecosystem: Host-associated > Arthropoda: Insects > Digestive... | reverse complement strand
CCCCTTAATTCTCCCCATTATTCTGTTGATAGTTCTCGGTTTTGTTGTTTAGTTTCCTCAGTTGTACATAAATGATTCGTGTCCGAACTGTCAATTTGCAGACCCATAAGCTGTACTGGCCGACGCTATTGCTGTCATGTACTATCACATCCTGAAAGAGATCAACTTCAAAATTGCCTTGACAATGCACTTGCCGAGTTAGAGAACTCACTTACAGCAAATAAACATATGAAGCTTAACCATATGTGTCACAAGCAATAAAATATATTAATTTACATATAGGTTATTGCAATGAAACAATCAAATTCGTTATTAAAACAAAATTTTTTGGTGTGCAAATTGATGATAATCTGATATTAATACATCAAGTGTGTGTATCCTTAGATATACTTCAATATGCTTTGCCATGGTGACAGTTACAGATCGTTTATATTTTCATTTCATTATGTCTTTTTGAGTTAGCTTTTGGGGCAGTGGGGCAATTTTTAGGGCAGCAAGAACATCTTTACTTCTAAAAGAGAATCATTACAGTATTGGCATGTTTAAAGAAAAGTCTTTTGTAGTGAATTATGTATCCGATTCATTACACTTAACTTTGGCAATGATTACATACTCTCATTGTATACAGCAAACAGATTCAGAAATATGCAGTGTAAATGAGACATAGATGTCTTCCTGGTGGCCGAAACTAACGATGATGTTGCCAGAAGGATGTGTGTTGTACATGGACAAGATGGTTTTTCATCTATGATTTAAATCATCAGCCATGATGTAAAAGTACTTGAAAGTGAGCACTGAAAGATTCTGTCTAGGTTCATTTCTTGTATCTTGTTTTTATAAACTGCCTATAGTCATTCCAGAAGCATTTAGTGAATGGAATTTTGATTAACTTAAATGAGAAATTAATTAGCATGTGTGATATCAGAAATATGAGCTACGTGACAAAGCAAAGTATCAGATTTGTTTACCACCCACTGTTTAAGTCTCATAGCTGGCATAGAACAGAAATTTATGACAATGTTTAAGCAAGCTGTTATGTAGAAACATGGAGTGCAGATGCAATGTGTCAAGGTATTTATAGGTCCTTCTGCCAGGGTGTAACAGCATACAAATTATATGTTGTGTATACTGGTATGGGGTTCATGTATGACCTATTGTAATGTGTGTGTCCTCAATTCAGAATTGCTTTTACAAGACCAAGGAAAGTAAAACTGTGTTGTGTTGTTTGACATGGCATAGTCACTGTTTTAAGAACAGACAGTCAGAGGTACGAGGTATGCTGTAGCAGTGATTGATAAAATATGAAATTGTTGTATGTACCTGTAGCAATATGTGTATGTTTGTTTATTTGCAGACTGTGAGGGCCAGTCCATTGAGACCCATTGGATATGTTACTGAAGCTGAGACACATCAAGCTGCAGATGTTGAAGTTAAGGAGCTGCATCAGTGTGAATGAGAACACAAAGGGGTGCTGAAAGAATTCCAGTAGTTAGTGACCTACTGACATGCTTGACAAGGTAACAAGATGGGTGTTATGTCTTCCTGACAATACTACTGCCAGATCTGAGGGGCATGTGTCTTCTTTGCCGTTACAACTACCATCAAACGGTAGGCTGATAAGGATCAGACAGGGGAGAGTCTATTATCTTTGGTCATAATGTCAGAATATTCTTATGCAACATGAAGCAACAAAATGCACACTTTTCAAATTAATACTTTAATTCAATTTTTAACATCTTCTGCATGTTTTGAACCTCATGGGTTCATTCTCAGGACGGTTCAAAACATGTAGATGATGTCAAAAATTGAAAAGTTTAATTACAATATTGATTTGAAAAGTGTGCATTTCGTTGGTTCATGTTGCATAATTATATCACAATGCAAGGTGCAAAAAACATGGAAGTCGGAATATTGTGATTGTACAGCTCACTGGAACACAGTGTTATGTGTGTAAACATTGAATTGCTCAAAATTCTCAAATAAATGTGGTAGGTAATGATCCAGTAGCATGGAATAGAGAAAAATGCATTTATAGCATGCTTTGTTCAGGTCCTGAAGGATTAGAGCATGCGGATATTAATGTTACAGTGTTGTGAGCTTCCATACAGATTCTACAGTCTTTCATTACATGGATTAATGAACTAAGTCAAATCAACACATCACACTATTGTCCATTTTGGTTCAGTGAAGTATGCTCTGCTTGTAGACCCTATGGGAGAAAATGGGAACAGCAAATAGTCCTGTACCTATTCCTGCTGTTACGTACCAAAAATTCATTTTTTAAATCATGACACAACTTGCAGAAGTTACTACAGTAAAAATCACAGTATGACATTTTTGTGGGACAGACTGTGTGTGTTCAATGAACTTTCATTACAGTGGAAGGCAGTAAAAGCTTATTAATTAAGATGATGTTTTCACAAAAATCTATACTTTTGTGAAATAAGAGACAAGCTGCATGTTCACTGTGATGTTAAGCATAAGAACAATTTGTCATATCCTGCTATTACAATATGCACTACATCTATAAGACATAAACAAATATGTGATCATTTTTATGGTTCATTTTGGTCCACAGGTCATGACAATTCAATTGCAATGCAAGACTTCTGACATACTTTGCTATATGTATAACAAACCACTAGTTTACTTCTGAATTTAGCCATATACCTCAGGTACATGGAAACATGGAATTACAATAGGACAGACACCATGCCCATTAGTTACACAGTCATAATGATAAGGTCAGCAGGAGCAAATTCCCACCAGAATATTCAGACAGGAATCTGATAGTGAAGACAGTGTGTGAAACAGATGTGGCTCAGTGGCAATTGCAGAGCTTCTCCAGTTGTATCTGTCAGTAGCAAGACACGACTTGCACGGCTAATCCAGTCATCACTGCAATACAGCACAGCAGTGGCTGTATTTCTGTATGTCCTGCTACTTTTATACCTGTCACTGTTATTGTCACTGATCCTCATTCCACAAAATTCCACTCATTATCTCACATTTCCTCTTGACACTTAACAGTCTCAGAATGCCTGTCTTGAACAGCAGTTATGACAGTTTCATTGGCATTAAGGGTTTTAGAACTCAAATTTTAGTGCTTGAAATAAACCTTAAGAGTAGGAAAAGTGGGGCCACAAGTTTCTGCTGTGAGGCATTTAATTTGAGGCACTGAAATTATGTGAAGATTTTTTGCTGTCATCAGAACAGGCTGTTTTAGGCTGTTGTGACAGGCTGTTCCTCAGACAGCAGTGATGGATACTTGATATTAAAGAAAACAGTCCAAACATTGGGTATGCAATATTTGGCATACATAGCCAACTTCAGACAGAACAGCTGTGTGGCAGTTTCTGTTACATTACCTCTCAGACAGTACACAGCCTGTATTTGTAATAACACACTACATGTAGTACAACATATCGGGACTGATTTGTACAGTAGAAAGCACTGTTAGGTCACTTTTCCCATCGTAGGTAGATGGCTGTGATGTGACTGTTAGTCCTGGACCTCTCACCAAAGACGCCCAGGTTTACATGTAGGCCAGTCCATATGGGATTTGTGGTGGACAGAATGGCACTGGGCCAGGTTTTTCTCTGAGTGTTTTGAATTTTCCATGTCAGTATTATTCTAACAATGCTCCACACCCATTCATTAATCTGACATTGACACTATATGATCTTAGAAACTGTCGTCGTGAAGTGAAGTGCCCTAGTAAGATGTACAAAATGAGGCTTAAAAATCTCAGAACTTGAAACTTCATTAAAAAAAGCTTAATCACATCCAAAATTTACTATGCTGCTGCTTGAAATGTATCCTGTGTATGTAACTGGCTGTTAGGGAGGGGTTAAAATATTTTGTGGCAGAGTACAGCACTTGAACAGCTGAGCTTGTTCAGTATCTGATGTAGGATAGTACTCCACATTTATTTAACTTACTTAAGTAATAATTCCATTTCCTTACAAGATGTCAGCATTATTTATACCCAGTGACACCTGAACACACAACAGCTATAAATTTTCATAGCTGCACAGGTTCAGAGGGGGGGCATCAACATGTGTTTTGTGAAGTGAGAAACTTACTGCATATGTTTTGAGGAATTTGATGTGCAGTGGTGCACCCTGGTGCTCATGTATATTAAACCTAGGCATGTGACAGGCAATGGCTTCAGATTGTTGAGAATAAAGTAACGGGATGTGACTCCATGAGGTTTGATAGATAAACCCACACAATTTGGAGGAACCTGCTGCCCCCCTTTTCAGGGTATGAGAGTTCTTTCCTTCTAACCCGGAAGATGGAAATGCCAGGTTGTTGGTACCTCTGTGTCAGACACCACCACCACACCACATACCATGAACCCATAATCTTAATACTTTCTACACTGAAAACACAGATTTCACATGCATTTTGTTAGCTTCTAGCTGCAATAGGTCCATAGTTAAGCTGTGTCATGCAAGAAAGTTGACTTTTCTTTACATTTTTGCTACAAAAGAATTGTGAGGCATAGAGGCCTGAAGTTCAGTATTTTCAATCCTATAGGGTCTACAAATCTGGCGAATTTCAGTGAAGTATGAATGTGTGTTGGAAGTTGCACTGTTGTGTGTTAATTTGGTGTGTATTTACAAACTTCGCAAACACCAGTTATACACACATTGTGTGTATTGTTTGCATTGTGTCCTGAAGTAGATTAAGCAAGAGACCATATTGGTTGCAATGTTTGTTATGAGTATAGTATAATAAATATAAACAGTTATAATTAATGTCCTGATAATAAACATCAGTGTGCTTTATTTTGCTTGCTATAGACACAGCTTGCATACTGACAAGCTGAATCCTCTCCCATCCACATTTTCAACCTGACCCTTACCAGATGTACTGGCAGACAGTGCAGAAGCAACTTGCACATAAGCTGGTTAAGAAATATAAACTGTCAGTTTTTTTTTCTTCTATATTTGAACTGCTGTAAATTATGTCAAGGACTGTAAGGAGCAAAGATATGTAATACTGGGGGCATGATGATAAGGATGTGGTAAATGGAAATGTTGGTGGCAGAAGATGAGAAAGGGTTAATACTTTGAGATAAAGGGACTTGACATTTTGTCTTCATTGAGAGAACATGTTTACTGTGCCCAAGTATGGCACCCCCGTTTGCATGTCATGCATGTATTTCAGGGCTTCCTCATGTCCTTTTCTCTGTTTAGGCCAGCTGTTCCTAGCCGTGTGTCCAGATTTCAGTGTGTCTGTGAACTTGGGTGGGTAAAAAAATTACAGCTGTATTTGCACTAACCTCTAACTGAAATTTAACTTTTTGTTAAATAATGAATGTAGGCAATAAAGTAATTTTATGGCCTCTAAAATCCAAAAATGTTTGTTAACTTCAATAAATCTCATTATCTACAGTTATTATAGCCTAAGAAAGGGAAACCAGAATAAATTCACTTTTGCAGTGGATTGTCTTTAAAAAAAATGAAACTTAACTTCAACTTGCTGCCTGCCTATCTTTTAAATGTATTTATTGTCTTCTTGTTGGTGTAATGGATTAATGAAAAAGCACTGTATTACCATATTATGTATTTATTTTTTAATATTTCGAAAACTGTATTTGAGCATAATTGGTTTCCTTTGTAGTACAATCTATAATTTAGATTTTAATGCTAGATATATAGTCCGTGTAATTTATTTTATGTATTTAAATACATTTTTATGAGAAGGCATCAGTAGGTTTCACTAGACTCTCAAAGGGGTCCATGGCACAAAAGAAGGTTAAGAACCTCTGCCATAGGCTGTATAACAGTTGCACAAGCATGTTCATAAGAGAGAATTTATTCATTACATTTAAATGTAAATAGGTGCACAAGTGTTTTGTCACTGTTAACTCCAAAATTTCTATCCTTAAAAAATGAAATAAAAGTGGCAAACAAAATTTGGGCAATATCAAAAGCTGTTTTGGGCCAAGGGGCCAATTTTTGGTGGTGAAGTTATTGTATCTGTCCAGTGTGTCTTAAACTGCTGGCCATTAAGGCTGTGGTTCCCAGATTTGCCAAAATCTCCACCATACATAACTGGGTAAATAGCACATATTTTCAGAGCTCTGAGTCTATTTCAAGTATGTTGGGAAGTCCTGGATATTATCTGAAAACTGAACTGCTCCATCCTGGCAAGTGACCACATTCACAGTGATAATTTTTTGAAAATACAGTCAGCTTCTCAAAGGCATTCTTTGCATTATTTTTAACTTCTTAGAGGTCTCATGAGGATTCTGTAGGTCAGTTACTTGGAACTAAATTGAAATGTAAATTGTGCGTTGACAGTGGATGCATTTGGCATTGAAGAAGTGTAATTTAAAGAGGTGAAGAAAATATACAGGGACATGTGTTGATAATAAAAGTATCTGAGCACTGTCTGCTGAAACAAGTAAAACCATGCAACAGTGTTACGACTTTGCAGCCAGGCATAAAGGTACCATAACAAGAATAAAGCAAACATTAAACAGTATTGGCAGTATGGTTGGAATAGCATGGGTTGCAGTCTGCTGGGGTGTGATGGTGTGTATCAGGGATGGCCATGCAGTTGGAGGTGATTCCTTCCCCTCAGACATCCGCACCTGTCAAACTGCATGCTGTCATATCCCAAACATGGGATCTTCATATTCTTGGCCAGCAAGAATGTCGTATACAATATATTCCAGTCTGCAGGATTGTGCTGCTGTGTTGTTGGGCGAGTAGTTCTCCGCATTTCGAAGGATTATAGTGTCGTGGTCTTCAGGGTCAGGCAGGCAAAGAACAGTAGTTGCTCTTTACTATTACAACATTCTTGCAGGGCAGGGTGATCAGATTCTAAATTCCCATGTGCACATATCTCACCCCTGTGCACAGTGCATTACCCCAGTGCTATGAATGAAACATAATTTACTGAAGGTATAAATGTGAAAATTGTTGCTGTTTGTCTTTTGCACACCAAACTGATCTGACACCAAAGATACTCTCAGTTGTGGCACAGTGTAGTCTGGCAGGATATGCACCAACATTTCAGAGTACCTGCTCCCTCCATTATCAGAGTGATCGAGGCAGCAGGTTCCTCTCAGACGATGTTACATATCCACTGGCTTACAATGGCTGGACCAAGATGACAAGCAACATCATTATCACCACCTTGAGAACCTCACATCTCAACAAGTCCTTGAAATTTTGGCCAAAATCTGATTGATATGTGATTGTAAATTCAGATATCTTTTATGTGTGAGTAGTTTGAATTATGTCAGGCGTGTCTGTGAACAAGTCAGAAGGCGTCACTGTCTGCTTGTGGTTGAGATCTGAGCTTCTCACTGCAGTGACATGTTTGCCCTGCTGGGATGTGACACCATGCAGTTTGATAGCATTGTGTCAGGACTGTAACTGGGCACAAGGAAACCAAATATAATTATTAATTCATTATGATTAACCCTGGCATTGCTACATTAAAAAGCTGCAACATTTAGGGTCCATTTGTACCCAATTTTATTTACCTTATACACCGTAAACCTCTAGAGTCTTGTATTATTTGACTGCATTTTTTAGTCTCGTGGTAATGAAATTAGCTGCAATGTGCACCCAGCAGCCTTTTAGTGGATCCAGGTATCAGACAGAGCTGAGATAGCATAGTGGATATATTGAGTAGGCCACAGGTTTGACAGCTGAGGTATCATAGTTTGTTTCCTGGCAGGGGAAGAGATTTTCTATACTCCAAAATGCCCATGCCAGTTCTGGTTCCCACCCAGACTCCTGTTCATTGGGCATGGAGGTGGCCTGGCATGAAGCAGACTGACCATTCATGTCCATTTACTGTAGTGCTGAGGGTGTGTGTGTGTGGAGCTGAACCACCACTCCCCTGCATGCCTGCATGGCACACACAGGAACAACTTTACAGATAGAAGATTGCACTGAAAATACTGAATTAGATTCCTGTCTGAAGAGTGGCTTTTACCCACTTATTGTTGAGTTCAGTTAGCATCTGCTATTCCTGGGCACAAATGAGAGTGTTTTTTGTTCCTGGAATTGGTGGATTGATTGCTGCATCTTTCTGCGGGTTTGTACGAGCCCCAGTAACTTTCAGTGCCACACAGTTGGAAGCTGTTGGAATGATGATCCCCTAGTTACAGCAGCAAAAGCATAGACAGTGCCACATTTTTGTTCCTTTCCTCCCATCCTACATTCTACAGAAGCTGAAGCCTTTTTCTTTTGTGACTTCTTGGAATACTGTCCCAGAGGAGAGAAAAAGTTTGCACCATTTTCATGTTTTTCTGGGGGGTTCACTTCACTGCCTTTGGTATACTGGAACATGTTATGAATGCAGTAAGTATTTGTATTGCAGAGACACAAAGTTTGAGTTGTTTTATGTACTTTTTGTATAATGAGCCTAAATTTTCATTGGTCATAAAAGTGGTATGAGTTGTTCACCAGCTGTAACGTATTCTGTATGCAAGCCTGACATTTCAGAAATTTCCAAATCAGAGCCAGGTTATGCTCTCCTTGCGATTATACCTTCAGAGCATACACAACAAAGAATTTGACAGAAAGTTGCCACACTTGCACACTGAAGGGTCCTATTTATCGGTCAGAATGTTCATCACAAACAGCCTCAACATGTGATGGATTTCAGCCTATTTCTTGTTGCCCTTTACCTGTTGTGGGATAATTTTCTTATATCTGAAATGACCAGCATGTGCATGAACAACACAACAAAGAAAACACCCTGCCATCCTCGGTCTGTGCATTTTCTTGGCATGCTGATAGCAGAAAACGCAATACTTCCACAGTTGAGCTTCGAACGCAGTGTAAATGAGATCTGCGCTCTTTTGGGATTTTATGCAGCGTCGATTGGTAGTTTCTTGCCGACGTTTCGGGACAAGTTGGTGGTGGTGACATTCTCACAACGGTGTTCGTGAAGATTCAGGTCATCTGGGACGTTTCGTCCTGTCGACTGGTCAGTTTACCTTCATCTTCAGGGCCAACAGCCCAAGATGAAGGCACTACATTCCACCGAAACGTCCATAACTCTTCACCAGCCGACAGGGCGTAATCTTCATCAAAACCTGTGTGAGAACGTAATCTCACAGAATAGAAGACCGTGCCGGACCGAGTTACTGTGTATGATGCGCCTTTTACGGATCATTGCCGCATTCAAAATAGCCCCATACTGGTCTTATTTTTCATTCCGTGCATTATGATATATTACAACACTGGTTAACACCAACAAGTGCACAATACGACAGTCTATGTATTCTTTCTACTACATGTAGGAGCTAAAAGAAAGAATATGTAGATTGTAGAACTGTGCATTTGTTAATTTTTTTAAATATTGTCCGTTCTGTGCGTAACTTACCGATGGGGTCCTTTTTTACTGACATTTATAGACCGAAATTTTGTGTGCAATACTTACAGTGAGATCTTCAGTCTTATGGGATGTTACACAGCGTGTATTGCTAGTTAGTTACCGACGTTTCGGGTCAACCTACCGGTCCCATCTTCAAGGGTCCAGCAGGACATTAGTGGTTATAATTACCATTCTACGCTGCGTTAAGTCCCAAAAGATCGCAGATCTCACTTCATAGTTGATTACACATTTCCAGCAAAGCCAGTTCTTTTCCTGACGGAAAACCAGCACTGTAGTAAATAATACGTCGGGCTATAATGCCGCAAGAGGTAGTTAATAATTGTCTGACGTGCATAAAATGTGCAGAATTTTCGTATTCTGGGTTGTTGTGAATGCATTTTATCAAACTTACTACCAACAGGAGTCCCTTTTGTTCCGGGATATAAAAAAATAAAAGCCAGTTAATTGCCTGAAGTACTGAGGCAAACTGCAGACAACACCTACTGACGATGCGTGTGAAACGTAACACACATCACTGAGGTCTACAGTGGAACTCCATGGTAATGCAGGTTAAGACGGCGACATTTCAGAGAATGGGAAGTGGTGGAAAGGGTAGAACTGAAAATAGAGGGGACAGCCTGCACCACCGGAAGTGTATCTTATATTTCTACGGTAAGTACATCAAGAAGAGTCAGTGGCTGACCGTCAGACCGACGAGATGTTACCGGTGACGATGCAGAGTGCTGTTCCGTAAGCGAGATCAGTATTTGGTGTTATTTACACCTACAGGAAGTACACCTCTAATCGCAGTCGAGGAGTCAATACAAATTGCTACAGCCCCATACCATGTCTTCTTCCAGTTTCGGG
>Ga0268261_10004745_pt1 | contig 10221 bp, 7 predicted proteins | sample TergutNc150P1_FD_190353 | JGI IMG/M metagenome (GOLD analysis project Ga0268261, IMG submission 190353) | Nasutitermes corniger P1 segment gut microbial community from laboratory colony in Florida, USA - Nc150 P1 (SPAdes) (version 2) | ecosystem: Host-associated > Arthropoda: Insects > Digestive... | reverse complement strand
TCTGCGACGAGCTGATCACTCGTCCAGAGGAGTCCTACCGACTGTGCTGCGTCGTTGTGTGTGATCTAGAAACATCAAGAATGGGTGCTCCATATATATATGACATTAGTCACCTAAGGGTTAATAATTTAACCATTATCCTGCTAACGTGGAGAAAATGGTGACCTCCTAATAATGCCAGCAAATAGCAGATGGGATTTAATTCGGGCTTTAAAGGCTTAAGCACAGTGGCATGCCAGGGATGGCCGTAACAGTGTGATATTTAAAACTGTAACATCAATGACTATGAGGAATACTGTTGTCTCCAGTGTGATGCCATGCAGTGGTGGAAGTTTTTAAATATGTCAGAGTAACTTGTTCCCACCATCTTCAGGATATAAAAAGTGGTAAATTACCAACAGGATATATAGTGTCATAACCCACAAGATATCACTGGTATTCTTCATGACGAGTGTGTTCACATTTCTTGTGATTCTATGCTGATGATATGCTGAGCTAGCCTTTATTTATATATGCAGCAGTTTGTTTCAGGAGCACTTGCAGTCCAAATGGCCTCATAGCACTGATCACAGAATGCCTGTCAAAAAGTTCAGTTTCAGCATACACGTATATTTATCAGAAAGGAGTTTTGCCCTACCATCAGAATCCAGTTTCTTTAGCATTTTTCCCAGCATTCAGTGAATTTCCAGTCACTAAGTCAGAAATGTCAGTATCAGTAGTCCCAGGTTTTTTTTCTTGTATGCTCTATTTACATTGCTTGTCCTGTTCATTGTCCTTTTATATGTATGACAATTTTTGTTTGGGTTTCTTATTTGTGAATGTGAAGTACATTTTGGAAACGCTGCTATTGGCAGGGAAGCTACAAAAATTGACCATATATATCCTTCATTATGAATACAACTTGATGAACACACAGACAGCCTAAGCAGTTACCCCTCAACTCGGAATAATCTCCCCTTTCAGACATAGACTGTGCCATGTGGTAATTTAAATATGCTAGCCCGGCCATGCAGTGTTATAATGTTTTATGACTCACAAACATTCCATGTTATAAAGAACCTATGTGTCGGTACACATGAACTTAAATTTTGTGGTTGTCATCCCATCGTGTTTGTGATATCAATAAATAGGCGTTCAAATCTTTCGGTATAACACAGCTATATTTATTATGGATTAACTACATATTTCAGTCCCTGTTTGGACTGTCATCTGGCTGTTGTATCAAACTTCTAAAAACAAAGGCAAAAGCATACACAAAATATATACAAACATGAAATGTGTATTTTACGTCTATTGTGCCTTTGTTTTGAACGTTCTATGCAGTAGCCTGATGATGGCCCACATAGGGACCAAAACATGTAGCTAAGCAATGATAAATATGCAGTTGCGTTAGACTGAGGAATTTAAATGCTTATTTGGTGATCTTTTTTTTTTCTTCCCCCCTCTCTGTCCATTGACAGGTACACTCTGAGCCTTAAGATTTCTGCCAATATCACTTTTATTATGCCAGACTAAAACTTTTCCTGCTGATTATTCCAATTTTATTTTGTTGTGATTACAGTACCAGATAGCTGTGTTGTTTTTTAGTTGCATTGTTTGTGGTAGTTTCAAGAAATATCCAGAATTCAAAGTGTCGCTACTTGTGATATGCCGTACTGAAAGGACTTCATATGACCCAGAGAAATGTTGCTAACATAATTAAGTGATAAATTACCATTGCGAAGCACAGTCATGTGGATGCATCTTAAGAACACTGGCAACAGTTTCATATGTCACTGCAAATGTTCACTTCTCAGTAAAGCATTGTGAAACAGCTTATCTTTCCACATTTACCTTCCACTGTTGATAAATATTGCATACGTTGTGTAACACATTGTGTGTGGGTTGTGTAATTAGTGTTAAAGGTTAATGCTGCAGTACATCACAACTGATAATACTCTGTACAGTTTTGGCATTACATCACATAAACTATTCCTGTATTTTGTCATACTGCTGTACCATTAATGTGTTTACCTCATCTTAAGCATACTCATATTTTCCATGAAACTGTAGTTTTGTAAATTGTAATTGTGAGCATTTTTCTTTACCACACATACATAGAATTGTAACTGTATTGATCTTTTTTTAATCCTATACAGAATTTGAACATGTACAATGAGAATTTTTACCCAATTCATCATCTGAAAATGAAGGATCATCTTACAATCACATGCAGATTTAAACACGTTCTGTTTAAGAATTTTCCTGAATGTAGAAAGTAGTGAGGTCATCATATGTTTGAGTGTTAGGCTCGGGGGCGGGGGGTTGATATGCCCATCATCTAATAGTGAATACGCAAACTCAAGCAAGGTAATGGCTCCAGTTCCCAAAACATGTTCTTTTCTGAACATGATACAAGAGTCCAGAATCTTAGTAATGTGTAAGGTAATATACCAATGGCAGAACTCTTTAGAAATGATAAATGCAAAAATTATATTGAGAGATTAGTTATAGGATAAATTAAGGTAGATAAACTAAAGAGATATCGTATGAGATGTAGTCGGTGTTATGACACTCAAGATTTGCCATCAGAATCATGGTTCTGTATGTGTTTTAAACTGGTAGAACTCTTTAGAGATGATAAATCTAAAAATTTCATGAGAGATTGTTTGTAGGATAAATTCAGATAGATGAAGGAGAAATTGTATGAGGTGTAACCTGTGTTATGAAACTGAAGATTCATTATCAGAATCATGGTTCTGTAGGTGTTTTATTAAAATTCCTGCTGTTGGCAGCCTTTTTCTTTTTTAACTACAGATAAACTTCGCTGAGTGAGCTTTGCAGGTTGCAAATTTATTTTTATAATGTATTTTACAACATAGTTTAACATTCAAATTCCAGATGGCTACAAGTTACTATGACACAGAGAAATGGTACTTGTATTGTAAGATGATGTTCTGCATGCATCAGATGTAGGTATGAATTCTGTGCAGTTCCCCTCCCCCATGGTGCAACAGCCCCCAGTGGGCCATGGCTGCCTCATTATCAAGGCTTCATGTTCATGCTCAGTGAAACACACCAGACTTAGTAGGACTCCTGTAGATGAGTGATCAGCCAGAGGTAGAGACCTCTACTGACAACACACAACACTCACAAGAGACAGGCATCCATGCCTCCGGCAGGATTTGAGCCTACATTCCCAGCAAGTGGACAGCTGCAGACCCACATTTTAGACTGCATGACCACTGGGATAGGCATTTTGTGCATAATAATTAAAAATAATGTTTCATTAACAGTTCCTCATTGGCTATGGAGGGATTAATTATTTAAATTATTGTTTTTATTTTATTTGCCATACTTCTTGCATATGAGAGGTGCCCATTTGTAGGAGTGCACCTGTAACATGTAGCTGAACTTACAAATATCTTAGTAAATACTATTGTGCCATACGGTAAATTTTAAACATTTATTTATTGAAAAACAATCAAAGTTATATTTTTAAATGTGACAATTTGTACATACAGTTAACGACTTTCAACGGTTAATATAGAATAAGTTATATTTTTATTATTTTACTGTATATCTTGGGGGAGATTCTGGGAATGCTGCAGGCCATATTTCACAACGTTACACACTTAGAAGAGACAAGTGAGATTTAGGGTTCTAACAGCAGTGAATATAATACTGACTTCCGTGATGTGACTCCTCGCAGTCTGGTAGAAATTTAGGAACATTTGGAGAAATGTGCTACTGTAGTAGGCTGCATGGAAAAATTATGTTAAATTAATATGCATGGACTGGCTGAAAGGAGATGGTTTCGCAAGCGAGGTAGCATGTTCCTCCGAAACGTCAGTAAATTCCTACCAATGGCGTCATATCTTAAGACGCCTTAGCTTGATGGAGGGTCTGTTCGTGTACCTCACATTTTCGCATTTCCCGCCGATTTTGAAGAATTATGGGACGTTATTAATCAACGTACTATTTTCATTTACAGTATTCGGGTGCTTTTGAAACAGAATTTAATGTCGGTGTTGCGTTTTTTAATTGAGTTAATTACAAAGTTTACTTACTGATAGTATTTGTATGACTTCTTACAAAGTGATTCCAGATATTAATCGGAATGTTGTTTGTGAAACAGCTGTTACGCGTTTGTTTTCTTTGTTCTTGTTATGATGGAGGTTGTGATTGTGTACTGTCATATGTTTATTCTCATTTTACGGTTAGGATTGTGTAAACTTACGCGTATGGAATAGTTCGGAGAGTGGAAGTGCTGATGGATTACCGGGGAATGGGTCATTATGACCCGAATGTAACTGCTTCGCCCGATGAAATGCTGCGTACGTATAACATTCATTTAATACATTATTCAATTCGATGCCGTTCTGTTCATTCAGAATAACGCGTTGAACGTCTAGTTTTCTTATCAGTTAGCAGTAAAAGTCATCTCTCTACATATTGCAGTTGATACCGCAGATCCCTTTACGTAATTTATCAAGTATTCTTTCTTCAGGTGATTCATCATCGTGTTTATAGTATGGCAAGAGTAGTGCGAATGTGTTTCGTCTAAACAGAGCTTTATTTTCGGTTAGCTGGGTAGCCGTCATCAGGCTGAATGTGAAGAATGTAAAAAGGGAATTTACAGCTGCAGTTACCTATTTGAGGTCTCAAATTTACAAAAGGAATGTTACATAACATTTACAAACATCAAGAATGATAGGTTATAAAGTTTAAACTTCTATCATTGGGTGGTTGTTTGTAGCTGTGTGTAAAAATAAAATAAATAGAATGGAGACCTAAAATGAACCATTATAATGTCCACCTCCACAGAAGTTTTTTATTTGCTTCTTAATTTAAATTGTAATCTAGTACATGTATATTAAATTTAACTCATTTAAATTCATTACTGAAATACCTAATATAATTTCATGTATTGTACACATAACTAACAACAGTCTGTCACCTGATACAGTACATTCAAGCAAATTTAACAGTGCATCAGTGGGCTAGCATTGAGCCGGAATACATAAGACCTCAAAAATGAGTATGTACAAAGCTGTCTCTGTATATAGTTGCCTACCCTACCCCACCTTTAATTTCTTCGAAGCAGTACATTTTATTTTAACATACAGCTACAGTGAGCCTCCCAATGAAACAGATTTAACCCGTATAACATTAGCATTGAAACTGCATTCATTTTTTACATGTTTCTATATATTGTATAACTTTCTTGTTGTAGATATGTGATTGCAGATTAGTAAGTGCAGCTGTAAATATTCCCGTTTTATATTCTTCATATTTAGCCTGATGATGGCAACCTAGCTAGCTGAGGCTTGTTGTTTTTAATTGTAATTTATAAGAATAAAATTGTGTTTAGACAGAACATATTTACATTATTCTTGTAACAAGCATTGTTTGTTGCGCAGCTATTTGGAAGTGCCTGTGTTAAGAATGAATTCAGTTTTGAAATCTGAGTGTGTTACTGGGTGGTATGTGTGTGTAACTTTATGGTACAGTGGTCCCATGTGGAGGTGTATGTTGGTTAGATGTTAGAATGTTAAGTGCAAAAGCAAGTACAGTGGGGGTCTCATTTTGCAACGGTTCATTTTATGATGATTCACTTCTACAACCCTTGTCGAGTCGGACCGAGCACTCCTGACTTGTGGTGCATCACTGTCACAACTCAAGTGTCCTTTCTCTACTTATTGTGCTTCTAGCTGTTTTCTGGTGTGCATGTGTTTCTTCTTTTTCTATTTTAGTGCAGTTCTTTTAAGTTGCTTGTGATTTTTCAACCCATGACATCCATCAAAAAGACAGAAAAGAAGAAAAAATCAAAACAGTTGACAGTACATTCTTTCTTGATGTCTTCTGAAGCACGGCCTGGGCCTTCTTCAACAAAATAAAAAGTGATTTGATTGATATTTTTTTCAGTTAACTGTGTTATTTTCTATATACCTAATTTATTAAATTAAAATTGTATGTCATAATATAAAGAAATATTGTAAATTATAACATTATTTGTCTAATTTTTTGGCCCGTGAACCTATCTCATTTCAAACGATTTAAAGATTACTTGTTTTATGACAATTCGACTTACAACCAAATATTAGGGAACATAACCCTATAACCCTGTTGTAAAACAAGACCCTACTCCACCCATAAAAACCGAAATCAGGGACAAGTTACAGGTTTGGGTAAGTTACAGTAGTCTGTTAGCTCTATTAACTGTAATTAAACCCCTAATTTAGCAATAGATATATGTAGTCTATATATTGTAGAGTTATTTCACTACATGAAGAGGAGCGTGGTAAGACAATAGACCAGAGTCTGGGTTTGCATGCTGTTATTTTTAAAGCTTCCCAGATTCAGATGTCTTGGCACATATTCCTGTATGAACTGTAGTTGCTGTCTGTAATTTTATTTATATCGTATGTAGTGTATGCTGATGGCAGTGCGCATTATCCTGTGGAAGAAGAATCATATGAAATGCCGAGTGAAGGGTTTGTTCCCACAAGTGAACATTTTGCTGAGGGCTATACAGATGCTGAGTTTCAAGAAACACACACCATCCTTGCAGATGGGGGTGAACGTTTTGGAGTCTCAGCTATTGCATTTGATCAGCAAGAAGAATTGCTGTGGATGGGTAATCAGGGTGTAAGTATTTTAAAGATATTCTGAACATTTAATGCAGTTGCAAAGATACAAGTGGTTAGTGTTGCTGCTTGTATACTATCATCTTTGACTAGTGGTAACCACCTACTGAGCAGTTTAACTGAGTGGTATGTGTCTGACCTATAATGTGGATGCTTGGTGGTTTGAAGTTTGGTCACTGTAGTTCATACAACAATCTGCTGTTCAGGCATTTCCTAATTTAACCTGTTTCTTATATCTTTTTGCATGCAATTTTTATTTGTGAGTGCTGTTTCCCAATATTAGAACTTGGTCACTGTTGAAAAGGCTGTATTAATTGTCATTGTGTCCAGCATTCTGTTGTAGAGGCATGAACGTCTAGTTTTCTCAGCATTACTTCTAAGATCTCATTACTGGCAACTAATGAGGCTTCTGTGTTTTTCCTTATTGTATATATGCTTTCACCCAATAAGATATTATCAGCGTAGACTATAACCTGATCTGTCCCAAACACGAGCACATTTTTTCTGTTAGCTGGTTGGTTATGGACAGTGTTGTGTGCTCTGCCCAGCAAAATATCTAGCTCTTGGGTGATGTCAGTCACCTTAAGCACTGTCCCCTCTGGTAAGGGCATCTCCACAACAAACATTGTCATCCGTGATGCGTGAGTGTCTAGGTTGCTGCTTGCCATCAACATTTGTCGTACCACTATCAACAGCAATGCATCATATGTACACCTGTTCCCATGACCTTACATGCACCATGTACACCTTCACCAACTGATGAATTTCCACCTATGCGACACCTCTCACAAACATTTATGACTTACTCTGTATCCAACAGGTTTTCCTTTTGTGTACTTGTAGAAAGCAAATAGAAAGAAAGAACAAAACACAAAACTGCATCACACTAATGTATTTTGATATTTGACCATTTCTCCAGTATGCCAGCCCCTTTTAAAGTGATCGTCCTGTGATACAGCATGTCTGTCGTCCTGTGATGCAGCATGTCTGTAGTGCCCTCTCACAGCTGTATGATGAATCAGGCAATCTGCACATGCCTGTTCCATGGCGAAATATGTGGGTGGATTGTGCTGTTACCTGAGTTTTAAAATCTCCCTGTAAGTGCATTTAGGCATGATATGGTGTTTTATGTGCACCCTGATTAGTGTGGTGGTTACAGAATGCTGTGAAATACCTCTTAAGTTTTGTAACACTAGCAGGCAATGCAAAATGTTTTCTTGTAAGTGAACAGCCGTCTATTCTTTCATACATTCCAAAATATCAAAATGCATCTAAAACTGCATTTAGATTTTCATGTGAAGTTATACTACAAGTTTAAAATGGAATTGCTAACTGACTGACTGACTGACTTGACTGCTTTAATTTAATTGAAAAGTGCTTTCAGTAAAAGGGGGAGTAATGGCACTTTACTATGCATTGCAATGTTGATTTATTTGTGAGATATTTAGTAGTACCTAAGAAATAATTATGCATTACAATGCCTTTTTACAGGGTCATGTTACATCATACTATGGACCAGGTCTCCAGAAATACACTTCCTTCCAAGTCCACGCAAATCAGGAGGTGCGACATATCCACACATTTGAAGGGGGTATCTTGGCTTTAACACAAACTGCCCTTCGTTGTCAAATGCGACGAGGAATACCGATATTTACACATAGGTAATATAATGTATTAATATCTATAGGTGTCAATCATAATTTTTGCTCTTCACCTATCATTGTTAAGTTTTTAATGTGCTGAAATCAAGAAGGATCAGACAGACATGTGACACAGTGGAGAGATAGAATTGCATGCAAGGTTTTAGTCAGGAACTCAAAAAGGGATGAATCATTTCTTAGACCTGTACATAGATGAGAGTATAATATTGATACATTTGGTCTTGTATCCAAGATTGTCCATTTACTGCTGCCTTGTTTGAACTGCTTTATGTAACCAAGATTGGAGAGTAACACACTGTGACAAGGTAAAATATTTCCCTTACACAGTGCTCTTTGAGCGCACAATTTTTCTTCTACGTTACTTTATGATGATTACATTGTGTGAGATTCTTAGATGAATGCATATCACTTGCTATTCGTGTGTCAGCTTGTACTGCATTATGAGCTTAGAATTTTACAAACATTGTTTGTTTTATGCCATTTTGCCCTCATGGATGACTTGATGCACTTTTTCCACATATTCATGGGTCCACTTGATGATGGGCCATCTGAACATCAAAATCCACAACCAAAGTGTGGCCACTTTTGAAGCATGCATGCTATTCAGAGGTTTGTGTTCTACTCATGGTGTTATAACAAAAGGTTTTTTAAGCATTCTATGAGTATCAGAATCTAGTTTTTCAAGGTGACAACAAAACTTAATGCAAATTCTTTGTTCCTTAAGCTCTGCCATGTCACAGGGCCACAAAAATCACAGGATGCACTCAACACAGACACACTGAAATGTCAGTTGCACAAAAACATAGTGTTCCGTTACAGTGACACTCATTAAACTAGTTCACAGTAAATCACCTCTGCAGTATGTAGCAGTGCACAGTTGCATTATATCCTGTTTGTGCTCCGTATGGGGAGTCCAGAAACATTTGGCTTACACCTTGTATACGTGGGCTGATCATTTAATTCTGGGACTGATTTTTTTCCCGGGAAACTATAACATGTAGCAAAGTGGCAACATAGTGGAAAACGTGTCAATTCTCTGCAAGTGTATGTGCAAAATCAGAGGTCGGTATCTCCCCGCATTCGCTCTGTGGAAGCCTTTATTGAACGTCCATCTGCAGTGTGCGTCACATCTCGCGATGGAGGATAAAGTGCAGCAGCGTGTGTGCATCGATTTCTGTTTCCGTCTGGAGAAATCTGGTGCCGAAACGTACGAAATGCTGGAAGCAGCTTTCGGAGAGTCCTGCCTAAGTCGATCGAAGACAATTGAATGGTATTCCCATTTCAAAAGTGGACGCCGATCCTTTGAAGACAACCCCCGCCCAGGCAGGCCGTCCACCTCCCTCACCGAGGAGACTGTGGCACGTGTGCGAGAAATCATTCGCGCTGACTGACGTCTGACTATTAGAGAGGTTGCAGAGGAAGTTAGAGTAGCATTCGGTACGTACCAGAAAATTCTAACTGAAGATTTGCAAATGAGACATGTGACAGCAAAATTTGTGCCCCGTCTCCTGACGGTGGAGCAGAAGGACGATCGCGTGTCAGTTTGCACTGACCTCCGTGATCGAGCCCAAAACGATCCCAACTTCATGTCCTCAGTAAACACTGGTGACGAATGCTGGATTTACGGTTATGACCCGGAAACAAAGCAAATGTCCTCCCAGTGGAGCACGGCATCATCTCGACCGAAGAAAGCACGACAGGTGAAGTCCAAGTCAAGACCATGTTGATTGCATTCTTCGACATTGACAGGCTCGTTCATCATGAGTACATCCGTAGAGGACAAACAGTAAATAAGGAAATCTACAAAACAGTCTGCAGTGCCTCCGTGACGCTGTGCACAGACATCGCCCTGAGAAGTGGCGCTCCGGCAATTGGATCCTGCACCATGACAATGCCCCTGCCCGCAGGGATGTCACCACAAATGAATTTCT
>Ga0268261_10004744_pt1 | contig 10223 bp, 9 predicted proteins | sample TergutNc150P1_FD_190353 | JGI IMG/M metagenome (GOLD analysis project Ga0268261, IMG submission 190353) | Nasutitermes corniger P1 segment gut microbial community from laboratory colony in Florida, USA - Nc150 P1 (SPAdes) (version 2) | ecosystem: Host-associated > Arthropoda: Insects > Digestive... | reverse complement strand
CCAGAGGAGTCCTACCGACTGTGCTGCGTCGTGTGTGATCTAGAAACGTCAAGAATAGGCGCCCCATATATATATGTATATGACATTAGTAACCTACGGGTTAAGGCATTTATTATACACCTCTGTCAGAAAGGATGGAAAACTCCTGAAAACATGTAGAATTATCTCACTTGTCAGTCCATCCCCCCCAGGAGCCTTTTTTGAATTAAACTTTTTTTTATCACAGATGCTGTTTCTTCCTGAGAGAAGGGTTTATCATCTTCTGTGTGTATCAGCTCCTTTATCAGCTCTAATCTGCTTGTGTACTGCACTGTCATTTATCTCATTGTCTTCTGGAGCAGAATAGTCTAACACATGTTTTGCTGTGCTTTCTGTGTCCAAGGTGAAGGTCCCATCTGGCTGTTGGAGAGTTGTTAAGCAGGTTGTACTTCTTAATTTCTCAGAAGCAGTTTTATGTGTGTGTGTGTGTGTGTGTGTGTGTGTGTATTTTTTTTAATAAATACTCTTTATTTACACAGCATGCTCCATTATTATGGAGTAATACTACCTGCTTATATATTACAATTATGCTCTGTTCTCTATCTATACTAATTTCTGAGCGGTTCCTGGTTTACTATTCTTTATTCAATGGAATGTTGTCTGTGAATTCTTTGAAGTTTTTGTAATATTTTATACCAAGTTTGTCCTTACTGGCCAGCTATATGGTCTTTTCACCACTGCTTTTAATGTATCCCTATCTTGCTCGTGGAGTATACAATCAAATAGAATGTGGTCAGCTGATTGATCACCTTGTTTACAGGGGCACTTTGGGTTCTGAATAATTTTATACTTATGCAAATATGTTTTAATATTTCCATGACCTGTCACCATTGTGGTAAAATTAGAGGTTGCGTTGATTGTCAGCTTCGTCCCATCCACAATTTTGGGGAAGAATGATTTTGTTATAGCGCCTTTTTTGGTACTTGACCATTCATTTTGCCACTGATTTAAACTTTGTTCTTTCAACTACTCATCACTTCACTGTTTGGGAATCTATTGTAGCACTTGTCTACGTTCTTGTTGCTTGCTGCTTCTTTCGCCAGTTGATCTGCTAGCTCGTTACCTCGTTGTCCTGCATGTGCCTTGATCCATCGAAATGCCATTTTCCATTCCTGTTGTTCCATTTCTAGCACCTTTCTCCTTATTTGGTCTATAAGCTGTGTATGTTTCCTATGGTTTATTAGCAATTGAAATGTTATCTTGCTGTCTGTGTATACTAGGACTGTTTTTTCTCCTACTTTCATATATTGTATGTATTCTAATGCTTTTAGAATAGCCAATTGTTCAGCCTGGTTGTTGGAGCAGCGTTCATTTAGCCAGTATTTTAAGCATGTTGTTAGGCTGTTGTCTGAAAAGATTGCTATTCCGGATCCTACTCCGATGTCGTTCTTACTACCGTCTGTGTATGCATATATGGAGTGTGTTTCTTTCTCTTGTCCTTCAATAATGTTGACATATTTTGCCGGAAGGGTCCAGTTTTTAACTTCCATTTCTCTGTCGTGCTGTGATCCTTTTCTTTTTGTAATTTTGTAATATTTGACTGTTTCTGTAATTTGTATGTTAATTGGCATTATTCTTGTTATTACACATAATGCTTCATTAGACACCGTGCGGCAGGCTTTGGCTATTCTAATGTTTATTAATCTTTGTATTCTAACTATTTTTGCCTTGTAACAGGTCCTGTTCATCACTTTTCCAGACTGGGGCTCCATATAGTATGGGGGGTAGGATTCCTCCTGTATATATGGTGTTCAGCGCTTTGTTTCATTCCCCATGGGGCTGTGTTGGCTCGTGTTTTGCCTGCCGCTAGTTTGTATACTTGCGACCAGGGGTTTATGGAGGCCGCCACATTACAAAATTCTTTCCACGAGTTTAGTTTCTCCTTCTTGATTCCCACTTGATACGTTCTCTTCACCTCAAGATATTTTTTAGTTCTATTTTCTCTCAGTACCTCGTTATTCCTAGTTCTCTGGAATAATCTTCTACAGGCATTTACTTTCTTCCACATTAGGGTGAGGTTATCCGTCCGCCAGGGAACTGACTTCTTCTTGCTGGTCTTTTCCCATGTTGTAGTATTTTGGAAGGTTCTCCTGCACGCTGATTGGACTGTTTCTGCAAATAAATCGATATTCTGCTCCAGATCCTCTTCTGTTGTTATTTTTGTAGATAGGTACTTGTCTAGTTCCTCTGCTCCTCCTCCTTTTATTTTATTGTTGGCCATTTTCTGCATTTCTTGAACTAGTTTCCGGTCAAATATGTGTAATTTGTTCTCTTTTATAACGTACCTTATGCTCTGTCCTTTGTTGTCATTTTTTTGGCTGTTAGTTCCTCCTACACCAATTATATATTTAAGGTAGTTGTGGTCTGATAGACTTTCTTTTGTGCTAATTTCCCATCCGATGACATCTGATATTAGTTTGTCATTGGTGATAGTTAAATCAATATTACTCGAGCCCCTGCTGTTGTGGAATGTGGATCTTTCGCTTATCTCGTTTATTATGTGTAATTGTTTACTTGCTATGTACTCTTCTAGCTTCCTGCCTCTGGAATTTGTTAATACATCATACCACGTCTTCGATCTTGCATTGCAGTCAGCTGCTATTAAGATTCTTCCTCCATTGATAAAGCTCATTATCTCATCCATTTTGTGAAATTTGTTTTCTATTTGTTCTTCATGATCGAAGTACATACTGGCAGCAGAAAATTTCTGTTTTCTATGTACAATTTCTAAGACAGCTGTGTCTTCGTCTGATAATTGTACAATTAGTATGGCGTCTGTTTTGCTGTTTATAACTATTATGGCTGCTCTGTGTTTTCCTGTTCCTGCAGTGAATACTCTGTTCTTCTTTTCCATTCCTGCTGGTTTGTTTTGATATGCATATGGTTCTTGAATTAGTAATAGGTCTGGCTCCTCAGTTTCTATTATCTTCATCAGGTTGTAAGTAGCCGATCTCGAGTGATGGAGGTTTATTTGGGGGCAGCTGGTTTGCATTATATTCTTGCTAATTGTTACCAAATTGTGTGGATATTTTCGGTTGTCCATGTCACTATTCTGTGTTGTCTCTGTACCGTTTAAGCACTGCCTGTAGGCTGGTGCAGCCTTTACTTAACGCCGAGTGATTCTCATTTACTCTTCCTTCCTTGTTGAATCTATTATAGGTGATACAGTTGATGCATTTCTGTTCATTTTCTGTGGTTGTACATTAATTCTTTTTATGTTTACCGGTACAGTGCGGGCATGTTTCTTTACCTCTACAATCATAGTGTTTATGATTATATCTGCTACACCTATAACATCTTGTTGGGATTAAGTAATCTGCTGCGTTACATATTTCCCATCCTAGTTTCAATCTAGATTGTAGAATTTGTTTTCTGATCGGGGGGCCTACTTCCACCACAATGTTGTGTCTCCCTTTCCTATTTTTGAACATATACTTTGCTTCAGTATCTTCTCCGTTGGTTAGTAGTTCAGGGTTTTGAGTTTTGATGATTGCTGCCACATTTTCTGTTGTGATTTCGTTTGGGACACTGTATATTATTAGCCTCAGTTTTCTCAGTTTATGCTGTATAACTTCCAACCATTCCCCTGATTTGTTGATTATCTACTAGCTGAGTACGTTTCTGTCTTCTTCACTACCTGTTTCAACTAATATTCCCTTTTCTCTGATTGTTTCAACCGCTTTAATACCAACTCTAATGTCCATCGGATTGATGTTCATTTTTAGTTGTTCTTTGATCTGCTCCAGAGTAGTGGTTTCATCCTTCGCTTTCAGTGTTGTTCTGAACCGTTTTTCTTCTTGATTTTTAACTTCGTCGGCATAGAGTTTTCTTCTTCCCCCCTCAGATGGTAGCTCTTGCCTCACTCCTCTCTCCTCTCTCTGGTTGCTGCCCGTGGTTCAGAGATGGCACCACTTGTCTTGCTGTGTGACTCTCTTCTCGTTGCCGCTTCCTTCGTGGCATTCGTAACCTCTTCCTTTGTTTTCATCATTCACGTTCTTTAACTGTACTTTCAGTTGGGAAAATTCTTTTCTTAGTGTACTTACCGATATAAGAATGTCGTTCTTCGAGTCTTTCCTTAAGTTTCCACCCTTTTCTGTTATACTCACTAGCGTTTGGAACGCATCCTCAACACGCTGATTCACATCATCAGCCATCTTGGATCGATCCTGTGTGTGTGTGTGTGTGTGTGTGTTTTTTAAATAAAAGTAGGGCTCAGTTCAAAATTGTTAAAGCAGGGATGCACACATTTTCCAAAATTACTGGAGCTGTGTCAGAATTGTGGGTGCCAGAAGGGTAACATGCAGCAGCAAGATGCATACTGCAGACTGCCACATATTGGGTACTGCCATAGAAAATGTACTTCTTGGGATTTGTGCACCTCTGTGGTAAAGTCTCCATTTGTTTTTGCATAATGTTATTTAATGTCTGCCATTTGCTAAGGTTTTGTAGCGTTGGTCACAGATAAGTGAAATAATATGGTGCATGGCTGGAATGATACTGACAGGAAAACCGAAATATTTAGAGAAAAACCTGTCCCAGTGCCACTTCATCCACCACAAATCGCACGTGGACTCATGAACTTGCCTGTTCAGTGAGAGGACAGCAAGTGACCACCTGCACTGCAGCATACATAACAGCAAGTGACCACCTGCACTGCAGCATACATAACAGTGCCCTGATGAGTGTGTCGTTTCTCTTGCATATTCTCATGCCTTTTTTGTACATAGTTTGCTGCAGTACAGAACTGTACTCAGAATATGTCAGACTTTTCACATTTTTATGTACCCAAATTGCTACACCAATTTTACGTGACATGTACAGATATGTATGAAATCTGGTTTTTGTGTGCCACAACTCCTGTTGGTGCGATAGTCATCAGTAGTTGAGGTTTTGTGGTATTTCTTTAGACCAGACACTTTATGTTACTGCCTTCCAGCGGGAGATTCAGCATGAAATCAGAGTAGGAGCTTGCAGTTGTAATTGATTGGCGGGAAGCAAAACTTTCACCATAAACCACTTCAGCCATAACACAACAAATATTTGCAACAGCCTCATTTTGGGTTTAAGAAACATGGTTGTGTTGGGGCTATGAGATTTGAGGTTTTGGACTTTGGGCATGATGTGGTGGTGAGAGGTTCTGGACCTTTCAGAGGGTCATAGTGCCTAGCTCCAAGTTTGTGACTCTTGAAGATGAAGGCACCAGGTTTCTTTGAGAAATCAGGAACCACACACCCAGCAATGTGACAACATACCTCAGCTGACCTGAATCCTTATGTTGGCATCCTTACCAAATATGTTGGCCACACTGCACGAACCCAGCTTAATCTTTACCTGTCCATCTCCACGGTTGTCTTGAATTGTTCTCATGTTGCCACATGGTCATAGCATGACTGGGTGTGATGCCAGGAACAGCCAACAGTGCATTAAGCACTGTATATCTGGTCTGCAGTTGCTGCCTGTATGCACAATGACAGGAAACTGTTGGCTGATGCTGATTGTGGATTGTGTTGTTGTTGTTGTTGTCACATCAGGGAAACAGCACACTAAACCTGTTATGATCTGTGTGTTTAAATGGTTCACAGAGGTTGATGGTTGCACCTAAAATGACCATGTTGTGGGGACATTGGCTGGACAACCGTCCGCTTGCGGGCTGACTGTTGGTTGATGTAGGCACACGCAACAGCTGTGAGCCTTCCATGCAAGTTGCAGCAAATATGTACAGGATCAGGGTGCATGTGCAGGCATTACTAAGATGATTAGGGTGGACTGAAGCAACCATTACGACTGTAGCTGCTTTTGTTTTGTGCTAGGTCCATCAGGCATGCAGGCTCAGGCGAATGAGGATGGCCCATCAGCTCCAGACCTGCAACTAGACTGGCTGTCATCAAGTAGTGACAGTGATGACACAGATGATGACAGTGGCATTGAGGTTGTCAGTGTGAAGTACCAGCAGCAGTCGGCACAGAAGGTGAGTTGGTGTGAGAAATGCGTACAAAATGGCAGAATATTTCTCGTATTCATCGATGAGACAGGATTGGGTGTGGACCCAGTAGCGACCAGGAACACACTGTTGTGAATGTTAGGATGAATGGGATTTGAGGATTTACAGTTGTGATGTTCTTGGATGTAATGCTGTGTTGTTGAGTGAGTGGTTGGTGACATTTCAAAGGAACCTGGTGCCTTCATTAGGACTAAGAAGAATATCCAAAGCACTAATTCCTTTATTAGTTCCAACTTGATACACAATTCTTATATAAATTCTACAAAATTAAACGCCTCTACATGTTTCGGGCATCATCCGCCCATCCTCCGGAGGTCAATGTCTTTAATTATACAAGTATGTAGCCTCTGGTGTTCTCGTTCTATGCAGTTGGCCGTTTTGTGCACTTGTTGAAGGGAGACTGGTCCACCCACCAGTCTCCCTTCAACAAGTGCACAAAACGGCCACCTGCAGAGAACGAGAACACCAGAGGCTACATACTTGTATAATTAAAGACATTGACCTCTGAGGATGGGCGGATGATGCCCGAAACATGTAGAAGCGTTTAATTTTGTAGAATTTATATAAGAATTGTGTATCAAGTTGGAACTAATAAAGGAATTATACTATGATGCACGGCCTAACAAATCTCAAGATCCAAAGCACGTTACGTGGTGCTGTTATATAGGGCAGGTTTTCCTTATCTCAACAATGCAGTTGATGTTCCCTGCAACACATCAGGAGCTACTTGCCCAGCAACATAGCAACACATCACCCGGCAACATAGCAACACATCACCCAGGAACTGAATCCCCATAGTAATGAACCCTCCAGTTCTGTATAATGTGGAGACAGAGCAACCAAGTGATTCTGCTCTGTGGGGGCTGTGTAATTGTAACACCACTATAGATGTGGTGAATGTGTATGACCTGCACTGAGTTTACAGTAATTCCTGTAGCATTGCTTTGGTGTGTCCTCAACTGCAGCTGTCAGTTTGTTTGTGCATGTTTTGTGTGCCAGTTAAATACATAACTAATTAGAGACTGAAAGATGTTAGGTGAACTGACGGTCCATCTCTCTCCGATCAGCACAGTAGCATCTCTGCGTTCATGAATTAGGCGTTTCATAGTCACCCATTTTTGTACGATTGTTTTGACCTTTTGTGATTGGTTCTGGTGAAATGGGGGGGCGAGTCCACCTGACTTGCAAGTCAACTTCCCTCCCTCTTATTATCATGCACATCACTCTCTCCTCAGTCAAGATCTTTCATTAAGGGAGTTTTATTGCTTTATTGCTGTATGGCTGGCATCTGCGTGTCCAGTCATTGTATTATTTTATGCTTTGAAAAATTGTGTTTTATTAAAAAGAAATCTATTTTTGTAGGTTAGTTTGTAGTTATGCTGCTGATACTTTCAAAGTTCTTGGAACCAAATAGGTGAATGCAGTGGATACACCTGCTCTTAATGGTTTTTATCAATGACAGTGAATCATGCACATCGTTACAGTGCTGTGTGTTGAATTTGTAAAAATGGTGTCACAAGTATTGCTACATGACGTAAAACAGTGAACAGTAAAGGAGTTCTGACTTCTGGTTAATTAATTTCACGTACAAGGTTACATGTGTGTATCGTCATTCCGTACTCACCACTGTTGCTGTTGTTGTATTGGAATTAGCACTTTGGAAATGCAGTTGCTTGCCACAGGTCAGAGAACTCAGACTGTTAACGGATACACTTCTAACCCTTGTTTAAATGTGTTGAGATGTCATAAGTAGAGCAGACTTCTGCTGGTCACACACCAGTAAGACCGTGATTGTGCTGCAATGTCAGGAAGCACAGCAGCTGATTTACATGTGCTGTGTACAGTGCGTGGGTGTGCATGTGTGTTTGTTTGTTTGTTTGTAATACTGTATAAAATGTTTGGTGATATGGGCAGTAAACTGTTGTCTTGAACAGTGACAGACTGTCAGTTATTTACTTAGATCACACACACACACACTTCTCATCACATCAACACAAAGTGGCCAAGTGAGATGATAAGGCTGACACTGCTGTGGCTCTTTCTCCTGCGCGCACGTCTGTGTATGTGTGTGTGTGCGTGTGTGCGCGCACGCACGCGTGTGTGTGTGTGTGCGTGCGTGTGTGTGTGAAGTTCGCTCTCTCTCTCATGTCAATTTTTGTGCCAGTTCGTCAGGAGTGCAGAATGATTGGATTTTGGACTGTTGGAGTTTCACAATAAATGATTTGTTATTGTGAGGATGTGTTATTCCTTGTCGCTGTTACAGCAAGTGTGTGTCAGTAATTCTGTTGTCATGGCTCGTTTTAGGACCCTGTGGCTGTAGTAGACCTAACGCAGGAGTCAGATGAGGAGATGTTTCCTGTCAGTGGCGGTGGACACCCGGCCGTGCCTTCCTGCGCACCTTCGTCAGCGCCAGTTGTGGTGACAGATTCTCCTGTGTCACCCATCCATAATACCTCCACTGGCCAATACATTCCTTGTAGCACGCCACCACCACGCGTTGCTCCACCGCCTCTTATTCGTTTCCGCCTGCCTTCATGCCGTTACCAGTGCGGTGGGAGTGAGGCACCTGATGTTCCTCCCATGCCTAACAATACACATCACTGCAACGGGCTTTATGGCAGCTGCATGCATCCACACGGGCGTTCTGTTCCATGGTCACAGGGACACGGTGCGCCAGCCACACACTCATACACACCCACTACCCACACCTACTGTCTGGGTGAGTACAGCAGGATGCAGCTGAATGCTGTATTTTGAACATTATTAAGTGAATTGGAAAAGGAATCTAAACACCTGCATGTGTCATAAAGTGCATATGTGAGTCGCTGAAATTCCATTGGTTGGCCATACATTCTGGAAAATAATGCAGACCATGCTTTCTCTGTCAGTACTCGGTACCATTTTCTCATTGTTAGCTATGTAAGCTGTCGTGAGACAGGACCAGTTTGAAGCTGACATTTGAGATTGTCACAGTTGTGCTGCTGAAGATTGAAGTGTTTTGGGATGTGAAGCTGTGTTGTTGGGCAGGTAGTTCCTGATGTTTGATGGCTTATTTATAGTGCCTTCGTCGTCAGGGTCAGGCACACCCAGTGTCTTCTTGAACTGATGGACTCAGAAGATCGAGGCATCATGCTCCTTCAAAACCTTAGGAACTACTTGCCCTAAGACACAGTGTCACATCCTGGCAGACTTGAATCTTAAGCCATATTTCACTTTAGAAAAGCTGCCACGCAGTCACATAGATCTGATGTGATGTGCAGAAGGGTTTGAAACATAGGTGCAGCTCTAAAATGAGAATGGTGTGGGAGACACTGTATGTCAGTAACATTTGAACAGTGTAATACATTGTGATGGGAAATTTGATACAAATGACACGCTAATCAGTGGTATCTAAAAAAAATGTGATGGTGTGTGAATTTACCAAGCAAATATAAGGTTGTAGTTTCCAGTAGTTACTGTTGTCCAGCCAGATGGTACACGTGCCGTTCTGTCCTTACAAGGACATAGTTGTAGTCTCCAGTAGGTTACTGTTGTCCAGCCAGAAGGTACGTGTGCCGTTCTGTCCTTACAAGGACATAGTTGTAGTCTCCAGTAGGTTACTGTTGTCCAGCCAGAAGGTACGTGTGCCGTTCTGTCCTTACAAAAATATAGTTGTAATTTCCAGTAGGATATTGTCCAGCCAGACAGTATGCATACCGTTCTGTCTTTACAAGGGCATTATTAAAGCAGAGCTCGGCCAGTTATCTACGTGATAATTTCTGCTGGTGCCTGGAATGTTGTAATCATGTGTTTCTTTGTTTTAATCAGAGTTGAACAAACACTTCATTAATAAACAGCCAGCTTATTGCTAGCAACAAGCAGTCTAACTTCCAAGATCAGTTTAGCATAATATGAACATGTGTGGAAGGAACTTTAAACAGCTGTGCTGCGATACGTGTGGAAGGTTGAGGGGTGGCTGATTTGTGGTAGCTCTCAGGTTGCATTTGTTTGCATGCTGGCATTGAGTAAGGAGTTTTAGTAGGAGTTTTTATTTCATTGGTTTTAAAGGATTTTTAGTTTGGCATTTTGATTTTATGTGCCTTCTAATATTAGCAAAAACTGTGGTGCAAGTGTTAAATTCATCAGCTGTTGCTGCACGAATCCACAGAAGAAAGGAAAGACGTCTCTCTCTCTCCCCACCCCC
>Ga0268261_10004743_pt1 | contig 10223 bp, 4 predicted proteins | sample TergutNc150P1_FD_190353 | JGI IMG/M metagenome (GOLD analysis project Ga0268261, IMG submission 190353) | Nasutitermes corniger P1 segment gut microbial community from laboratory colony in Florida, USA - Nc150 P1 (SPAdes) (version 2) | ecosystem: Host-associated > Arthropoda: Insects > Digestive... | reverse complement strand
CCCCCCCAACCCTGTATGCATTTTTGTTCTTTTCCACACGTGCCACATGCCCCACCATTTGGTCATTCTAACAATATCTGGTGAGCAGCACAAATCATGCAGCTCCTCATTATGCAGTTTCATCCAGTCTCCTGTTAGACCCAAACACCTTCCACAGCACTCTCCGTATATGCTGTGCTCTCAATGTAAGCCACTGCTGCCGTAACACATTCACAGCCGCAGGCCGTCTTCTCCTTCAGCAAAGGGCGCGCTATGCCTCTCTTCTGCTTAACAAGATGTAACATCTTTTTCGGGGTGAAACTTCGTTTGCTCTATTTTCAGTGGAGACTCGGTTTTTGTTTCGTATTTAGGGTTACCGCCTGCTATGAAAACAACACCAACAGTCAAAATTTCTTTCATTTGAAATGAACTTAATGTAGGCTTACTAAATTAGTCATACAAGCTATCCCTTTTATCGTGTCCCCGAGTACAGTAGCTTTATTGCACAGAAAACCTGCAATTGCCGGGACATCGCATGATAGCTTCCGTGTCAGAGACACGGCCCATTCGACGCATGTCTGACAGCATGTAAATAAATCTTGCGCACCTCCTGTATGAGCCTGACCCTCCAGAAGAGAGTATGTGGTTTGGTGTTTGAATTTTCAGTGCATCGACATCATGTGTGATTGTCGGATTGCTGAGTCAAGCACCAGGCGGCCCTAGATTGACGCCGGGAACTGGCGCTCTAGGCGGTACATACATTCGGCAACTCCCTCCTCCCTCGCACACTCTGCAATGCCCTAGCCGAGGCATGATGGAATTTAAACTCTTCTTTTTTACATTTTTTATTGAATTTTGTGCCCCAGTTCAGCCGTATGGTCGGGCTGCCCCTGCATGACAGTGCCAAGTTTGCACCAAATCCTTATGACCGCAGTTTGCATGTACTGCTGTTCAGGGAAGTTGGGAGATCGAGAGCCTAAGTCAGTAATTAACGAACAAACAAAGTGGTTGTACCTGACGTAATTGTAACATCTTGTTTCTCTTTGTTATGTGCTGTCATTTTCTGTCACCAGATTCTCCTATGGATTCCATAACTGATGCAAATTTGGGTGCCGAGGTCCACCACGAAGCTTCTCGAACCGACACCGAAAATTTCGAAGTTATTCGACATACAACGAAAACAGCCAACGAAGACGGGGACGAAGACCGTGACTGCAATACAACGAACGAAGACACACGTAGCAATAATAATTCTAAAAGCCAAAGCAACGATGGCAACGAAAATGGTCGCTCAGACTTTAACGACATTGCAAAGACAGACGAATCTCAGGAGAACAGTGAAGTGATTTCAGACCCCAGGACTCGAATATTAAGCGACGATGATCCAGATGCCGAAGACTGCAGTGCCGAGGACAGAGACTTGGAGATGAAGTATTTATGTCCGATCTGCGACACGGTGCTTAGCTCTCAGCATGACTTTACTCTTCACATTCGCTCACACAACAACGACGGAGAGAATCTTGCCGTCGATTGCCTGAAGACTTTCACTTGCAAGATTTGTCAGAAGGTACTGAGCTCCTCTAGCTCACTGGACCGCCATGTGCTCGTGCACTCTGGAGAGCGACCTTTCAAATGTTTGATTTGTGGAGTCGCCTTCACCACGAACGGCAACATGCATCGCCATATGAGGACACACAACAGCCCAGCCTCCAAGTCTGAGAGCTCCAATAACTACGAGAGTGACGGCAGCACCGACAGCAGCACTTCTTTCAACAGCAAGAAGAGTCCCCTTTCATCTCCTCAGCCTGGTAACAACACTGCCAAAAAAAGGCGAGTCGGTAACCATACACCGTCGCCAACAGAAACACAGTCCTCAGGGTCTTCTTCATCAGGGTCATATCAGTCACCAAATGGAAGTGCAAATTTGAATAAAAGGAAATTGCCCGAACTGTTCCCTGCAGATGCCGCAGAAAGCAATGAAACTGCAGGCAGAAGAAGGATTAAGGCTGTACCAAACAGTTATCATGATAAACATGAATGTTCACCTGAGCAAAGTCTTCAATGTCCTGTGTGTGAGAGAGAGGACTTCGTGTCACTGAATATTCTGGAGACACACCTGGAAGAAAGCCACCCAGAGTACCAGATCCGCTGTCATGTTTGTGACCTGACCTTCAAAAACAACAAGACCCTTAAGCTTCACCGTCAGACCGCCCAGCACGAAAACAATAGCAAGGGCACGAAGAGCAACTCACAACAACACAATACTACTGTGCTTGGTTTCAATGACCTAACTTTTGTAGATTTCTCCAGCAAAAAATTCCCCCACATCGCTGTTGCTGTGTGCGAGAAGAGTCTGCACAAACCATCCAGTGCCATCAAGTTTCAATGCAATAAATGTGGTCATGCGTTCCCTTGTGCCACTGCCTTGCAAATCCACCAGACGGACAGCCATGGTCGGTGCAGCGAAAATCAAGGTGATTCCTCGAGTAACAGTGACGCCCCTACTGATCTCAGGAGCAACCGGAGGAAAACACCTGTGGCTGGAAGAAGCTCTGAGTCAGAAGGAGAGATTGAAGAACGCAAACGTGAGGACTTTTTTGCAGGTTTGGATTTGCAGAACAAATCAATTCCTTGTTCACCATCAGAGTCTTTGGAGCGCAGTCGTTCAAAGAAAGAAGACATGTCTGAGCCTTCAGGGTACAACAGTCAATTGAATGGGGAAAGGAATGAGACAGCGGACAGGAGTGTAGAGAGTGCGAAAGACCTGGCAGATATTCAGAGTATTATATCTGTGACGTCTGCTGGAGGACTGTTACATGATCTGTCGAAATCACCTCCTCAAGTAGGCGTGCTGACTGCTGACTGTGGCGTTCGACTGGATGCGGTAACCGGTGAGGAAGAACAGCAAGACTGCTTTGCAGCTGAATTTAGACGTATGAAGTTGAAGGGAGAATTTCCTTGTAGACTATGCACAGCTGTTTTCCCAAATCTGAGGGCTCTCAAGGGTCACAACAGGTCACATCTCTCGTCAAGTGTTGGAATATTTCGTTGCAACATGTGTCCATACACAAATCCTGACAAGGCAACTTTAGTCCGTCACATGAGAACCCACAATGGAGATCGCCCCTATGAATGTGCTCTATGTAACTATGCCTTTACGACAAAAGCAAACTGTGAGAGGCATCTGAGGAACAGACATTCCAAACTATCAAGAGAAGAAGTCAAAAAGTCAATTATTTATCATCCTTCGGAAGACCCGACTAATGATCCCGATATTCAAGTAAAGTTACAGGCTCGAGAGGATGTGAAAAGGTCTTTGGTCTTTAACAGTCAGCACGCCTCTTCCCTGGAAGATATGCACACTACCGAACATTCCTCACGTTATCAGCATTCCTTGAATGAACACAAAAGGAGTTACTCTCCAGATGAGAAAATGGTAACCTTACAGCAGTATGAAGAATTCAAACACGAATCCAGACAAACGCAGTCACCTCACCAGAATATTACAGAGCACCATCTGACAGGTAAAAAACAGGTTAGTGTATGGGAGAAGACCCAAGAAGCTGCAACAATGACAAATTGTGTGAGGGAAGAAGAGGAAGAAGAAGATGAACGAACAAGCCGTGATGGTGATTTGGATAAGGAAAAAGAAAGTGTGGATGAAATTTCAAGCATTGAAGCCCTAGTCAGTTTAACCAAAAATAACACTAATACTTTTCCTAAGCTACCTGCAAGTGAAAACCAAAGATTTTCAAACAAAGAAATTATGAAAGTAGTACCATTACGGCATTTAGTAAGTACCTTTCCATCACCAGAGAGAGACGTGGATTCGCCTCTAGATCTCAGTATGGACGCACTGGATTTGAGTAAACGGAGACAACCTTACAACAGGAACTTCTCAGCATCTCCTACCAAAGAATCAGATGATACAGAACCTCAGGACTTATCCAAAAAATCTCGAAGCAGTGAGTTCACCAACAAGAGGAGATCTCCTTCCACAGTTTTTACACCCAAGTTAGAACATACCCTGAGGAATGATAGCATAGGTAGTCAGCAGCATGGCTCCTTGGTTCAGCAGAGGCTTACATCTAGCAAGGGTACTGCCATGTCATCTCATGAGAACAGCCCAAGTCCCACCGCACTACCAAAACTAGATATAAACACTGCAGGATTCTATGGAAATTCACAGCTAAGCCACCTGTACTTAAACAATAATGGCTTCCCATTCCATCAGGCAGGGGCCCCATTTGCTTTGCATTCTTATTTCATGCCACATGCTCCTGCACTGCTGCATAGTTCTAATATGGAGGAGTTTAGGTCACGTCTGCACAAGGAGTTGATCAACAATTTGCAACTGTCAGGTGGAACAATTTTTGACTCTGTGATGGTTCCATTTCGAGATTATCCAAGAGGAAAGCCTGATGTGACAGTTGGTTATGGTGATTTTAAAGCTGAAGAAAACAGACAGCCACAAGTGTTGCCAGCTAAAGATTGTGACAAGTCTGCCTCAAGCAGTGGCATTAGTAAGACGCCTCCTGTTGTGAAGGTCTCTGTGACACCCAAGTCAGCTAGGGAGCGGGATAACTCTTCTGTAAAGATGGTCATTAAGAATGGGGTCCTGATGCCTAAACAGAAGCAGAGAAGATACAGAACAGAGCGCCCATTTGCTTGTGAACATTGCTCAGCACGTTTCACACTGCGTTCAAATATGGAACGTCACATTAAACAGCAGCACCCTCAGTACTGGACACAAAGACAGAGGAACAATGTAGGAACTTCTGGTCCTGGAAGGAGAAGTCACTCTAGCTTGACGACGAACCTCAACATTGTCAATCATCAGGAAGGGTCAGGAAATGATAATGTCAGCACTCAGACCAAGAACAACATGTTGACTCAGCATATACCTGCAGTCATTAATGTTCCAGAATCATCAAACAACTACCAGATCTCTCATTTAATTCAGGATAACTTTCATCCAAACAGAGAAGACAATGCACAGCGACCGATTGTAGTACCAAAGATAAAGGATGAGATTACCACAGACTCAGGATTGTTGGAAATTGTTCACAAAACCAAAGATAATTCTAGTATAATAATAATAAATAGTAACAATAACAATAACAATAATAATTATAGTAAGACATTTATATCAGAGGAAGTGAAACTTGCTATAGCTCAACAATTGAAATCAAAATTGAATAACCCTGCACCTACAGTGAGTGGAAGTGAGACAACTGAGAGGGGTCAAGAGGAGATTAAGAAAGATGTCGATGAGGATAATGATGATGAAAGTGAATTAGTGATAGATGAGGGGAAGGATGTTGAAGAAGAAGCTGTGGAGAAAAAGGAATCAAAAGAGGAAACCAAAGATAAGTTCAGTGAAGGCAAGAAAAGAGTGGGAGTGACCAGCAGTGTGAAGGATGTGGACCTTGCGAGTGTCTCACGGCTCCTGGACAATGCAACAACTCACACACAGGCCTTCCAGCGCTACTTTCGGGGCACTCACGATGGAGAGGATGCTCTGGAGGGGAGTGAAGAGGATGAAGAAGGGCTTGTTGCAGGCAGCAATAGTGAAGGCAACAATTCAGGAAGTGATGAAAACAAGTGAGTGAGATTTGGATTTGGTTCTGAGCACACCATGCAAACAATTTGGTTCTGAACACACCATGCAAACAATTTGGTTTTGAACACACCATGCAAACAATTTGGTTTTGAACACACCATGCAAACAATTTGGTTTTGAACACACCATGAAAATAATTTGGTTTTGAACACACCATGCAAACAATTTGGTTTTGAACACACCATGCAAACAATTTGGTTCTGAACACACCATGCAAACAATTTGGTTTTGAACACACCATGCAAACAATTTGGTTTTGAACACACCATGCAAACAATTTGGTTTTGAAAACACCATGCAAACAATTTGGTTTTGAACACACCATGAAAATAATTTGGTTTTGAACACACCATGAAAACAGTTTGTTTTTGAACACACCATGAATACAATTTGATCACGAACACACAATGAAAACAATTTGGTTTTGACCACACCATGAAACCAACTGCCTAGTCTGTCATAATTTTAATCTAAAATTTTTTTGCCAGGTCTCACATGATATTTTGTTTGCAGGGTGTAGATTACATTAATTGTACCTTTGTGCACCTCAGTTAACTTAAGAACAACAGTTCAGAGGAGTGCAAAATCTTCACATGGAACTAAATTTGTCACTGAATATTGTCTTCATGATAAGTGCCAAATTTTGTAGTGGTACTGTGTTTGTGAGTTTTTACTTTTTCATGAAAGTGGAAATTAAGATTTTAATCTTCTAGGTTATGACACCACATAATTAATGTGTGTGGTTCTGATGCTTTGGAAGAGTGTACTGCCTCGTCCTCAGGGTAGACGATACAGGCCAAGACTGCACTGAAGTTCTGGTAACCACCCATGAAAATCTGTGGTGTTATGATCTAGAAGACTGCAGCTTTTTGCAAGGGACCCCAGACATGATCTTACAGCCTGCTTTCCTACAGAAATTTACATTGGATTGGCATACAAAATACTTCATTTATGAATACTGTAGTTTATATTCTTCCTCTGTTCAAACAGTTGTGCTACAGCCAGGTAGTTTGTTTACCATGAGTAGGATGAGAGTTGTGAGGCTGGGTAGATCACATCTTGCAGGATGTGACCCCGTTTAGTCTGGTAGAAATATGTCAGCATTTAGAGGAGATTGCTGCTTCCAGCACTGAGCACACAATGGTGCAAGCAGTTGATTCCTCTGAAGCATGGTTCAGTTGTACCAAACTGTATGGCCTCAAATTCCAGACACAGTAATCTTCTGGATATGAATCACCTGTACATGTTCTTTCCGTATCATAATAAATGGGCTTGTCTGAATTTTTTACAAGCACAATTCAAAGAACTGACTTACCATTTCAGCACAAGTTTTTTCGTCTGCCATGTTGTTGGTACTGACTGTAGGAAATGAGGTACAGCACTTTGGTGGATTTCAGTCCATAATTACACCAAGTTTGGAATTTGGTTAATAACAGTTATTTGGAGAGGTAAAACTGGGAAAACACACACGCACACATATTGTGATGATCTTATAAACCTGCTTCAGTTTATATAATTAAACAGGCAGCAACAACACATTAATAACCAACAATTATGCAATTTAGTGTGCACACTTTCCCCCTGTATTGATTCCGACTGTGTACCATATTCACAGCAATTTGCTAACCCTCACCAGACAAACTGTGGGATCTGCAACATATTTTGTTACTTGTTGCTTCTAGCCTACTTTTTCTGCCTGTGAGAGTGTCCACCATCTTTTGAACCAGCTGATCAATTTTCAGCTCTTCCTCCGAAACCTCACATTTTTAATTGGTTTGCTGCAATCAGCAATATGAACATGGAGGCCATACAAACCTGTAAAATGGGAATAACCATTAGTGACATTGAATCTAGAGTTCTAGTATGATATTTGATGTTAGGTCTTTGTAAAATATTGAACTCTTTATGAGGAGAACTTTTTGTCTATTTTCAAACAACAGAAACTTGTTTGTAGGCTTCAGACACTTTTATTTAGGTTTCATTTTGATACCTGTATGCAATGAAACACAGAGGGTAGAAATTACGAAGCTAGATTATAAAAATGAATACAAATTATACCTGAAATATTGTTTTGGTATTAATGATTATAAACATGGTAATAGTGCAACACTTTAAGGTTATGTTTAAAAAATTTAATATGTATGTGTACTTGATTAACAATTTCTTCCCAAAAGATAACAAATGTAACAACAATACAACAACACTCTGTACATAACATTTTTAGGTTGTCATACTGTTGTATGAGGCAAACTTATTAAATTGTACCATGAACACAGAAAATCATGCTTGTATATTCGTGTGATACAAGCTTTTGAGGATGGTCCTATGACTAATCAAAATATGTGGGACTGTGAGATCAAAAGATAAGATGATTTTAGCAGTCACAATATTGTAGGTCAATGGTGCTTGTTAATAAAATTATACATAATATATTTACAATTGAAAAAAAAAATGAAATACTGTTCCCAGTAGGACACAACTCTGTCATTATAAACTCTTAGTACCAACAACTGGACATATGATACTAATATATATTTCACTTTATCTGGCTGCTACATGTTTCAGCTTGTTGCTGTCCTCCAGCAGCTCACAACCAAATAGCTTAATTTATTGCTGTGAGTTTTAAGCTGCTTGGTTGTGAGCTGCCTGAGGATGGTAACCAGCTGAAACATGTAGCAGCCAGATAAGTGCAATATATACTAGTATCATATGTGCATTTGTTGGTGCTAAGACATAGTAATCATTCACAGTGCATGGAGTAAATAATACAAAAGTCAATCTTGTCAGTTCCTGCTCACAAGTCAGGTACACTCATCCAGCAGCAAGACTGTGTATTAACTTAAGTCCAGTGTTCTAGACACTGAGATGTTGCAAAATAGGCCGCACACCTGTACAACAGGCAAAGACTGTACTGTATTTGAATGTATTTTAGAATTAGGGATTGGTAAGTAAAGGTTGGAATGCAGGAACTATTGTTATTACTGATATAAGAGATGGCCCATCACCTTATCTGCTGTGTTGATATTACTGTTGCCTTCCAGTAGGCTGGTAGATAAAATTGTCAACAGTCAGGTGAAATGTAACTGGAGATAACCAGATCAAATACCTGACCACTCTGATACTGAATTGAATAAAAATTACATCATATGTTGTACATTTCCTATGTTTTAGACTTGGCACAAAAAAGGACGACATGTAATTTGAAGAAATGTCTGTCCATCTCTGTACTTAATTTTTCAAAACATATAACTAATTTCGATTAAATTTAGTATGGTAGGTAGGCAATGAAAGCTATTACATTACCACTTTAGATTACATCTTTCTGATATAACCACAACTTGTCATAAAGGTCAAGCCATGTTTATTGTATTTCTTGTTAAAATAAGTACTGTCATTCTTCTGCTTATGAACAACATGCATTCCAAAACTCCATTCACAATGTGCATGCTTGTAACACAGAACAGTTTACCCCACAAGATATAGTATATTATATGAAGATTGATTTTCTATTATTGTAAAAAAAAAGCCTTTGTAGGTGTGTTCGCAATATTGCGAAAAGCAACTATCAGTTTCACCGTGTGTGTGTGTGTCTCCCTCCATTTGTCCATCTGCGTGGAAGAATTTGGCTCACACTGGGCGAATTTTCATGAAATCTGATACTCGAGAATTTTTCCAAAATCTATCAAGAAAATCTAGGTTTCATTAAAATCTGACAAGAATAACAGCGGTACTTTACACAAGACCTATTCACGTTTATGAGAATATCTCACTCATTTCTTCTTAGAATGAGAACTATTTCAGACAACAGTTGTAGAGAAAGTCAAAACACAGATTTTCTGTTAAGTAACTTTTTTCTTTTCAAAATTCGTGCCATTTGTGAGGTAATGTTGTAACATACTGCAGAGGCAGACAGGCCACAGATGACAGTACAGTCCATGTGTGTTGCATGCTGGGTACCTAAGACTACAGACACATACTGCTTTTCCATTGCAACAGTGGTTTCATGAACACACCTGAACATTACATTATACGTACATTGCTTGACCTGTTTAGATATAACTTAATCTGGAAGTGACACAACTTGGCACACTTTGTACAAATAACATGAAATTAATGGCGCATTTTAGCACACCCTCTGCAAATAACAAAATTAAGAGCAGACATCAGCACACCCTATGCAAACAAATAACATGAAATTAATAGCACACATTAGCACGCCCAATAAATATAACATGAAATTAACAGCACACAGAAGAACACACTATAAAAATAACGTTAAACTAATATTTTTCAATAACTTTTTTGGCTAACTAAATTTACCTGAACCTAAAAATTAAGGCATACTTTGAATTCCAGTAATTCCAAACTATGGATTGTCTGAAAATTGCCAATTGCTCACAGGTGTGACTCCTTATATTTTATGTTTCTTTAAAGAGGGTTACCTGAAATTTGAGGTTATTTTTGTCTTAGGTAAATGTTTTATTCCTTTAAACGCTGAATTAAATCCCATCTGCTATTTGCTGGCATTATTAGCTCACCATTTTCCCCACGTTAGCAGGATAAGGGTTAAATCATTAACCCTTAGGCTACTAATGTCATATATATATATATATATATATAT
>Ga0268261_10004742_pt1 | contig 10224 bp, 9 predicted proteins | sample TergutNc150P1_FD_190353 | JGI IMG/M metagenome (GOLD analysis project Ga0268261, IMG submission 190353) | Nasutitermes corniger P1 segment gut microbial community from laboratory colony in Florida, USA - Nc150 P1 (SPAdes) (version 2) | ecosystem: Host-associated > Arthropoda: Insects > Digestive... | reverse complement strand
GCAAGGGGAAGGGAGGGGAAGGTTAGGTTTGTTTACGGTAGGAGCTCAAGGTTAGGTTTGTTGACGTGTGACGTCACGGGGGTCGGTGTTGTGGGGTACTAAAGTGACACCCTTACTACTAACCACTAACCCAGTTAACCCCCGAATGCAGTGAGAAAAACGACAAAAAGCCTCACCCAAGAAAATGAATATCGGGGCCCTCAAAACCCGAGACTTTCCGAATTCTAAGTGGGAGTGATAAAAAGTCGATTTCGCCGTCCATTATTTTCCTTGTCCTTCGCGAAATATAAAAAAAACATTAAATTGCACGTAAGAAACAGCAATTCACTGACTGTCAATTATCATGGACTTTAGGATCAGTCATCAGCAGGTTTTAAAATGAAATTTGATGTTGTCTCGCAGCGGTCGTGTTGAAGATTCATGTGTTCTGTCTGGGATGTTCCACCACGTTAAGCCGGCAAATAGATACCGAAGCATCAAAGAATCGCATTGACTTCGTCTTCAGTGTCAAAATGTCAAAGAAATTTTCTTGGACTGTTTGACACTGAAAATGAAGGCATTACGATCCTTCTATACGTCGGTAGTTATTTATCAGTCGATACGGCGTAATAACCCATAACAGCTTAATCTTGATATTTAGGAACACTCCTGTACAGGCACCGGTTTGCCAGAGCAAGCTAACTGAACGTTCGTTGCAGTCGTGCAGAACACAGCTAACAGCAAGTGTTATGTGAGATAGGTCTCCCAAAACCACAACGATAAGCTGACATGTTTTTAATGAATGTGAAATTAAAATAACCATTACGAATATCTCCTGCACAGTACGTGGGGCTAGACTATGCGGTACTGATTGCAGCTGCACAACACCGATCGAATACCGGTTATTAATGACGTAAAAACAAAATGACTGCTTTCAAGTAACGCTGTCTACTGTATCACAAGTGATTACTGAAAGAGAAAGTCGACGAACACGCCAGATAGAAGACGTGGGTAGGTCAGTTTCACGCATGGATGTTATTCAGGACCTGAGCACAGCTCACTAGGCTGGGTGTCTACAAAAGATGTCCAGTAATTTATGGTAAGATGCTTGCAAAAGATTTCAGAAAACAAAAAAGGTATGAAATACCTAATCAGCGGAAGGAGAAACGATTGCGGGAAAAAGAAGTAAATGACAGGGAAGAAAAATAGGGGGAAAGTAAGAGAGAAAAGGCAAGACTAAACGGAAACAGTGAAAGAAAATACGACAAAATGGCGGATGTGTCTTTTTTGAGTGGTCTACTAGCTCTGCGTTCAGTTGGAGAAACTGGGAAAACCCATTTCAGTTTGGAGAGTGGCCAGCGGGTCCAGATCTGGTTATTTGACCTCGGGACCTCACAACGAGAAGCAGCACTGTCCACTCGACCCTAGACGGTGACGTCAAACTAAAAAAAGTATCAAAATGTGTGGATTTGTCTGTACAAATTAAGAAGATCCCTATCAGGCGTATGCATTCTTTTTACCCCTTGTAACTTTTTCTGTTCTCGTCCCAAATATTTTTACAGATTTCTGGAGCACATACACGTTGTATTGCCTGTAAGTTACTGACGAAGCTGGTGTTGCGTTAACCCCCACAACTGTATTCGAGATACGACCAATGCGATGTGCGCCCCGTTAGCGCCCTCTCTAAGGGACTTACGGTTTTTCTTCGGGATGTCAAAGAAAATTCTGAGACAGTACTTCGATTCGGGCAAGACCGCTTATCTAAAATTCGTTCCGATTGATTGGTAATCATCCCGAATTCGACGTTAAACAGCCTGAGTTAATAAAGTTGCCGTTAAAAAGGGGGGAACTTGATGAAGCCGATCGAGGTACATGACATACTTCCTGTGACACCAGGATATTGTATTGCCCAAGGGGTAGGAATATAACTCCTGATAATTCTAACTTAATGGACACTATGTTCATATCACCGTCGTTGATTTATCTGATAGTAATTTGTAGTTGTTCATCCCGATGTGTTGTGATAACTTAGTATAAAATTATTCAGTCAAAATACCTTTATTTGTTTGATAATTATATCAGGCTACATGTTTCGGCCACTTGGGTCATCCTCAGGCCTTTAACTTTATCGTGACACTGATCCAAATTTTTGTTAATATAACTTTTGAGATCTCAATAGTTTTACATGGATACGTCGTATTGATATTTTGTAGTTAAAAACTATAACTGGGAACAGTTCCTTATTTAGTTAAAATACTTGACATAAATTTTTGATTAAGACTAACATTTCTTCTGTTAATTCTATTTTAAGTGTTTATATGACAATTCTTTTTTGTTTATGTCTAGTTGATCCTCCGGTTTTTTCTTAAGGGTATCGGTCTTACGTAGTATTAAACTATTGAGTTGCCTGTTCTTCTGTTTTCCATGTTTTGGTTTGGTCGGTTTTGCTGCTTAGGTGTGAGTAAAGTATAGTATTCCTTGTATGCGGACCTTTGCCCTTGTCAATACCTGTACGGGACAGGATAGTTAATTTTATTATACCGTTTATTGGTAACTGTGTATTTATGATATAGTAGTTATGGTGGTTATTTTGTTAACTTACAGTTTTTGGAGGTTGATGTGTTCTGGTTTCCTTGTTATTGACGTTTTTCACTGCTGTTATGTGTTTTCTTGTTGGATGGTAGTACTAGCGTTTTTGTTGGTCTTTCTTCTTGCACTGTTCTACTAGACTGAGCTGCCAAAGTCCCGTCTGCTGGTTATGTGTTTTAACGAGCCCTCTGTGTGTGTCTTGTTGAACTAGCGTCTCAAAGATGATGTTGGGTTGTACTGTGAGTTTATCATTTATTTGGTTATTTATTTTGGTTTCCCTGTATATGTAGTATTTTTCTATTGCATCCATCATTCTTCCTTTATTGGTTATATGTATTATATCCATAATATTTTCCATCTCGTCTATAGAATGTTGTCTATCTAGGAGGTGTTGGGCGAATTTGGATTTTCGGTTGTTGTATTTGAAGTCTCTTAAGTGGTCTTGAAATCTGGTTTTAAATGGGCGGTCTGTTTGTCCTATGTATTTCATGTCACATGTGGGACACTTTAGCTGCTATATTCCTGATTTATCGTATTTACTTGTAGTTTCTTCTTGCTTAGTGGTAAGAAGTTTTCTTATGGTATTATTTGTGCTGAGTGCGAATTTGATGTTCGATTTCCTAATATCTTGGTGATAAATCTTATTTCTTTACCAATGTAGGTAAATTTGGTCCATTTTGTTCTTTCTATATTTTGTTTATGGAGGTTCTCTTTTTTCTTCTTCTTACTATCTTTTATGAGGTTGGGGTCTTATTTGTTGTTGATTAGTATTTGTTGGATAGTGTCTTTTTTCTGTATATCGGTAGCAGTTAGGTTATATGTGTGCATCTTGTATAGGTAATGGATTGCAGCTATTTTCTGTTCTATGGGATGGCATGAGTCATTCGGTATGATGGCGTCGGTGGTTGTCGGTTTTCTGTAGATGTTGGTTGGTATACTGTGCTGCTCTCTTTGAATGGTTATATCTAGAAAATTGAGTTTGCATTCTATTTCTTTTTCTATTGTGAACTTTAGTTTTGGTGTTATTTGATTAAAATCATGTGGGATATGTATGTTGGAATCTATGGTGTTATATATTACGAGGATGCCGTCTACATATCTGAAATATCCTTTTATATTGTGAATTTTGAGAATGTTGTATATTATATTATTTTCCAGGAACTGTAGATATATTTCTGAAAGTATGGTGGAGGTAGGTGCTCCCATTGCTAGTCCTTCAGTTTGTACATTTTTTCTCATTCATAAATTGGAAGTAATTTTGGTTAGTTATAGTTGCTGTTACTTTATGATGTCCTCTATTATATTGGGGTCTATATGGTTGTTCTTGCATATTTCTTTGATTATTGTCGCAAGATCGTGTGTAGGAATATTTGTATACATGTTGGTGATGTCAAATGAGGCTAGTCTTAGGTTTTGATCGTATAAGATTTCTTGTAGATCTGCGACTAGGAGCGTGGTGTTTTTCACGTTGAAGCAGTATGGTAGAGAGATGTATGTATGTAGTTTTCTAGCTAGTATTCTTGCTACTTTGTATGCTGGGGCGTTTCTCCAGTTGACTACTGGTCGTGTAGGGGCTCCTGTCTTATGAATTTTAGTTAATCCTTTGATGCTGGGTGGGGTTCAGGTTTATGACTTTCCATCTTTCTTCTTTGTGTATGATGTTCTGGCATTCGTTTATTGTGTTCCTAATGTCTCGTATTTTTTGGTTATGTCGCTGTTTTTTTTTGCGGAAATTGTGGTTGGCTAGTAATTTGCTGCCGCCAGTCCAACAATGGACATTGAACAATGAATCAATCTTGCCACTTTCACTTATTACAAGTTATATACACGGACAAGTTTAGGATAATTTATAACGCAATCCAATAAAGTAAAAAGTATTTAATAAAGGTAATTTATATATATATATAAGTAATAATATTGTAAAGAAATAAAATCAATATAGTTAGTTACATTCAGTAATAAGCACACGAATTTATTTGTAGGCAAATTTTCATTGATTATTAAATTATTAGTCTCTCCTTTATATAAAATTTTACGCGTGAATTTAGAACTTATATCTGCGAATTTAATTTGGAAACTGCTCGACTCGTGTAAGGAATAATTTAGTAATTTAAAATGTTGTCAGCACGACTTACCTTCGATTATTATGAAGCAGTAGAGCCTCGCGAACGTTGCACTCACAAACTTTATTAAATTGTAGCTTCGTCTATGCTTTCAATAATTTCTCCTTCAAAGTAGCAGGTATGTAACTCCGGTAAAACGAGTAAGGGCATTTACCTGCGTGTACTGTGTTATATAGACGAGGAGTAATTATTCAGACATTCCAATAAGGGTAATAAACTTACGCGTCACACAGTGAACTCAAACTGTAGCAAATCACTGTGGTATTGTTGAGTTATAAGGAAATAAAAATTGTTAAACTTATAGTACATCAAACGTGTAAAATTTTGATGCCTGCTTTCCGTTAAATTAATTCTACTTTATTTTGACATACATTTCAATATATTACGTCTCGATTCTTATACGGAGATTCCTGTTGTCTTGCCTTAACATTTCCACTTTATTTTCCTTTCCCCTCTGGAAGACACCATGATTAATGGCACGTACCAACACAACAGTATATAAACCAAGAACTGGATAATTATCCGTGCGCTTAGACCAAGTAAATCAAATAATATAGACGTTTTAAGAATGAGGAGGTTTACAAACAGCAGGCTGGTGAGGAACAAAACTATTTGACAAAACAATAAATAAAAATCACACTAAGAGACACTTCCCACTTTCACAGCTACAGGATTTCGGTGAAGTGACTGGTCTGAAAGGCAGGTGGATGAACGGAGTGACACTGACCTTTCGCAGCAATTGAAGCGGTAACATGAAGTCCGATTACATGACTCACTAACTGAAAGTACTACAGCTGACGTCAGCGCTTACTTCTACAGAATTACCTCTTCCTAAAGACGGAGACAGTATGTTCCACCTAATCGTCGGCGACTGCATACAAAGCTCACTGGGTTCAAAACCCACATTGGCTGTGGGCAGCTACGGAACATCAGCATTACATGTGTCTTCACTATCAATGCTATTCATTTTTGCAGAAAGTGAACATTTCGTACTTAAACGCACTCTTCGCGTTAGATTTGATAAGCTTAAAGTGATTCAGTAGTTGTGATAATTTATCTGCCTTTTTATCTTCGTCCATGATGGCACGTTTCCTGTCTGTTATCGAGACTAATATTCAAACTGATCTTCGAGGAACTGGATGGAAAGCATGGACTGGTTTTTATGTGGCTTAAGATGGGGACAAGTGGTGCCGAGCTCTTGCAAACGCTGCAAAGAACTTAGGATTCTCTATATTGGGTGAAATTCTTGACTACCTGTGGAACTCTTCGGTTCTCAAGATGGAGTGCTCCAGGATATAGAGATTTATTTAAATTTAAACAAATCCGTTCATATCTTCTTCAAACACGTTGCAGATTTCGGTAGTGAATAACTACCAAATACAAATAACGGAATATCTACCTAATAAACTTAGGTTCATTAACAGTCTGTATTCTACGGCAGTCGTTGCTGCTCCTCGTTGAGGTCCAATCTTATATTTATAGCAGTTGAGTAGTAGGTATGCGGGGTTGGCAGGGCCAATGACCCCGTGACGTCACACGGAAACAAACCTAAATTTCCCCTTTCCCCTCCCTCCTCCCAGGCGGACATGTGATGTAAGCAAAAGTCCCAAACAGCTTGGCGCCGGGCTATACTTAATCATAACTTATTACTTTGAAACCTAACCCTCCACTCCCCACCCTCCCCTTGCCAACAGTCGGTCACATGATGTAAACAACTATGCCATACACAGTGGCGCCGTAACTTACCCTAATTTTCACTTGTTATTATTTTGAAACCTTGTTATTGTCACGTGATGTAAACATAGTCCCAGATAGCTTGGCGCTCAGATAACCTACCTTAAAGTTGTTATTATTTTGAAACATAACAGCGACCTTGTTATTGTCACGTGATGCAAACAAAGATGGTGGTGGGGTGAATTACGTTTTCCGCTTAACCTAACTTTATTATTATTTTGAATCCTTATTATTGGCCCGATGTAAACAAATGCGCCATTTTGAATTTGAGCAAATGGCGGACACGCGCTTTATTTAAATTTACTAATCTAACTTCACGCTGCTGTTGAACCATGGGGTCTATATGACCCCAGTCCTCTTTGACTCGCGTTTTTTAAACTGTCACTTTTATTGACATCACATTTTACGTATGTTTTCGTAAGGCCTTCCTAACAATGTCACACACAGTCGCTAGATTTTGTCCTTCCGTTTATTTTTTATTTATGTTTATTTCCGCTTGGGGTCAAATGGACCCCATAGTACCTTCCACGTAATATAGATAATTTTTTTCTTTTGTGAGGTTCTGTGACATGCGGAGCGTAACATAACAGAGTGATAAAAAAGCTACGAAACATTAGTCAGCTGGGAAAAAATGCGCAGTTGCTCTGCGTAGGACGTAAGACACAGAGGAACACTGACCTTCAAGGGTCCTGCAGCATAACAAACCTATGCAGTGGTAACGTAGAAGAGTGAATAAAATTCCAACAAATATCGACAGTAGTTATGAGGCTACTTGGGTCGCTTTTCGGCTTTCGACTTTTATCAAGGTATTTTGTCAGGGTGCCACAATGACCCTCCATACGCCAAAGGTTCCGGCCGTCTTTGCTAGAGGATTGGTAGGTGTTTGGACGTGGTGTTGATTGGTAATGGATACGTTTTAATCATATAACTGTGGTTGACGTAATGCCGCCGTATAGATTGGTATATTTAAGTTGACGTCATGCTTGTGTGCCGCTGTATAGATTGGTATATTGACGATTATGTCATGCTAGCGTGCTGCCGTGTAGATTGGTATATTTAAGTTGACGTAATGCTGGTTTTGCCGCCGTATAGATTTGTATATTTAAGATGGCTACCGTGGTTTGGTGCTGAGTGGATCCGCTGCAGGTGAAGGCCAGCGCTGGACTGACGTGTGTAATGCAGTGATGTCATGGTTTAGACGGTACATGGAGAGAAAGAGTGAGAAAATAGTGGCATCTTATTTGTCAGTGTGGCGTGAGGTTGGTGGGGATGTTTGCTAGATCGTCACGTCGTGTACACGTGATTATGTGCCATTTAGATAATTTCTAGTTCGTTTGTGCGAACTCAGTTCCAGGGATGAACGTGACAATGTCAAGGATAGGTTCGAGAAATAAAGACACGTGGAAGAAAAACCTGTATATAGAGGATTTATTAATAGAGTACTACATCAGCTCTACCTCCAGTCTAACGGGTCTGAAGAAGAGGATGTGATATGACACCTGCAGCGAGTTGCGACTGACATGTCCTGCCGAAATTTTATCCACCACTTTGGATGTGATAGATAATTTAGAGACCTAATAAAGGCGCTCGACGACATGTAGGAGCTCTTTCATGCGGGGAGATGTTATATCCCTCATATACACAAGTACCCAGTCCTTCTAACCCTAGGTCACATAATTCTGTACAGAACGATTGAGCTTCACCAAACATATAGAATCATCTCTCCATAAACCTTGACGAGTCGCTACTGCCACTGCCGCCACTCCATTCGAGATGTAGACGGTAACCATAATGCTAATGGACGAGTATCTGTAGACCCCGTCCTGTTTGCGAGCGGAGAGCAAGTCTGTCCACTATGGAGAGGCGATTTGTCGAAACTCTGCGACATGGCAAAGAGCTAGGATTTCCCTGACCTATACTCGCATGTGTGGTGGTAGCGCTGTCAGACATGCTGGAAGAAAAGACGCTAGATTGTACAAACGCATCTGCCGGCAACTCTAAATTATGGAGTGTAGTAAACAGCCGACGGTAGAAAAGAAGAGACCTTTTTTACAATGGCTACACCAGAATAATTTTTCTATTACTACTAAAGCTGTTATACCTTCAATCTCCGATTCAAATGTCCGCTTCATGTCTACTTCCCATGTCCCCTTACCCAGACAATGATGGTGTAGATTGTGTAAGAAGGCGTCGGATCGGAAACGTAGGCGGACGCTCGGAAAGTCTGGAGGGAGCAGTTGCCGAGGGGGTGCCCTGCGCGAACGGACCGCTATGACATATTGACCTATGCGGTCTTATTTGTCAGTGCGAACCGATCGAGCTCGAGAACCAGTTGAAAGAGTGTACTGGATGCGGAAGCCAGTAGGGAGGGAGGTTGGCGTCTGCAGATAGTACAGCTACAGTCATTGGGACGTAGACATCCGGTCATGGGACGTAATCTATTCTGCAAATTGGCGATACACGAGCCGCAATGTATGGTGTCTCTCCATCCGTCGGACTCCGCCCTGTAGTATTTCAAACATAGCAGTTCTGGTAGTGAAGGATAGTCGCGGCGCACAAAGGTCAGACAATAATTTGCAAAAGTGCTACGTTCGTAATTTTGCCAGATAAATTGTACAAAATCTAGATTAGAAGAGGGGTCGCAATTATCGTTGGTATCTATCCCGTAAAAAGCAAAGGGCATCCTAAAATCGCCGCACGAGATATCGTAGTAGTAGATATCCTCCTCAACGTTCGCGCCCGAAAATTCGAAAAGAAATTCGTGAATGTAGAAATTTTCCAATGGGTTGAGATCTTGTCGAAAGTTGCGCCGCAACAAGGGGAGTCTGTCAGAGCTATAAATAACGAGGCGCTAGTATATGAGTTGAAAATACCCGCCATGTAGAGCACAAAATTGCCGGCGAGAAAGCAGCATCTACCGTTTCAGAAGAAGCCGTGGTATAGGAGGCGCCATATGTAGGTACTGTGCGGAAATCGTACAGGGCGAAATCCTGGAAGCAGAGTGCAATTGCCGGCAGATGCGCGCAAGCGCCTTAGGCTGTCGTAACGGCTAGTGCAGACGGTAAAAGGCTGTCCGTTTACATGCATGATTACCTGAAATAAAAAATATCCCAGCTATAATAAGTTTTTATTTTATCGTTTAATCTCGATACAATTAGGGTCTCTCACACTTATTACATTAAAAGGATATATACTGAAGTAACAATAAAACATACACCCGACAACAAATATGTCAAATCTGGATCGGTGGCGGGGGGACCATGTATACCTTCAACACTAACTCCATCATCATTATAATATTTATCAGACAACTCTGACAAGTAGGAATCGCCAGAGAGTCCCCTCACAGTTTCTCCAACTCGCTCCCGACTATTTCCAATAATGCCGTCTTTCTTCCCCGCCCACCGATCAAGAGTCCTACGCATAAATTTGACACATTGCCCAGGTATTCCACATGATCCGAGATACATCGGACCATTATCGTCAAAATCTCCAGATTTAAAACCTTATTATACTTTCTTGCTGAGTACACACGATTACCTAAAATAAAAAAGATATATATATATATATAAGCGGCTTTTTACAGCTGTCGCCGTTTCCCGCATCCTGCTCGCCATTCTTTCCTATTCTCCCAGTCCCCGTGTTGTAGGTTCCTACATTCCATTTCTAGCTGTATATTCTCTCTCCATGCTCTTCTGGGTCTTCCCCATTTTCTTCTCCTCTTTGGTACCCAGTACAGCATCGTTTTCGGCCTTCGTTCTTCGGGAATTCTTTGGACATGTCCATACCATATGAGTCT
>Ga0268261_10004741_pt1 | contig 10224 bp, 6 predicted proteins | sample TergutNc150P1_FD_190353 | JGI IMG/M metagenome (GOLD analysis project Ga0268261, IMG submission 190353) | Nasutitermes corniger P1 segment gut microbial community from laboratory colony in Florida, USA - Nc150 P1 (SPAdes) (version 2) | ecosystem: Host-associated > Arthropoda: Insects > Digestive... | reverse complement strand
TTGTCAGGTAGAGGTCTCTGCGACGAGCTGATCACTCGTCCAGAGGAGTCCTACCGACTGTGCTGCGTCGTTGTGTGTGATCTAGAAACATCAAGAATGGGTGCTCCATATATATATGACATTAGCCGCCTAAAGGTTAATAATTTAACCCTTATTCTGCTAACGTGGAGAAAATGGTGAGCTCCTAATAATGCCAGCAAATAGCAGATGGGATTTAATTCGGGCTTTTAAGGGTTAATTTATGTTGTGCAAGCTGAACTATTGTCTTTTTCTCAGTCTTACCTATGACAATGATTCACGTGGGTATTCAAATTATCTACCTTACTCACACTCCGAAACTTCTGGCACACAGAAAGTAGTATGTTATTTGTGGTAGTGTCATATTTTTAACCATGTGAACAAAACTTATACCAGAGAGTGAAGGAAAGACCAGCCTATTGACTACAAACAAACTTCTTCAGAATTATTAAAAAATAAAGAGTTTAATGTTGGAAAGTTAAATGTCTGCTAGTAATTCATGTTAAGCTGTACAACATAAATAATTATGCATTTAAAGAACTGTACACATCCAAGGCTAATGCATGCCAGTCTGGAATTTCCTATCAGTATTATATTTATTTTGCCACAACTGACAAATTTACCTCTTCATTTCTTTTCTCATCTGCTAGCAGTTGATGAGTTTGTGTTAAAGATTATTACTCTGACTGCCCTTTCCTTTGTGGGAATAAAGGAGCAACTGACAGCGCAGTGAAGGAACATGGAAAGTTTGTGTCAGTCTCTGTGCCCCTAATAAATGGTGAGGTTAAACCATGCTACAAATCCCATAAAGTGAAAGGTGTACTTCACCCTAGAACAGGCCACAAGGTACCACAGGCGAAGTAGATGTATAGAGCTACTCTTTCTCTCACCTCAGTGTTAAGTGGGTGTGGGTGGTCACTGCCACACTCCAGCCACTTTACCCCTGGGAAAGACACAGTATCCATCGCATAGGAGGCTGGGTGGGGCCCAGGGCCAGTCCAGAGGGGTGTGAAAAATCTCGCCCCCACCAGGAATTGATCCCTGGACTGCCCAGCCTTTAGCAAGTTGCTATACTGGCTATCCTATCCCAGCCCACACAAACCCAATAAACTAAAAAAATAGACACATTTGATATTTTAAATTATTTCACATAATTTCTAATTCTAATTAGAGATCAGTGTCTCTGATAGCATTACTACATAAATGTGTTAATGTTTACAATGAAAATAAACATTCAGACCTGCTACTAAAAATTACATTTTATTGCTATTACTTGTATTGTACAACATAACACAGATAGGGTACCGGTCCTCTAAACAGCCACTGCTAGTATACTGATTTGAGAACAACAGAAGTCTGAGAATGACTTGTCTGAGGTTATGGCCACAATGCTGGCATACCTGTATATTGAGGAAGTTTAGTCTTAAGTCGAACTAATCCAATATCATTCTTGAGTTGATGATTATCAAACTTTTCGTGGGGAATAGTCACTGCTACTTCATAATCTTGCACTGGGTCTTTGCAGTAATCATCACAATCTTCCACAGTATCTAAATTATGTTCACCAAGGCGAACACTCTCTCTGAAACCAGACAATCAGTACATTCTGATTTACATCCCAGAATGAATGTTCTGAGTGTCTGCCTTCCTTTCTTCATAATATAAACCTCACCATCTCAGGTTCATTTCTTTCACTGCACATAAAATACTGCCTTCTACCACACATGCAGTATGCTGTATTCCACATACAGGTATCACAAAGCTCACACAGTGAAATCTGCTTATAATGGAATCCTAAGAGATCCATCAAAATTATGTAAATATGTCCAATGAAGAAGTGTAATAGCAGTGTCACCTGAACATCAGCAACACATGCATGCAAATGGTAAGGAAGTGTTATTAAATGCCAATACATTGAGATGTAATCAGCTTTTTTTTATGTTTACAGCTAAGGTGGTCAGCTTTATGCTTCATCCATGTTTCACTGGCAGACACAACCCCAAAGTATAAACTGGACAGAAAACAGGACTGACTCCAAAATTTGTACAGACAAGGTGACAGAAAGAAAAAACCTTGCCCGTAAGGGGATATGAACCCCCAGTCATCTAGCTCGTGGCCAGACTTACTACATACTGACTGAAGTACAATAAACCTATGCATACAACATCTATGTAAGTATGGGAAACTTGTAACTACATAATATATGTAAGAGAAACTTGGTATTAATTTCCATTACTTAACTGAATTGACTAAGCCTAAAAATCTAGAAATATTATGGTTTTCTGGCTACCCATAACACCGGCTTTGTAAAATTATCCACCATCCCACTTCGTACCATAAAATTGTTTTCTTCATGAGTATGCAGTACATTTTTATACAGAAGATTTCCCCACTGGAAATGTACGTATGGGGGAAATAATATTAAAGTTTTGTAGGAAATTTAGAATACAGTTTCCTGGTGTTTCAGTTCATTCAAAATCAAGCACGTATGGGAGTTAAGGGAGCCACTTCCAACATCTACTCTAGCACATGATAAGTTATATTACATACATTATTATGGAGAAATGTAAGACTGTTATATTTGCCATGCCTCTGGGTTTAGCTTTTCAACTGGACTCTCTGTTAAAGAAGATCAATTTCACAGCCATTACCTGACACATACAAAGCAAAATGTTAGTCATTTACAAACCAGATCAAGTTGGAAAAGGTTAGCTGGGCATGAATTTCACATACTGAGAGTTAGTTAAGCCAATAAAGAGCAATCAGATTTTGCTATCTATATTGTGAACCGCATTTTAGATTCCAGAAAACTGCCAAGTCAAGTTATTGTAGTATGTATGATGGAAATGACACATTGAATAATATTGCTAGTGATGAAATTCTAAACAGAAGTATTACATGGTAACTAATAACATAATAACAATAATCACAATGCTATTAACAATTTACAGTATTTGCAAGCAAACACATAAGCCTGTTAAAGCATGACTATTTGGTACTCAACACCACCTGAATTGGTTCCAACTTTAGTACATATACCTGACTTTCTGAAAACAATACTTGAATAGTTGGTGTCTTACATAGTTGCATTCACTTGGTGCAGACAATGTGCAGCTGTCAATATGTATTGATCATTTATGACAGTTCCTCCACAGATATACAGCAGGCTTCCATTACTTACTGAAACACAAAGAAACTGAATCAGATGACACCAGCCACTAGCAAGGTAAATATTGTAGGGCATACATCATTAAGAACAGACTGTTACCTGAAAGGGCTTTTACTTGTAATGGCACCATCCATGCAAAGTTCATGTTTTCCATTGTTCTCAGACATTTGTAATATAGTCACTTTTCTCTAAAATGGTAGTGAATGTAGATTGTGATTTATTTACTCGCAAAAAAGTTATCATCTGTTTTAATAATAACAATAATCTTTCATTTTTTGATAATCACTACCATTCATACACAAAAAAAAACTATTCAATTTTATTGAAGAGGGTCTGAATGCAGTGACATAATAAAGTATCATGTTTAATAAAGGATGTTGATGTGTGATATCTGCGTTTTTTCTGGAATTTTAGTCAACAATGATTTGTAATTTGTTACCAATGTTTTGTGACAACCTCTCAGTCCCATCTTCAAGGTCAAGCAGTCCACTCAAACAGTACACGTGGACTGCTTCACACTTGAAGATGGGACCGATAGTTTGTCCGGAAACGTCGGTAACAAACACCATTCTATGCTGCGTAAAATTCCAGAATAGCGAGGTCTCATTTAACCTTAGCAGAAGCCTGAAATCACAATGTGGATGTGTTTATACAAGGGCCCACTACTGGGTCCTATGTTGTACTGGTTGATTCCAGACCACACCTGCATATCCTACTTCTTTCAGCCCCATCTAAATATTATCCTGTCATGTATGTCTATGTCCTCCAATGTTACCTCTTTTCTTTAAATCCTCTAAACAAAATTTTTCTTATATTTCTTCTTTCACCTACAAATACTACAGCTGCTGCTTATACAAGAGACATTATGCTGGACCAAGAAAAACTATTATAGTCATAGAGATTAAATTAAGAGAAAACAAATGACATTAGTAATTCTTTAGAAGGCTCCAAAGAATCTACTATGTGATTTGGCTCTCGAAAGCTGTGTATCAGAAAGTCAACTCATTATAAAAAATGTTCATGAAGTCTAAAAACTACAATCCCACATTCATGAAGTCAAGACGAAAAGTTTGTCTGGTGCATAAAACTAGTAACAAAATACAAGGTGTCTCTAGAAGTAGAAAAGTGGGAATGGATAATGTTGTGTAAAATAAGGTAAGTAAAGAAAAACAGGAAAGTGGTCAAAGATACCATCTCTATATGCAAACGTGTCTCTTAGCAGTACAGCATTCAGCTTTTAGAAAATAAAATGGACACTTGGTTATACATATTACAGTCAAAATTTATTGCTTAAAAATGTTCAGACCTAGATACTTAGTTTTGAAACACTGTTGAAAGTGTTGTAAAACATGTTTCTGCCTTTAACTGAAATTTTTCATGACATTAGTGTCTGCTGAGATACTGTTTCAAACAGTTAGACAGTATTACTTGATGCTCCTACATGCCATTGGATATGGGAGGCTAAGAAGAAAGTTTGTGACATGGGACAATGCAATTAGTGATTATTCATACAATAATCTGCAACAGATTCATATGTTACATATTACAACCCAGTATATTTATCTACCTACTTTTGTGCCATTTTTGGTTGCTTATTTAATTATTCTGAATATAATAGAAAAACAACTCAGTTACAGCTACACAGTCTGAATACACAGACAGATTAACAGATACTGAACTTTGTAGAGTCTATGTTATGTTATATTATCAGGCTATAGAAATCGATAAAGAAAAAGACAAATAAACAATGGTAAACAAATTAACTGCAAATAACAATGAAGCAGGAAAGACCAACTGTGAATTAGTGCTTACAAATCACATACCTTGCTATAAGTGTATTCTCATATGTAATTATCTTTCTGGTGTGTTTGCAAAGGAAAGTCAAAAAATTAACCTGATGCGTATGCTATGTCCACCTGCTTGTAGGTCCATATGTGAAAGGTCGAGCTCTACTACAAAAATTTATACAAAATTTGATATTAAGATTTGCTGACCCAGTCAAACTTTGGTTAAAATCTGACAACAACAGGAGACAGTTTACATGAAGACCTACACACAATATGCATGAATCTGAAGCTTAACTTTCTAAAAATTTATCACAGTGAAAATTATCTTAAACAACATTTACAGAGAAATGAAAGATAAGTTGATATCCAATACATTTTCTGTATAAGTTTTAGTTATTGCAATAATTACAGAAGGGACTTTTGTTGTGTTATCACATACTTCAAGAAATCTAGAGTCAATGACAAATCAAATGTACCAAAATGGTTAGGCTCTATGCATATTTACTAACCTTTTGTAACCAAGTCAGTTAGACTTATCATTATTTTATTGCTAACATCCTTAGTATTTTTACCATTTTAAGTACAGAAAATTTGAATTTTTCTGCAAGGTTTAAAAAACAGTTAGAAAGGTAAGAGGTAAAGTTGTTCCTGTACATGCTATGAAGGCATAATGGGGGAGTAGAAGTACAAATCTATGCATGCTTAACATGAGCACTAGATGAGTTGAGTAGGTAACTTTACACACTGGCCACAATGAGCACCCAGTACCCACCGAAACTCACTTCTTTCACCTTCTCCCAAAGCATTACAACATTTTATATATATTTAAAATAATCAAATGTTCAATCAATTAACATATATAGGCTTAAGCAAAATTACTTCCTAACTGGAAATGGCATGTACCAACAATAAAAAAAATAATGATACTGTAACAGGTTATATCATATCAGCTTAGGGAAAGATATTGAGGAAGACCACTGAAGAGATATCTGGTATTGAAAATTATAACAGGACACATATCTGAGCACCTGAGAAGACAGTAATGGTGGTAGTGATGGCAGCTGTGACAGTTTTCATGGTGGTGATGACAGTGGTTACTTGTACCATAAAGATTACAGGATGTAGCGGTAAAGAATAAAGAGTGAGAAAAAGTGGGAACTTTCAACTTTCATGGCTGAGCATTTGTTTGTGGTCAGCAGAAAAGTGAAATTATACTGTCAGACATAAATAGACTGAAATGTATCTCTGTCATCAAGTTGCATTGTTCCTAATTTAATTTTCATAGTGTCCTTCCTTACACTTTTTCTGAAAAATATTATGAAATCCCATTTTCTTAACCCTGTCTCTATCACACAGCAACCCAATCATTTCCTTCTTATGACTGTGAAAACAATTACATTCTATCATCTGCTGTCCCTGATGCACTGGTAGGGGAGGGCAAATACTCTTAACCCTCTCTGGCAACCGCATCCAAATTGTATAAAAACAATAACAAAACAGAATTTATGGACTCTTCATATACAATGTGCCTAAACAAGCTATCCAAGTCTGAACATACTTTCATGTTACTCCTGACAGTGTATGTTACATTCCAATATGGATTTTATGTAAATAAATACTTCCTCATGCAATATTATAAAAACCACCTTTGGTATTCACAGATCTTATGTAAGAATGCAGAAAAATTCAGAATAATTTATGAGTCAGAAATAGCAGTTATATTAAACACATAATTTAGGCAGCATGAATGGGTTAGAGTAATTAGCTACCGTCTGGGTTACAAGCTTGATTACCTATAGACTACATAGTACATTCTGATGAACATTACATCTATAACCCAGGAGAGCCATCCATGGAAACTGCTCGAATGATGCATTTTGTCCATTGGTTATTTTTGGTGTATTTGTGGAGCCACAATTTTCATTAGGCAGCAGTCGCATGGTTGGATGTTCCTGCACTGGCGGTGAGAACGGACAACACACTTTATATTTCTTAAAGTTGCAACGGAAGAGAATGTTACTCCCAGTCTCCTGCTGGTGTCTCAGCTGGGCTGTACATTCTGCTAGGGACATGCATGACAATCCGGAAGCACATACTGAGTCTTCTTCATTAGCACAGTTTGCCTGCATGACTGAATTTAAAGAGAGACAGACTGTAAATACAGCACAGTGCAACAACTGTCATTTTAAATTTTCAAATTCAGAAACTCATTATAATGTATACTGGTGGAATGAAAGTAAGAGCATACATTACCTAATTTGAAGAATATAAGAAATAAATGCAGAAAGTTAGAGGCAAGCATTTTCAGTTGTAAAACCTGAAAACAATAAACTGCACTTAGTTTTACAGAAATTATAACTGTGAGATTTCTTAATTTAATAACTTCAATTATTAAGTTTTCAAATTAAAGCAGCTGAAAACCAATATTCTTTTTCAGTAATGGAATACACAAAATTTATGCTATAACAAACCACATAACACAACAACACACACATACACACAGGTGTCAATGTTCAAATTATTTTCTTCACTCTATGACATACTGACAGAATTTTCCTTTAATCTCAAAATATTTCACAGTATATTATGACTTTCAAGCACTCGTAGCAGCACAAACTTTGTTTTCCTTCTCTGTATCTTTTTTGTCCCTTCTGCTTTTACAATACATGTTTTTGTCTTTATTTTGCACAGTCATTTCATAATCCATACCATTCAACAAATATCATTATGATGTTCAAATTAAATAATAATAGATGTGTAGGGCATGTGTCACACCTAGAACAGATGACCAAACCATGACATAACAGTGCTGACAGGCCACAGTGTAGGTGTGAAGATATTAAGATGGGCATTAAAGAAGCAAAGTGCATGTGCACTGGATACAAGACATTCCCACATTTTATTGAAACTGAAGATTCATTACTGCGCCCTCAAGGGTCGTTGAATCCAGCCCACATCGACAAACCTTATCTCAATAAGATTTATTTATATACCATAATACTGCTCTTGCCTTGGTTTCCCAAGCAGCCTCATCACTTCAGTATTTGAAATGAAAGTGTTACATGATTTGATTTGATTTATTATTATAATTCCAAGAAATCCATATACAGGAGTAATCCATGGATACAGGAACAGTCAAAGAGAGAACTTGGCTCTATGAGGCCAAATCAGTCCTTATACAAATAGTACAAAGTAACAGTAAATACAAGCAAAAAATAACTAAACAAAAAATAGACACAAAATAGTTACAGATTGCAATACATAAACCTAAATATGGCAATACTGTACACAGTTATTAGCTAGTTAAATTAACCTAAGAGCTATAATAATTATAAAATAATAAGTAAATAGCAACAGATATAATAAGTGCAATAGAGATTAAGATTTGTACAGTTAGTATCTAACATAACATAGGTTAAGCATTCTGTTCACCGAAAAATTCTTCTAAATTATAAAGTGAGTAAGTAGGTAGTGCTTTAGAGCAACTTTAAACTTTTTGGGGTTGCAGGAAATGTCTTTAATTGGTGAGGGAAGAGCATTTAAAACGTTAATACCAGAGTATTTCCCCATTTCCCCTGTGCAGTTTATATGTCCCGCTCACATCATACGTGCCGAGATAAAGCAAAATTTGCACCCCGGAACACCTTTGCGTTTACCACATCCTTCAAATCCATGTCCATTTTCATAGGTTATGCAAAACAAAGCCAGTATAACAATGAATGCTTATGTCTAGATTTCAACTTAACAAAACAAAGGAGCAAAGCAATAAAACATGTTATGTACGTACAATACGTTATATAAAGTTACGTTGATGGAAATTACTATCATAAAGAACAACGTATGTACGGCACATAGTACAGTTCAAATTCCAGCCAGATGTACTGTATAAACCAATAACGTATATGTCTGAAGATATATTACCTGTTACTGGTTTTAAAGCCGTGAAGAGTTCATACAACATTTGCCGCACACATCAAATGCAAAGCTCGTTTTGAAATGCAATAATCACAGACAGAATACTAGCAAACTACATCGTTAGTGACTGGTTTTTCCCACGTGCGTTCGGAATTGAATGTGAACTGTGCGTTTACGGATGTTCGTCCAAAGATGGAACTAGCTTGACCTTCGCTAAACTGGTCGTCATTTTTGTGATGATATTAACACACTGCCATAAATTGTAACTGTCCCAAATTTATGAAATACCTTGTCTCATATTATGCCCGCCTGTTATACAACACAGCACGGTGCACCCACCGCAAGGATCAGAATAACAAGGGCCGCTGCTAACGATATTACTGTTTAAATGAATGCACATATAGCCTGTGCACGTGAAAAGTTAGCACCTCACGCGACGGGAAAAATATGGACGATGTTTAAGAATACGGTACTGGGAAAAAACATCAGGTCCTCAGGGAGAGAAAAAAACTGAAATTTGCAATATGAGTTGCGTGCACTCTGCCCTAAGTATTATGAGGATGATGATTAATAAAGGGAATGACGGGATTTGTAAATAATGGAAGGGACAAGAGACGAGCATAAAATTTTAGGCGAAATTCTGAAGTGTGAGACTTAGGCGTAAATATGACGATAATACAAAATTGGACCTTACAGAAGTGGTAAACGGTACAATGAATAGCCTATGGCCTGGACAACCGATGAATCGTGGTTTGATTCCCGGCAGGAAGAAGATGTATTTATTTTCTGTAAAACGTCCAGGCCGGCTGTGGTGCCCACTCAGACTCCGATTCAGTAGGTAATGGAGGCATTTTCAAAAGGAGTAAACCACGCCCCCCCCCCCCTTCCACACATGCCATCATGGCGTGCACTGTAAGCTCTTCGGTGAAATATAATAAATGTGATGATGTGGACTGGACCCAGCCGGCTTTAGACGTTGTCCAGGAGCGTGCTCTTGTGAACATGGCAATGAAGCTTTCGTTCTATACAAGGAGGTAATCTCTTGACTGTGAGTGACCAGCGCCTTCACAAAGACTCTCCTCCTTACATCCACTCGTGGTTACGACTCAATATTTTCGAGACTTTTTTCCTTGTAGACTAACGTAGATCCCATCATAACATACGTAACCGACATACTCATGCTTTTTATGGTTTCATTATTTGTGTACGTTACTTACTTACTTACTTACTCCATGGAGCAGAGTCCTTCTTGAGAAGCTAACCAGTAAACTTTGCAGCTAGTCAAGAAATTCCCCGCATTTATGGAACCCGAAAGTCCCTCACCGTACCCACAAG
>Ga0268261_10004740_pt1 | contig 10227 bp, 8 predicted proteins | sample TergutNc150P1_FD_190353 | JGI IMG/M metagenome (GOLD analysis project Ga0268261, IMG submission 190353) | Nasutitermes corniger P1 segment gut microbial community from laboratory colony in Florida, USA - Nc150 P1 (SPAdes) (version 2) | ecosystem: Host-associated > Arthropoda: Insects > Digestive... | reverse complement strand
GATTTCTATCAAATATCCTGCGTTTTGAACCTGTTAACGATAGACTCTTTTGGATCACAGTTCGTGGGAAATTCAGAAACCATAGTATAATTAATGCACATGCCCCAACAGAGGATAAGGATGATGAAGAGAAGGATAAATTTTATTTAGAACTTGAAACTGTCTATAGTCAATGCCCCAGGCATGATATAAAAATGGTACTTGGAGATTTCAACACGAAAGTGGGTAAGGAGGAAAGTAACTACCCCTGTGCAGGAAGAAATGGATTGCATGAGGAATGTAATGGAAAAGGGCTATAAATTGGTACAGTTTGCCGCCACTACAGACATGATTATTGGGGGAACTATATTTACCCATAAGAACATACACAAAGTGACATGGAGGTCACCGGATGGAGACACTATGAACCAAATTTATCATATTTTGATTCAAAAGAAACATTCCTCTAATTTGAAGGATGTTAGATGTAAACAAGGTGTTAATGTTGATTCAGACCATTATTTGGTGATGGCTGAGATCCAAGCCAGAATATCGATGAACAAAACACATAAGGGGCAAAGGGCATGGAAGTATAATGTGCAGCATCTGGAAAAAGAAGAGGTACAACAGGCCTTCTGAAGCAAGATTATGGAGTTGAACGAAGGTACCTCGGCCAACGAGGAGAGTCAAAAGGGAATAGAAAAGCAATAGTATATATATGAAAAGATAATGAAAGAAGCGGCTGAATCTGTTATGGGAATGCAAGGACCTCCATAGAGGAATGACTGGTTTGATGATGAGTGTGCTGCAGCAACCTCTCTGAAGAATAAGGCGTATAAAAATATGTTAGATAAGAAGAACACAAGACGGGCGAGGGAAGAATACCAAAGGAGGAGGTATGAAGAAAAGAAAATACATTGGAGGAAGAAGAGGGAAGCATGGAAGGGATTGATGGAGGAGATGGAGAAAGCCGGTAGGCAAAAAGAAACTACAAAGTTTCATAGGAAAGTGAATATTATCAGGAAAGGTTACAAGCCAAGAATAGGGATGTGTAAGGATAAGAAGGGAAATCTTGTAACTGAAAAAAAGAATGTATTACAGAGATGGGCAGAACACTTTGATGAACTATTGAATGGCCATGGAGATGAAGATAGAAATAAAGGTGATGGTGAGGGTGAAACTGAGAAAACAGGAGAAAGCCTGGATAAGGAAGAAGAAGACGAGAAATATGGAGCAGATAGAAACTTGGAAACGACAGACATACCTACAAAGGAGGAAGTGAAGGCAGCAGTTGATAAATTAAAGAATAAGGCACCAGGCCCAGATGGAATACCCAGTGAAATATTGAAGGAAGGGTATAAATATATGGAAAACAGAATTTATGAGTTAATAGTTCAAATCTGGAATGAAGAAAGGATCCCTTTGAGCTGGGTCGAAGTTTTAATCTGTCCTATACACAAGAAAGGTGATGTTCAGAACTGTGAGAATTTTAGAGGAATTTCATTGGTTAATATTGCATATAAGGTACTGTCAATTGTGTTATATGGAAGACTAAAGCCACATGCCAATCAAATAATAGGACAATACCAATGTGTATTTAGAGAGGTAGTGTCCACAATTGACCAAATACAAACACTAAGGCAGATTTTAGAAAAAAAACGTTGGAATTCCAAATCGAAACCCATCATCTGTTTATAGATTTTAAAACAGTGTATGATAAGGTCAACAGGAATCAGCTCTATAAGGCAATGCTGAAATTTGGTATACCACTGAAGCTAGTGAGACTAACACAAGCCACGATGGAGGGTACTACTGCCAAAGTCAAGGTGCAAAACAAACTATCTGAAAGCTTCCATATACAAAATGGGTTGAGGCAGGGAGATGCATTAGCTTGCATTTTATTTAATATAGCACTGGAAAAGATAATACGTGACGCAAACATAAATCAGCATGGTAATATATTTTACAAATCAGTGCAGATATTAGCATATGCAGATGATATTGATATTATCAGTACATCCTTAAAGTCTCTTCAAGAGGCTACAATAGCATTGGATAGAGCTGCAAGAAGGATGGGATTGGAAATTAACCAAGCTAAAACTAAGTACATGATTTGTAGCACCAAGAAGAAATACGTTGAGAATGTTTTTAAGGTGAAACGCATGACCTTTGAGAGGGTCAACAGTTTTGTGTATTTGGGAACATTAATTAAAACTGATAATAATACCTCTGCCGAAATTACCAATAGAATTGCTTTAGCCAATAGAAGTTACTTTGGGTTGGTGAATAGCCTTAAGGCCAAAAACATAAATAGAAAGTATAAAGTGATTATATATAAGACATTAATAAAACCAGTCCTGATGTATGGGTAGGAAACCTGGGTTCTGAGTAAGACAGATGAGTTACGTCTTGGAGTTTTTGAGAGAAAAATATTAAGAAGAATCTATGGACCTATCTGTGAAGGGGCAGCATGGAGATCAAGATATAATGAAGAACTATATCATCTGTATGATGAGACTGACTTGGTAACAACAGTTAGGATAACCAGGCTCAGATGGGCAGGACATATAGTACGAATGCAAGATAATCTGCCATGTAAGAAAATCACCTTGAACAAGCCGGAGGGCAGAAGGTGAGTGGGAAGGCCAAACCTTAGGTGGATGGATGGAGTGATGAGGGATGCAGAGAGGCTGGGAGTCAGAAATTGGAAGAGCAAGGCCAAGGATAGAGATTGTTGGAGGCAACTTCTTGAGTCAGCCAAGACCCTGCATGGGTTGTAGCGCCTGGGAGTGAGTGAGAGGATATAAGTCAGACCTATGGTGAGTGTTAATGGAGTGTACCTCAGAGCTAGATGTAAACTCTTCTACATTCTTAACTACAAAGAGTAATAATGACAATATGTACTGTGAGTGTAGGGAAAGAATGTTTAATTTTTTAAATAATTCACGACATGATACTCTGTTACCAGCATTCATAATAATTCTTATTGCTCTTTTCTGTAATTTGAAAATATTATTACTATAGGGTGAGTTGCCCCAGAAGATTATACCATATGCTATGATGGAATGCACATAAGAAAAATAAATTTTTCTCAAGTTCTTTGTGCATGCTCTACAGGGCACTGAACCAACCCTTGCCTCCCCCAACGTGGATGAACCCATGTCCCTACCTACATTTCTAAGAGAGTTTAAAGCAATGTTCCAGCAACTAATCCAACAGAATACTACGGTCCTCAATATGCTCACCATGCTCATAAACAAAATAAACAATGGCTAAATTCCTTCGGATAGCGCAGTGGAACACCAACGGCCTTGCCCAGCACAAGGGCAAAGTTCAACTCTTCCTACAACAAAATAAGATCGACATCCTACTTGTAAGCGAAACTCACTTCACCACGAAGACTCACTTTCAAATACCGCAATAAAATACTTATTACACCAATCAACCGTTCAAGATGTCATCCACAAAAGAAGCAACAAGCACCCAGCCAAACTACAGTCTCATCCAAACCTACTCCTACAATCCCTATCAAGGGACAATATCCCACGGAGACCGAAACGAAGATGGCCAACTGACCTGTAATCAGGAGTAAGAGATTCCCTCACTGGAGGGAACCTCATCACGTCAGAAAGTCCACAGGCTGGACTCATGCCAGCTCATTAGCTTATGGAATACATTGTACTCCGATTGCTGATAAAATAAATAAATAAATAAAAGAAGTTCTTTGTGGGGATAACAGATCTCAGAGATCTAATTACGTAACATGCTGAGTTTAGTTTAGAACTTAGCTGGTCAATATGTGTTTTCCAGGATAGTGTGCTATCCAGAGTGAGACCCAAAAAGTTTGTACTATAAGTATTATTGATAAGGTTAGCTTTATAACTAATATGTATATCGACTGCAAGTTTAGGTTTTGCCATGAACTGTAAGTAGTTGGTTTTATTAAAGTTCAGTATTAACAAACTGGCTTGAAACCATTTGTTTATTTTCTCAATTACTATATTAACCCTTATCCTGCTAACTTGGAGAAAATGGTGAGCTCCTAATAATGCCAGCAAATAGCAGATGGGATTTAATTCAGCGTTTAAAGGGTTAATTTCATCTTTAAAATCTGTAAGGTTAGAGTGAGTAAAGATTATATTGGTATCATTTGCAAATATGGTTTGTTTGGATATATCATTTATTATGCCCCGTAAATTGTTAATGTAAAAAAAAAATGGTCCAAGAATTGAGCCCTGTGGGTCTCCTTGTTTTACTTTTTCCCAATTTGAGAAATAATTTTTGGAATATTTGTTCTTTATTAATACTCTTTGATATCTGTCGCTCAAGTATTATTTTATTAAGTTATATATTAATTTATATATATGCATTGTACAAGAGACTGAGATCTTATTCTGATCCAAAATAAAACTTGACAATTATAATTTTGGTTCTATGTGCACATATGGCCTGAGGATGACCATATAATTGGTCAAAACAAGTTGCCACAATTTATGATATAATATAATACAATTAACTGTGTCAATGACATAAATAACTACTTTATGAAGAGAACCTCTCATTTATCACAGCTCACACCCAATTTCAAATCAACTAAATCTTAGTACCTGGATGAAAAACATCATGCTCACAGCACATGCACAATCTGTCTCCTAGCTTGCAATTTTTATCCAAAATATTCACTCATTTAAACAGGGGGATTTTATGTCCTTTTTTGGGACTGTCTAGTTTCTTCTCATATACATCCCTTACTACTCCTGCTTGTAGTCTTGTCCATTTCTGATGATCTTTTTATTTCATGGTAAGAGAAGCACATTACTTCTGCAGCAACAAGTGTTACTGTCATATGCTGCTAGCATAACACATTTTACACTGCACTCTTGGCATATGTTCAAAAAGTGTCATTTCATTCTTCATACACATTATGAGAAATACTAATACTGACTGAGACATGTTCCTTGTTAGTTTTGTTTACAGGTCCTTACTTAACAACCATGGGTCATTTTTCATTCTATTCTTGCATTGCTGCACTCAAATTCAAAGAAATATCATACAGTGTATTCACAGAGTGTCGGAGTAAGATCCCATGTACACTTTGATTATGAGAACACCTGTAATGTTTGACCTAACTTCTCTTGTTCAAAATAATGACTCATTTGTTTTTTGTATCACAGAATCCACTACCAAATAATAACAGTCAGAGCTTTGAAAATTCAAGTATTTAAAATCAAAAAAGGTGTTAATGACTATTTTGCATTGGTAGTTTTCAGTCTGCATTCACAAGAGTTCAATTGTTGAGACATGTGATAAATAAGACTTGCGCTCATGTATTGATTTCATGCTGCTGGTATTCAGTTTAATTTTTTGTAATAATTCAAGCTGCACAACACCAACTCAGGATCCCAGAAACTGTACTTAATTCCGTTCCATTAACTGTAATTTTCTAGAGTTTTGCATTGCAGAATTGAAGATATGAACTTCTTGGGCATTAACTTTAAGCAAAATTGTATGAAAAGTGTTGTGTATGCAGCAATCCTCTCTTCTGTCCCTCTTCTTATTACTCAAGTTTCTTGGCAAGCTTATTAAACACTACACATATCTCTAGTTGAATTTACCCTTTGGGAAGAATGCAGATATCACAGGAGCTCATCTTTATGATAAATTAACTAGCATTCAAACCCTAAAACACTAAATGTTTTACAATGAACAAAAAAAAAAACCAACCTGTACTCCATCATTAGGTACCCTTAAGAATTCTGTCACCTACGTGTGTTTCTGTCATCAGTGGTGAGGGAACATTTTGCAAATTCAAGCTCATGAAAACAAGATCATCTGTGTCTGAAGTAAGACTGAGCTCTGTAGCTATTTAATTTTAAACTTCACTTCAAAACCCAATTTATCCAAATTGTTGAAAAGTTTTGCCAACAAGGATGGCAAGAATTTAACTTTCATGGAAATGTTTTGTACATACATATTTTTCTACACATTACACTCTTTCTATTCAAGGTAACACAGTTAATTTTTATAGAGACATCTGTTTAAGAAAACTTAAATTGCTGTTCAAAATAATGTAAAAACTTCATGTAAATAAGATGACAATGGGGATGCCAAAGGTATTCTGCACAGGATGGCAAGATGACTATAGCTGGCTCTGGCCACACATTAGCTCTGGTCTCACACTTTGGCCAGGTAGGGCAAAGTGTGAGACTTTTCCACAAAAACTCATAAAATGAGAAACTTCATAGACTGTGTTCTGCATACATGAATGTTACTGTCTTCGTCAGATGGCTTGATCCCTTCTAGAGTTGGGGTGAGGAGGCAAGCTGGTCAGAAGGAAAACACAGCACATGCAGCTCCAAACATTTTCTCTACATTTCAAAAACATTGTCACATAACCCACAGCACTCTGCAGTTTCTTTGTAGCAATTCAATTTTTAACAAAAGGAAATTCTAATTAACACAAAATTTAACCTTAACAGAAGCAATTCCATTGCGACAATGTACTCTTACTCCCAACAAAGTAGACGTTTTGGATCAGGTATAACTTTGCGTGGCCATGCTGACCTAAACCAAGCAGTGACCAGGCCATACTGACCACAGATTTATGCAGTGTTAGAGAGCTAAGGTAGAAAGTTACCTGATCCACACAATACTATAGTGATTAACAAAGAGGGGGAGATGGGTTGCAAAGCGAATATGACTTGCAACTGGGAAATAAGAAGTTTTTAGAATGTTTCCTAAAATTAAAGATTCTTATGATAATAAGTAACTTGTGGAATATGCATCTATTCTGGTAAATCCTTTCCTCCAAGACATTAAAACCCGACAATGAAATAACATGGCATTAAATTCCAGAAGACCATATTCCTAAAACTGACTCTTGCAGGAATATACAATCACAGCACAGGCAGTCCTTGACTTTCATATGTTCTACTTTTCTACAACCCGCACTTTCGTACATCATAAATTGTCAAACCTTATCTGTCTTTCGCAAGGCAAATTCAGACTTTCACACAGCTGATGAACGAACATTTTGAGCTATGGCGCAGTGGTGCTGAAAACTGGATTTCATATCTACTAAATGCCTGACAAGGTACATGAGATATGTAGAATCTGAGGCAAGAAATAATTTTAGAAAATGTATCTGTATTGTTTGTATTTCGTAACCCACCCAACTACTTTGATGTTGGTGGGAACATTGAGTTTTTCTGTTGGCTGGTTTTGATGATGCTGCGTGTTCTTTGTTGTTGGCTATCCCGGCCATGTAATCTGGTAGAATAAAGTTGACCTGTACCATGCTTGTGGCCATACATAATTTGCAAGCAGAGTGGCATGGGCGCTGTGGTGTGAAATATATGAAAATGTTTCGAAACAGCATTTTTACGGTTACCAGTGAGTTATGGTATGAGTTTCATTGCCCATCCCTTACAAAAGCTACTGGAAGTTTGGATGGCAATCGTTCGTAATGGTGGGACCATTAAGAATCATCTTAGGTTGAATTTATGTATGAAAGTATCGCAGTTGTTAGTACAACCATTTTGTTAGTTGCCTATTCATAGGGATTTTTATGTACTACTTGTAAGCAATGGGAACAGAAGCCCCTTTATAACGTTTATGTTTGTTGTTCGATTTATGTACGCATTTGCAGGAATAAATTATGTACAAAAGTCATAGACTTCCTCTATATAAAACACTTAGATATCACTTTACCTTGACGCTGGAACGTGCAGGATATGCGAAGGTAACATCCCTCAGTTCAATATCACCTCGTACTTTTTGAGGTTTTATTCCAGCATCAGAATAGGGATCAATATCTGGTACCCGGTCAATAATAGCAAACAGTGTCGATGCAGCGCCAATTGCTGTGCTAACAACACTTACATATGGCATAGCACTGCCTAAGGAAAAGGCACCAGACAGGACACTAAAAAATACCTGCACAAAGAAAAACAATTTGTTGACTATAACCTAATTATAAGTAACCGCATGTTTGCATACATTTGTGACCTGGTAATGTTTGCCATCCAAGACTCCAGACTCGTCTCTTTTTTTTTTATCCTTCACTCCATCTCTAAGGAAACTGGTTATCTCAGAATGTGTATGCACAACGGTAATGTAGCAGTTGTAGATTGCAACTACAAGTTACGGCTACTCCATAGTAACTATAATCAGGCTGTATACCAGAATTATCACATGGAAATTATATGACATAGAGGTGGTTAAAATTATATATATAGGTATATGTGTTACCCATAGGAAAGCCTTTTCATGATACAAAATAATATTGTACATGATCAACAATGAAGGATGTATATTCCCATCACTGAATATACATAGCGTTTCACAGTTTGTGGTGTCAGCATTCTACAAATTACGTTACTTACATGCATAAAGGTAGAGGTAAAGTTCACCCTAGAACAGGCCACGAAAATCCAGAAGGGGAGTAAAGGTATAGCTCTACACTTTCTTTAACAGCAACTGGATATTATGTCCCATATATGTGATTTGAATATGTACTAGTTTAATTATACACTCACTGGATTCACACAAAATGATATAAATGGAAGCACACTAATAGATTATTGCTTACACTTTACTACACCTGTTCATATTTACTTATATCTTATACACCATCTTTTTCATATAAAACATATACCAGTAGCATTGTTCACCTCTTACTATAGACTGAACACACAACATACCATGTATATGAGAAGACACACCTCTTCTCACCACCTCTACACCCACAATAGCTGGTATACATGGCCTACTTTTGCCAACCCAATATTTTGAGCTCTTTGAAGATTTTTATATTAAAATTATCTGGTCATATTATTTTAACATTGCACAATATTGTTTTAACTGTGTACAATATTATTTCATATTTGAAAAGACCTTCCTATGAGTAACATACATACCTATGTAATAATTTAGGTAAGATGGAGACTTCATCACCACCTATATGTAAATCATGAAATTAAATAGCAGATGCTAGATAGTCAAAAACACAACTATATTATTATATTGTAGATATAAAATACATATACACAGCGGATGATGTTAACCATTGACCAACTACATGTTTTGGCCCTGTATATTGGCCATCATCAGGTTGCATTATAAACTTAATAAGTAGCTATACAATATATGGGTGGGTACTCTGGGGGGACAAGATCTCGTCTTACAGTAGTGGGCGGCATGGCATTTGGGTCGTTGTGGACCGGTGTTAATATGATATGTCAATGCATTAGTGTATTGTTTCAAACATGTTGAGAATTAGACTAATGTTTGTAAGCTAAGGTAAGTACAAGTGGTGGTAAATAGCCCACTTTCCTATTTAAATAATGTTCTTAAATTACAGTGTTGTAGTAGTGTCAGTTATACAGATTTCCTGGCATGGCTTTAAAATAAGGTACAAAATACAATAAAAGTACATAAACAACATTGTATGTTTTAAAATTGAAACTTAAAAGAACAAAAAACAAAATTAAAATATATAAAACATAATATAAGAACGGAGATTTGTTCTAAGCTGGAACATGTTTAAAATGAGGGGGTAGTAGGTGGCTTGTATACTTCTAGGCTGCGGTGCTGTAGGGCTTGTAGTTCATTGCCTCGGTGGGGTTTGTTTGTTGTTAGGTAGTGGCAGTGATTTTAGTAGAGACCAACTCACGTGGCACTTCTGTCTCCCTGTTATGTTTTACTGTTTATAGGAAGGTCTGTGGTAATACAGTGGAGTAATTCGTCTACATATTGGTGTGTCTGCTGGCTGGTGCTGGTGTCATGCCCAGGGGTCGTTGTGTGGTCTTCTGTGTTAAGGCTCTGTCACAACCACTGGTGAAAATGTCGTAGTGTCGATGCACTGTGAGAATTTACTATGATGCGTGGTGTGTCGGTGTGGGATACAATTGTGTCTCTGGCTTCAGTATTTGTCACTGCTGTATATTTGTCGTTACTCACTATTATACTGTCTGTCATCTACCAGGTTTATTACGTGTATAGGTAGTAAATGTATTCTAGATCTGATGGTAATAAACCTGGTAGATGACAGACAGTACAATAGTGAGTAACAACAAATATACAGCGGTGACAATCACTAAAGCCAGAGACACAATTGTATCCCACACCGACACACCACGCTTCATCGTAAATTCTCACAGTGCATCGAAAGTACGACATTTTCACCAGTGGTTGTGACAGAGCCTTAACACAGAAGACCACACAACGACCCCCGGGGCATGACACCAG
>Ga0268261_10004739_pt1 | contig 10227 bp, 7 predicted proteins | sample TergutNc150P1_FD_190353 | JGI IMG/M metagenome (GOLD analysis project Ga0268261, IMG submission 190353) | Nasutitermes corniger P1 segment gut microbial community from laboratory colony in Florida, USA - Nc150 P1 (SPAdes) (version 2) | ecosystem: Host-associated > Arthropoda: Insects > Digestive... | reverse complement strand
AGAGAGAGAGAGAGAGAGAGAGAGAGAGCGAACCAGATGAAAAAATATTCCAAACATGCTACATCATTACGCTCAGCAATCCTCTGATTTATACTTTCATGTGAACATTTCACTTTCAAATTCATATTACCTGCACTGCAGCACCTGTCCCAATTTGTGCGCCACTTGGCACCTGATTAAAAGCAACAGGACGGCCAGTATGTATCTTTGCCAACTCCTGAAATTAAAATGTATTACATATATAAACTATTCGGAGAGTGGACAAGGTAAACGTTTATGACACACATTTGTGTCCCTTCTATTAAACTTTAACTTATATATCCCACAGAAACAGGACAGATGAAGAAGGCATGTTTGTAGTTGTTAGGCACCTGTTCAAGATCATGCAGGTCAATTGCTGCTGGTCGTGGCCTTGACTGACGCTGAATTTCTTCCTTTGATGCTATCTGATTAGGCGACATGACTCCACTACTGCTATTACTGCTATCAACAAGAGGCGTTACTGACATCTGAAAGGCCAACACATCCTACAATAATATGAGCTTAATGTATCATAAACAATAACACTTTATTACATACAGCAATAATTAATTCTCTAGATTTTAATACTACAGTATATCATTAAGATAACCCCAAATTCAATGCATCTTATAAAATGACACTGAGGTGACGTGGACTGGATAGTCCTGATTTGGGACAGCAGGCCATCTAGTGTTGTACCATCATGATACATTCAAGAGAAGAAAGGATATCTCCACCTGGACCCAATAAACTGCCACTTCTGCACATCAATTCATAAATGTTTCCTCAAAAATTCAATATACAGCTGGACATACTGTAACAGATTTACATTAGAGCCTTGGCCATTCTATGGGCCTCAAATGAAACCATTCCTGCAATGTGAATATCAAGTGATACCCAGCTATGGAGGTGAAACACATTTAAATGACTCATAAAAACAATCAACTTGTAGGTTATTAATGCATTAGCTGGCTGAAAGAATAAACATCCCATGTATTAAAAGAGTCCAACCTGCTGAACTGGTCCCAGTACTGTTAACGGTTGAACTAGGATTGGCTGATCAGCAGGTAATACTGCTATGCCCTCAATACCCATAATTCCAGTCTGAGACATAACATCGGCAGCTGTTGGTATCTGAGAACTGCTGGATCCCGCTGCATGTAATGTGCTCTGTGGTGACAATGGACCCTGCAGTAATATGAAACAGTGTTGCACACCATCAACACAGTGAAGTTCTAAATGCATCACCCAACAGATTATTCATATGTTATCCACTAAGGAACCCAGGGTGCAAAAATGTACAACTACTGGGCAAAAACAGCTGGCCAAAGAAGCTTTACTTAGTAGTTAAAATGAATTATATATTGTTGCAAATGTTCCAAATATCACAGAACAAAAAATATCTTTTTTATAGGAATTCACTATGCATGCATGAGGTAGCAGGCAAAGTGCATGATGATCACACCATGATAAGGTATGGAACAAGATGGCATCAAAGTTACAATACTCGCACATTTTTAGAGGAAAAGCAGCTGTTCATATTTTCATGTTATTAAGAAATGTATAATATTTTCCCAGTTTCACTACACTATAAACAGTCTTTGAGGACTTACCTAAAAGTCGCAAAAGACACAACATAGAACCAGCCTTAAGTCTACTCACCAAACAGTGACCACTAGGCATTGATATAGAAGTTAGTTTCTGGTGTAATGTCTGAATGTAGCTATCATAGGTATGTTGAACCTGAGGGGTAGCAGGATGAGATGGGGGAGTCCCAGTCAGTACACGTTCTGATGGCTGTGACGTTAGCTGTAGCAGTTTCTGCTGTAAATCTGCTATTGTTTGTGGGCCACTGAAAAAATACATACAAACACCATGTAAGTCTGCTTCTTAGTACAAATACATAAATATTAACCAGTGTTCCCACAACCAAAGCGAAATAGGTAGTGTACTTCCAGATGCTAATGTCTGGAAGAAAGGAGTCCAATATCATAACGTAGCAACCTTCACAATAAAGGGTTCCAGGACATTCTAAGGGTTATGTGACACTGGCAACAGCCAGGGCCTTGCATTTCCTTACAAAGTATGCTGTATGTTTTAAAACAGTTGAAATTTCTATTTCCAATCATACAGTGCACTTATCAGCAACCTTACAATTATACCACCATTACATTTCATGCAAATACAAATTTAACATCAGATTTATCTGTAGACAGACATCACAGCACAAATGTTTGTTGATAACGTTATCTGCTTACAATGAAATGTTCCACCTTTAAAAAGGTAATGTCCAACGCACAATCTGCCATAAAGGCACAGAGTGGAGGCAGAGGTATGCCTCTACTCTTTCTTAACCCTCAGCACTAGATGGGGTGGGTGGTCAATGCCACACCCTGGCTCACTCATCCCAAAAGAGACCTCCAGCACCCAGTGTACAGGTGGCTTGGTGGGCCAAGGAGCTGATCTTGATGGGAGCAGAAAATCTTGCTCCAACTAAGGTTTGAACTCCAGACCATCCAGCTTGTAGCAAGTTGTTATAATGACTATGTTATCTGGGACATCATCCATCTTTTTGGTAGCACACAAAGATAAACTCCTCTCTTTCTTGCTCAATGACAAGAAATTTCCAAGAAATTACGCGTGGAACTCCACTGCTCTTCTGTTCTAGTCAACTAGTGTAACATTTCTACACAGACAGGTGAAAACCCAATATGTTGACTACATTATATACACAAGGTGTCATTAATCACAACTGTATTAGCAATGCCTAAGCATTCACCTGTATTAAAATGGTAAGGGCGGCAATAACAATGACACCACCACCACAGCCATCATTACCAATGGTTAATTACCAGACACAACGTGAGTGTAATATCATATCTACATTCTCTGTCCACTGGAAAGAAATACCCACTCCTTCTTTAATTTGATAAATAAAAATGGCTCACACCTCTTGACATTACACTATTACACTTAGGGCCGCTACTACTGCTGTTACTATTCTACTAAATATACTACCTGTCTTTCTCCAGAGAATTCTGCTGTGACAATCTAGGATGCATTAATGCCGCATGCTGATCAATTGCAGGTATGACTGTGTTCTCAGGAGTATATTGCTGATTTGGGGTGTGGCTTGATCCAGGCACAACTTGTGACATGGATGTATCACTAAATGGTGGAGGAGACATCTGATCATCAACTTGCTGCTGATGCTGCTGCTGTTGTTCAGGTTCTGCAGAATGGTGTCTTGATAGAATGACCTCTGACATGCATCGCTGGGCTTCAGGTGGGATGTTGATAGCATCATCTAATTCCGCTCCTCTAAAACTTGTTGTTTGACTGGAACCTTCACTTCCAGAAGGGTCAGATAACTGTGTGTCAAGCAGTACTTTAGTTATAGTCATGTTCCTTAAACCCTGTTCTAGCTGTGCCTCATCTGCTACTGCACCTACGCCAAAATGTCCCTGAGTTTGTGGTAAATGAGGTAGAGTTCCTTCATTGGGTGCACCATTTGTAACAATGATGTTGTCCTGCACAGTACAAGGCTGAGGCATAGTGTGTGTAACAGGATCAATTTCAAGCAGTCCTAATTGATTATCAGGGTCAACTACGCTTGAACGTTTAGATGAATACACATCAACAGAGGAACTCACAGAGATTTCTGATTGTGTAGCTTGCATTTCAGTCTGATGACAGTGAGATTCTGACGATTTCATTTCATAGTTAACATCCATTGATAAAGTAGGAATGGTATCAGTAGAAGCTGATGATTGTTTCCTAATAATATCCTCACAGCTCAGATTCTCAATTCCAACTGAGGCTTTCCTTCCTAAACTGCTGACACTGACTTCTGTATCACTACAAATCAATGAATGATTTTCCGCCTCTTCATGAACTGTCCTGTCACTAGATAAAAGCTGTATTTCCACCTGATCTACATTTCCTTTTGAGAGATTGTGAGATGGTAAATGTGAAAGGGTGACTGATGGATCTGCAGTACCAGTGGAGCACGATGATGATGCACAGCCAACAAGACTAGATGACAATAAACTTTCATCAACACTGCTCACCACAAAGCGAGATACTAAGTGCTGCTGCAACACAAAAACATTCACATATTATTAATATTATGCCTGCAATACAAGATAAAACACAGATTTGATTTACTCAGAAATGTCAAGGAATACGTGGAAAATCTCAGGATTATCCCTTTGACGCCGGAATTAAATCCCTCCGAGCAGGCCTGCCTGCCAGGATTTTTTACGGGGGATTTTAAATTTTAAGGCTTACTCTTAGGAAAAAAGCATATCTCATAGACTTTTCCTTCAAATTTAATGAAATAAAATTTTGCACTCTGCTTATGAATTGGTTAATTGGGAAAAAAATGTTCACCTATTTTTATAATAAATTTAGGCCTCTGAATTGCATGCATTATATGAAATGTGGTGTAAACAGTTCACTACTCACATAATTCTAGTTGCTGCAGAAGGTCTGTGGCACCTTGGATCACTGTTTTATCATGACACACAATATTCACAATTGGGGTGATCTACAAATTTACTCTGGTGTGATATTCCTCGAAACAAGGCAACACGCACAGGCCCACGTCACATCTGGCACACTTATACACTGTGCCCTTTGGCCGTGAGAAGAACACAGACGGCAGCGGAGTTGTGTTGATGATTTCGCTGACCAGTGCTTGTTATGGCGACTCTCGAGTCGCAAAACATTTTTTGTGCTCGAACTTGGTCTTCCAACCAATCTGGGGATGGGGCGATCTTGGCTCTTTCCAGCTTCCTCAATCAAATTCCTCACCAGAAGGAGCCTGAAATCTCGGTGGGCATATTTAGCCCCACAAGAAGATAAGAGTATCCAACTGTTGAGTACTGTTAGATCCAGAAAGTGGAAAAATAATTTCGTGGTCCACTTGAAGGTACGCCGATTCATCGAATAGCTGTTCGCCATACGATCGGAATTGCTGACGTAACCCATGTGCCGGATATACCGTTCCACGATGTGAGGTTTCATGGGGCGGTTGCTGTCGTCACAAAAATTTCCTTCTGGTGGTGGTGGGTCCATGTTAGCATGTAAACTTCTCGTCTGTCGTTCCAAACTAATGCGGTCAAACCTCCCCTAGTCCTCACCCTTACGTCACCCCTTTTTAATTTCAGACGTTTTGGTCCAAAGTCACGGGGCATGTCTCTTCTGTTGGGCCGCACTGTCCCACATGAATTTAGTTTACGTCTGTCCAAGTCATCAAAAAGTCTTGGAGATGAAAAGAAATTGTCCATAAATATTTTGTGTCCTAAGCCTTCAACTCTGCTAGTCAAATGCCTAACAGTTACGTGTGTTGCAGTCATGTCGTCAGTGGTGGAGTCTGAGTCTTTACCCAAGTACACTCTCATGTCATATGTATACCCTGATTCATCACAGAGTTTGTAAATTTTGATGCCGAAACGTTTTCTTTTCTTTGGAATGTACTGCCTGAAGATAACCCTGCCCTTGAATTTTACCATCACCTCGTCCACTGCCAAATGCTCTGAGGGGTTATAGAATTTAGCGGAGGCCTCATTCAGCTTGTCAAAGACAGTCCTTAGTTTCCATAGTCGGTCATATTCTTTGCCTTCGTCAGGTCTCTGTGAATTGTCTGCAAAATGCAGAAAACGCAGTATGTGTAAAAATCTGTCTCGTGTCATGGTCTCGCCATAGAACGGATTGTGTAGCTGTCTGAGTCTCGACCGGTAGTCATGTAGTGTGTCTTTCAATTCGTGTCCCATCTGCAGAGCTAAGGCAATAAAAGTCATCATGTCCAGCAAAGTAATGTCAGGCAGTCAACAGGTAGGTCCGGCTTGTCTGCCTAAGTGTTGCTGGTAGTATACGTTGGTCTGTTCCACCAGCAGAGGAAAAATTTCTGTGAAAAACAACATAAATACAGACAGTGGCGAGCTGTCTTTGTTGATGTGTGGAGCCTCACTTTCTTTCACACCTTTTGCTGGACCGACAAAAGAATAAATATTTGTGTTCCTTCCTTGAGGCGGTCCCCAGGTTGGTAATCCACCACTATTGCAGCCTGTGTTTCTATTTCCGCTGAGGCTTGTTGTTGTTGTTGGCGGTGGTGGTGGTGATGGTGGTGGCGGCGGTGGTGTTGGTCCTCTTTATCTTCTTCCTCCTCAAAATAGTCAAGATCGTTAGCCTCAGAACCTGATTTAGAGTCTGTGTCAGCAACCAGAATTTCACCGATGGCTTCCTCGTCAAGTTTTATTTTTTTCCTGGCCATTGCAATAGACACCTACAATGGTCTGCTTTCTTCACACTCCTCTGTATGACTGGGAACAGTTTAGGAACCTAATACAGCTTAGATACGAACATCTTCTACAGTGAGAGCAAAACAGATCTAAAGCTATGATGTGACAGCTGTATGAATTCCAGTTATTCGGGGTGCCAAGAAATTATTAGCAGATTCACGGCTGTGTGTTGCATGTTACTACCCCACAACCCCTACAGATTACCCCAGCACCACAAGAGGCACGTCTGTGGGCTCATGTGTAGCTGTAGACATCGATATTTGTGGGTATCTCTGATTTTTTATCATTACTTTTGCCTGAATTATGTGGGTACACCACTGACAACCTTTCTGGTCAACAACTAGAGTTCGCTTCATAGGCCAGTGTTGAAATTTCAACCCACAGTGAACCTCAGAGCAAGCGATAATCAAAGCACACAGTGTTAGTCAGTTGAGAAAAATGCACAGTTAGGAAGTGTCCACTTATATATCGGTGTTTGTGAAGGGGTTTAGGAGGTGGAGGGGGTACATTCTGGCTCCTGAATGAAAGCCTGACCTTCAAGGGTCCTGCTACATAGCAAGTCATAGCACTTAACCGAATAGGAGTGAACAAAATTCTTCCAAACTTCGACACACTGTTTGCAACGTCTTTATAAGTCGTTTGGCTATTTAAAGGGCTCATTGCGCGACGTCTTTATAAGTCGTTCGGCGTCAAAGGGTTAATAAAGAGAACTTTCTATACATTTACATTTACCTTACTAAAGAATAACAACAACAGCAACTTCAGTGCACATTTCAAGCCTGTATTTTAAATTACACAAAAATCCACAGCATCCACAAATTGTAATTTCGTAATGTGCCTGTTGTGATTTACCATGTTTAATACCATATTTATTTGATTGCAAGATAAGACTTCTTCCTTAAATTTGGCACTTAAATATGTGAGGTTGTCTTAAGTTCGCCTACGAAGTGCAGAACCAGAGTGTACCAAATCATATCACTTTGAACTGGACCACATGGAGCCAAAACAACGCCTGCATCACAAATCTGTCATGTGTACACAAAAGAGAGAACAGAGCACAACTAATGTTAACTGACACTATCTTCTTTTTTTGGGATTTTGTCCATTCTCTCATTTTTTAAAGGTTCAGGACGCTGGATCTGTTTCCATTGTCATGCAAAGAAGCACCTAACCTGACAGACCCCCTACATAGAGCTATTCTCAGTAAATGGGCACCATACGAACAGTAACTTGTTACGATAAGAACCTCAGAACAGATCTAGTCCAAGGGTAGTAACACAAAAATGGCTACTGAATATTAAAAATCAACTACAAGGCTCAAAAATAAAACCTGGACCAATCCACAAATTACAAACCATAAAAAGAGCCCTGAACTCAGACTGATCAGACCACAGACATGACACAAAAATCCAGAACACGTGTATTGAAATTCTTAACACCATCTGTGGAGAAAAAAGTGAACCATCATGGGTTCAAGTAAGTTTATAACCAGGAAACATAACTGTAGTATTTACTCAATGTGGATCATAACAGCATGGCAGTCTGACATGCTTTGTAAGTGTATGAAATTAATACCAAAATATTTTTTCTTAGCAGAGGTTTTATTTTTGCAGTCATCTTGCATTCAGGTAAATATGGTATATATGCACAGGATGAGTAGTTCCTGACATTTCAGAAGAGCATGCTGCCTGCATCTCCTGAATCTAGGACACAATAACCAATTTGTTTCAAACAGTTCCATTCATATTTGCTTCTCATGCATTTCAAGCTACAAAATTCTTCTTTACTATGCATACTGAATGACAGGCAGCAACTGACTGAACATAACATTTATCTACATTTGTTGTTCGTACCGGTAAAGGGTTGACTGTAGTACTTGAAACAGCTGCCAGAGGGTGCTGCTGTACAATATGCATTGGGCTACTGGGTCCTGACAATGATGCTCTCTCTCCCTCTATGGGATCCATCAGCTTCGCTGCCGTAGTCGTTTCATCCCTCTGTAAAATGGAACTCATTTATACACACCTGAAATATTTAATTTAACGTGACATGTCCACTGTCACTGATGTTCTACATAGTGTCAGGCTAGATTAACATTTCTTTTTGGTTCAATCTATGGACAAATTTTAGAGCAACTGTCTTGGTGGAATCAATCAAGATCTTGTATAATTTATTTACATAAATTATTCCATATTGTCTTCCAAATAAAACACATGTCAGGTAACACGTGACATCCAACAATCTACAGTAGTGGCTGGGATAGAAGTAACATGTCTCTACATTTGATTAGGAGATAGCTATTTGAAATCTACAACAAGCTACTGGCTATTCTCACAGAGGTTTCTCACAGTTATCCTTTAAGATAATACCTATGTGTACATACGTCTTTTATCCTCCTTGGTGCTTGATTCTCCTTTGGGATGGCTTATTTAAGCCAGAGTATGTAGGACGGTGTAGACAATGGGTTATTACAATGTAGCTTTGTTAACTCTAAGTGCAATTTAATTGAAATTATATGAGTAACGTGCTTAATGTATGAATATGAATAATATTAACAACTATATTATATTACAATAGTTTAACACATCAGTCAATATTTTAAAAAGAATTTACCCAATGAATCTGATACTTCATCGGCAAATTTTCATAGCTATAACTGTGATTTTAGGATCCCTTTAAGCCAGGCTGATAATGTAAGTAAAAACTTATGAATACATTTTCTTCCCATAACATGTAACAAAACCATGCACGAACAGACAGAGATCAGAGTTCACATACTATGCTAAATTCCTGCTTATGCACTCCCCTCACAATCACATCACTTAACAATCAATATGATGTAGAGAGAAATAGGCTACATATAGTGAATTGCTACAGAGGAAACACTATCCAAAATTGCATTTAGGCTTACCATACAAGTAATGAATATAATAAAAATGAATTACTCATTTAAAAGTCCAGGACTGAGTAACTTCGTTAACTTACCGAACGATGTCGCCTGTGACCTTTATACGAAGCCCGGTGAGAACTCTGACGAGTTAGTGAAGAATGGCGTACCTAAAGTTAGGTCAGGTCATGAGATGATGGGTAGGAAATTTGGTGGTGTTGGATGTGTCATATGGACATTGAGTTTGTGAGGCAGGTATGTGTAGTACAAATTGTGTAGCAGCAAGGGGCAGTGATGGTTGGACATACACAGTTTGACAAGGTAATAAATATTAATTGGAAATCAAAGCAGTTACAAGACACAAGATGTTCAGATGAAAATTAAATTATAAACATATTAGTTTTACAACAGAAACATAAAATCATATTTAGGAATTAAAGAAGACACAAGCACAGAACACGTGGCAACAAAAATTCACAGAGCACAGGAAACATGAATGTGATTGCAAAATTAGCAAAATTGGAAGAAAAGAAACATCCAGGAGAAAGGATAGGAGAAATTGAGGGAAAAGGTGAGGATTAGAGACAGAAGAGAAATAAAGAGAAAAGCAAAGTAAGACACATCTGTAACCAACAGGAGACATGTGGACACGCATACACACACGCATACGCACACAAGCACACATATCCACATCTATATGTAAAATGCATTCTGCTATTCACCCGTAAGCAAATCCGTTACATGTTTCTAGCACTTCAAGATATTTATAGAAAAAGCTCTTCAATGTGCACAACATTTTGAAGCTAGCAATAAACACAGTGATTTCCTTCACATTCTTTATACACATTCACATTAACCCTTAAAACCCCAAATTAAATCCCATCTGCCATTTGCTGGCATTATTAGGAGCTCACCATTTTCTCCACGTTAGCAGGATAAGGGTTAAATTATTAACCTTTAGGCTACTAATGTCATATATATATATGGAGCATCCATTCTTGATGTTTCTAGATC